>Ga0335077_10000030_pt1 | contig 145418 bp, 130 predicted proteins | sample Lox_Sample_31_FD_207151 | JGI IMG/M metagenome (GOLD analysis project Ga0335077, IMG submission 207151) | Soil microbial communities from Loxahatchee National Wildlife Refuge, Florida, United States - Lox_Sample_3.1 | ecosystem: Environmental > Terrestrial > Soil > Wetlands | place: USA... | reverse complement strand
GGACACGTTCCTGAGCCCGGACATCGCGCACGGCGTGGCCTTGCGCGCGCTTCGCGGGTCCGACGACGCGCTGCAGTCTCTGTCGGACCGCGAATTCGAGATTGTCCGGCTGCTTGCGCAGGGACGTTCGGTCCGCGAGATCGCGGAGCTCCTGTGCCTCAACCACAAGACCGTCGCGAACTACCAGTGGGCGATCCGGCAGAAGCTGGGGGCCGACACGGCGGTGGAGCTCCTGCGGATCGCTGCGGCGAACGGGCTCACCACCGCGCGGCCCGCCGAGGATGGGCTCGAGCTGCCGGAGAGACAGCGACGCTAGTGCGCTATCGCCACGCCCCAGGGCAGCTCGCCCACGGGAATGTCGGCGATCTTGGTGTTGGTCTGGGTGTCGATGACCGCCACGGCGTTCGATCGCCCGCAAGCCACGTAGAGCTTCCGGCCGTCTGGGGTGATGGCCATGTTCCACGGGCGCTTCCCGACCGGGATCCTGGCGATGATGGTGTTGGTGTCCGGGTCGATCACCTGCACGGTGCCCTCTCCGCCGGAGGAGACGTAGATGCGCTTGCCGTCGGGTCGCACCGTGACGCCGTTGGACCGGCTGCCCGCCTTGATCCGCGCGATCACCTCCCCTTTGGCCACGTCGAAGACGTTGACCATGTCGGCGTTCTCCGCCGCGACGTAGGCCCGGCTCGAATCCGGCAGAAAGCCGATGCCGCGCGGGCGGTCGCCCACTTTGACCGACTTCACGACCGTGTCCTTGGCCAGATCGACGATGTCGACGCTGTCGGCTTCCTCGCTGCTCACGTAGAGCCACTTGCCGTCGGGGCTGAACACCGCGTGCTCGGGGTTCTTGCCGCGCATCTTGATCCTGCGCTCGACCTTGCCCGAGGCCATGTTGACGAGCATCACCAGATTGTCTTCCTCGACTGCGGCCGATACCCACTTGCCATCGGCGGATACGTAGACGCCTTCGGGCGATTCGCCGAGCGCAACCCGTGCCACGATCGTGCCGGCGTCCGGGTCGATGACGAGTAGCGTGTTGTTCGGCTGGTCGCTCACGTACAGTCGCTTCCCGTCGGGCGCCATGGCGATGCCCCGCGGCTTGCCGCCCGTCTTGAAGGTCGTCGTGACCTTGTCGGTCGCCGTGTCGATGACCGAGATCGATCCGGACCCCTCGTTCGAGACGTAGGCGAACGGCGCGGCAAGCGCGGTCGCGCACAAGCATGCCGTTGCCGCCAGGATCGTTCGCAACAGTTCACGCATCTTGCTTCTCCTGTAGAGCCAGCGAGCGAGGATTTGACCGGCGATGCGGCCCGCGAGTTGCGGCGGCCCGCGCGCGGGCGCCTATCGTACACGACTTCCGGAGCCTGTTTGCCCACCCGGCGCGCCGACGCCGCATCACTTGAACTGCAGGCGCTCCAGGCGCAGGTACGTCCGGTTGGCGTTCTGCAGGTGCAGCGTTTCGTACTGGTCCCAGGCGGCGAACTCGGGCAGGTCGCAGCGGCCGCGGAGCTCCGCGAGCCCCACGCCTGCCTTGAGCAGCTCCGCGACGCGGGCTTCGAGCGCATCGAGATAGCGGAGGAGCGCGGCGATGTCGTCGCAGCTGCCGATCGGCCCGTAGGCCGGGACGAGATGCCGGCAGCGTGTCGCCGCGATCTCGCGCAGCGCGTCGCGCCAGCCGGCCGGATCCGCGTCGCGCAGATCGGGAACCCGATGGATCGATACCAGCGTTCCCGCGACGAGCGTCGACGTCGTCGGATCGAAGACGGCGAGCGCGCCGGGAGCGCTCGACCACGCGGGCGCGATGATTCGCAGCGGCCGTCCGATCGCGTCGAGCGCCTGGCTCGCATCGATCACACGGTCGGGTGCGACCACGCGGCTCCCGGCCATCGCCTCCTGCCCGAGCAACTCCGTGAGGTTGCGCAGGCAGCCGTCGCAACGCGAGGCGATCAGCTCGGCCGCCGCGCGATGCGCGAGCACGGGGATGCCGCGCGCCTGAAATGCGGCCGCGCCGAACACGGCTTCCTGCCCGGGATGGCTCAGAATCGCCAGCGCGATGCGCCGATCGGAAACGCCACGAACCGCGGCAATGATCTGTTCGCCCTCGCGATACGAGACGCCGGTGTCGACGACCACGACGCCGCTTGGGCCAACGAAGAAGGCGACATTCGCGACCCTTCCGCGATTGGCCCGGGAAATCTCCCCGCCCGTTCCGGGAAGAGCATAGACGCCTTCCGCGACCTCGACCGGTTGCGCGCGCACCGACCCGAACGCGCCGAGCACGCAGCACGCGGCGAGCACCGTCGCCGAGCGCCGCGCCGACCATGCGATGAACGCTCTCGCGGCCTGCCCGGCACGATCGAACCCGACGGGATGAATCCCACACCAAGCGGGAAGCCGCGCCTGTTGCACCGCGCCGGAGGAGGCCATGGTAGGCTCGGTTTCCGTCACGCCGTCCAGTCGAAGAAGGAGATGTGCGAGCGGCACTATTGCTTTGCAGCAAACGAAATCGATTCGCAGCGCGAGCTCGCAACCATTCTAGAACCTGTAGCTTGCAAAATTGACTTCCTTCCCGGGCGGGGAGAAACTCCTACGCGGTAGCGACCGACCTGCATTGGAGCGACAGGGGGATCGGGCGGCCGCGTCACGATAAGCTGAATTCACCTTGGAGGTCGATCATGGGGAGCGGTTACAGGCTGTCGTCCGTCGCGGGTCTGACGTTGGTGCTGGCGCTGCCGGGTGTCGCGGCGGCGAACGGCGATCTCGAGAAGCAGATCGCCAATCCGAACAACTGGGCGATGCAGGCCGGCGACATGTACAACCAGCGCCACAGCAAGCTGGCCCAGATCAATACCTCGAACGTGGGCAAGATGCAGGTCGCGTGGATGTTCTCGACGGGCGTCCTGCGCGGGCACGAAGGCTCGCCGCTGGTCGTCAACGGGATGATGTACCTCCACACGCCGTTCCCCAACAAGGTGTTCGCCATCGATCTCGACACGCAGAAGATCAAGTGGCGCTACGAGCCCAAGCAGGATTCGGCGGTGATCCCGCAGATGTGCTGCGACACGGTCTACCGCGGCCTCGCCTACGCCGAGAACAAGATCTTCCTGCAGCAGGCCGACACCACCTTGGTCGCACTGGACGCTGGCACCGGCAAGGTGCTCTGGTCGGTCAAGAACGGTGACCCTAAGGTGGGCGCGGTCAACACGAATGCGCCGCACGTTTTCAAGGACAAGGTCATCACCGGCATCTCGGGTGGCGAATGGGGCGTGCGCGGCTACATCACCGCGTACGATATCAACACCGGCAAGCAGGTGTGGCGAGCCTACAGCATGGGTCCGGATAGCGACATCCTCGTCGATGCCGACAGGACGATGACCTGGACCGACGGCGCGCTCGCGCCGGTGGGCAAGGACTCTTCGCTCAAGACTTGGCAGGGCGAGCAGTGGAAGACCGGCGGCGGCACGACCTGGGGCTGGTACAGCTACGACAAGGCGCTCAACCTCCTCTACTACGGCAGCGGCAATCCGTCGACCTGGAACCCGTCGCAGCGTCCGGGCGACAACAAGTGGTCGATGACGGTATGGGCGCGCGACGTGGACACGGGGATGGCCAAATGGGTCTACCAGATGACGCCTTGGGATCAGTGGGACTACGACGGCATCAACGAGATGATCCTCGCCGACATCACCGTGAAGGGCAAGCCGACCAAGGCTCTGGTGCACTTCGACCGCAACGGCTTTGGCTACACGCTCGATCGGACGACCGGCGCGCTGCTCGTCGCGGAAAAATTCGACCCGGCGGTCAACTGGGCGACCAAGGTCGATATGAAGACGGGCAGACCGCAAGTCGTCAAGCAATATGCCCCGGGCGAGAACGGCGCCGACTTCAACAACAAAGGTATCTGTCCCGCCGCGCTTGGATCGAAGGACGAGCAGCCGGCTTCGTTCAATCCCAAGAATCACCTGTTCTACGTGCCGACCAACCACGTGTGCATGGACTACGAGCCATTCAAGGTCGACTACGTCGCGGGCCAGCCCTACGTCGGCGCGACGCTCTCGATGTTCCCGGCTCCGGGCGGCACGCACATGGGCAACTTCATCGCCTGGGACGCGAGCACCGGCAAGATCGTGCAGAGCAAGCCCGAGAAGTTCTCGGTGTGGAGCGGCGTGCTGACGACTGACGGCGGGCTCGCGTGCTACGGAACGCTGGAGGGGTACCTGAAGTGCGTCGATCAGAACAACATCAACAAGGAACTGTTCAAGTTCAAGACGCCGTCGGGCATCATCGGCAACGTGTTCACCTACGAGCACAAGGGCAAGCAGTACATCGGTGTGTTCTCCGGCATCGGTGGCTGGGCCGGCATCGGCATGGCGGCGGGATTGGAGAAGGATACCGACGGTCTCGGTGCGGTCGGCGGCTACAAGGAGCTCAGGGACTACACGGAGCTGGGCGGCTCGTTGACGGTTTTCGCGCTGCCCAACTAGCGTTGCTGCATCATCGAGCGCCGGCGCGCATGGCGCGCCGGCGCTTTTTCGCTTACGCTTGGCTCTGGAACTGATCCGGAGCTGCGCCGGTCCCAGCGCCTACCCGCGACACTTCGGCAGATCCCATGACCCGCATACCCGCTCGACGCATCCTTTCGACGACGCTGCTCGTGGCGGCGAGCATGCTTGCCGCATCGCAGCCCGGCGCGCAAGCCCAGCTGCCTCAACCGGCGCCAGCTCAGGCGTCGACCCTGCCGCCGCCCTACAAGGTCGTCGACGGTTTCTACGTCGACCCCGTCACCATGGACGGCTTCCGGGCGTGGCGCGCCGCGGCCTGCGATCGCTGCCATGGCGCCTACCAGCAGGGCCTGGTCGGCCCGTCGCTGATCGTGAGCTTCCGCACGCTCACCAAGGACGACTTCATCAAGACCGTCACGGAAGGCCGCCTCGAGAAGGGCATGCCGAGCTTCAAGACCAGCAAGATGGTGATGGAGCACCTGGACGGGCTCTACGCCTATCTCAAGGGCCGCTCCAGCGGGGAGATCACGCAGTACCGCGTGCACGAGCTGAAAGAACGCCCGGACGCAGGCGCAGCCGCTCAAGGCTCCCACTGAAGACGCTGCGGCATATCGCGCTCGGCGCCGCGCTCGGCACCCTCGGCTGCATCGGGTCCGCGCTCGCGGAGGGCACGCCGACGGCGTTCCGGCCGTGCATCGATCCGAGCAACCTGCCCTTCGCCAATACGCAGGGCGAAGGATTCGAGAATCGCATCGCGGATCTCTTCGCGCAGACGCTCGGGCTGCCCGTCAAGAGCTACGCATTTCCGCAGCGCATGAACTTCGTGCGCAACACGCTTCGCTACCAGCTCCCCGGCGAAGACTACCGCTGCGACGTCGTCATGGGCGTGCCGGCGGGCTACGACCAGGTGTCGGCGACGATCCCGTACTACCACTCGACCTACGTGCTCGTGTATCCCAGGGGCAAGGGGCTCGACGGGCTGAAGAGCGGAACGGACCTTTTTGCCTTGCCGCCCGAAACGCTCAACAAGCTCACCATCGGCGTCTACGATCGCTCGCCCGCGTCCAAGTGGCTGGTCACGCACGGCCTCGAGGCGCGGACGAGACCCTATCCGATCATGTCGCCCGATCCGGAGCAGTATCCCGGCGAGATCATCGAGAAGGACCTCGCCGAGGGGAAGATCGGCGCGGCGATCGTGTGGGGACCGATCGGCGGCTATTTCGCCAAGCGCGTGCATAGCGTCGATCTCGTCGTGCTTCCGCTCAAGTCCGAGCCCGGCGTCAAGTTCGACTACGAGATCGCGATGGGTGTGCGCTACGGCGAGCGTGAGTGGAAGGAAACGATCGAGAAGCTGATCCGCGAGAAGCGTGCCGCCATCGCGCAGATCCTCCGCGAGTACAACGTCCCGATCGTCGACGAGCACGGCGACCTGGTCCAGTAGGAAAGGCGACATGACGGTGCGGCGCAGGGGCGGCGGAGCGAAGGTCGTCTCGGCGCTGCTTGCCGCGCTGCTGCCGGCCGGAATCGCTTTTGGAGAAACCCCGAGTCCTGCGTCTTTCCTCGCCCTCGCGGGCAGCGTGGTGCGCGTCGAGGCCGATCGCGAGAGCGGAGCGCTTGCGCTGGGCACGGGCGTGACCATCGCGCCGTCGATCGTCGTCACCAACTGTCACGTGTTGCGCGAAGCCACCTCCGTTCGCATCTCCGGGCTCGGTCGGCTGTGGCGGGTCGATAGCGAATCTCCGGACATTCGCCACGACCTGTGCTTCCTCAGGATCCCCGGCTGGACCGGCGCGCCGGTGCCCCTCGGCAGCAGCACGCGCTTGCGTCCCGGGGAGACAGTCGCGGCGCTGGGCTTTACCGGCGGGATGGGCAGATCGCTGCGCTTCGGCCGCGTCGTGGCGTTGCATGCCTTCGACGGCGCGGACATCATCGAGTCCGATAGCGCCTTCACTTCGGGCGCGAGCGGCGGGGGGCTGTTCGACGCGAGCGGAACGCTGGTGGGTTTGCTCACGTTCCGCAAAGCGGCGACGGGCGGGGGTTACTACTCGCTGCCGGCCGAGTGGATCGCGAGCCGCATCCCGAAGGAGGGCGAGTGGCGGGATCTTGCGCCCTTGCCGAGCGCCGGCGCGTTCTGGCAGAGCGATCCCGACTCGCTGCCGTACTTCATGCGCTGCGCGACGGTCGAGGCCGAAGGACGCTGGGGCGCGCTCCTCGAGCTGACCGACCGCTGGACGGTGGAATCGCCGCGCGATTCCGAGCCGCTGCGCGTGCGCGGCCGGGCGCTGCAGCGCCTCAACCAGCCGCAGGCGGCCGTCGCGGCCTACACCGCGGCGCTGCGGCTCGCGCCCGAGGATGCGCTCGCCTGGTACGGTCTCGCGCTCGCCTACGCTGCGCTGGGAGACGAGGCGGCATCGCTCAAGGCCGAAGCGACGCTCGCCTCGATAAGCGAGCCGCTGGCCGTGGACCTGCGCGACCGGCTCGCGAGGCCCCGAACAACGCAGTAGCTCGCCGCGACGCCGCCGGCTCGGACGCCGTCGGCCACGAGGAGGATCGATCGTGAACTTCAAGCTTGCCCTGCTGTTGCTGGCCGCCGCGGCGCCGCTCGCGCACGCCAACGACTTTCCGACGCGGGCGCGCGTCGAGTTCGTCCTCGAATGCATGCGCTCGAGCAAGGAGCCGGCGCAGGAGTCGATGTACAAGTGCTCCTGCGCCATCGACCTGATCGCGACCAAGGTGAAATACGACACCTGGGTCGATCTCTCGACCGTCGCGAACGGGATCACGATCGCAGGCGAGCGCGGAGGGGTCATGCGCGACCTGAAGGACGGCCGCAAGATCGCGGCGTCGTACCGCGATCTCCAGGCCGATGCCAAGAAGCGTTGCTTCCTCAATGAATAGCCGGCCGCGATCGCCTGCGGCCCGGCCTCCGGAGCCCGGAGCCGCCGCCGGCCTGCGCCTGCAGCTCGGGATCGCCGCGCTCGCGGCGCTGGCCTGGTCCGGCGCGTGGGCCGGCTCGGCGAAGCCCGCCTTCGCCGTCGAGAAGGCGGCGGCCGGCGTCTACGTCCACTACGGGCAGCAGGAGGAGATGACGCCCGCCAACGCCGGCGACGTCGCGAACATGGGTTTCGTCGTCGGCGAGCGCTGCGTCGCCGTGATCGACACGGGCGGGACGCGCGCGGTGGGCCGCATGCTGCGCGCGGCGATCCGCGAGGTGACGCCGCTCCCGGTGTGCTACGTCATCAACACCCACGTGCACCCCGACCACGTATTCGGCAACGCGGCATTCCTCGACGATCACCCCGAGTACGTCGGCCATGCGCACCTCGCCGAGGCGATGCGGCGGCGCGGGCCGACCTACCTGCGGGCGGTCCTGCGCGACGTGGGCAGCCCGGCGGAGGGTACGACGCTGGTGCTGCCGACCCGGTCGGTCGCCGACACGATGCGCCTCGACCTCGGCGGACGGGTCCTGGACCTGCGCGCCTGGCCGACGGCGCACACCGATACCGATCTCACCGTCTTCGACGAGGCGAGCGGCGTACTCTGGCTGGGCGACCTCTTGTTCGTGGGACATATCCCAGTGGTGGATGGGAGCCTCCAGGGATTCATCGGCGTGATCAGCGAGCTCAAGTCGATTCCGGCGCGGCAAGCGATTCCGGGTCACGGCCGGACCGACGGCTGGCTCGGCGCGCTCGCGGCCGAAGCGGGCTATCTCGAGCGGCTCCGGACCGACGTCCGGGCCGCGCTGGCGGCGAAGAAATCCCTCGCGGAGGCGGTCGACAGCATCGGTTACGACGCCTCTGAAGCTTGGCTCCTCGCCGACCGGTTCCACCGGAGGAACGTCACCGCCGCATACGCGGAGCTCGAATGGGCGCAATGACGCCGCGCACTGGCGAGGCGCACCTGCCCGACATACAATGACCGCGTTCGCCCCGCCGAAAGCACGCCGTGCATAACCGTCTCCGTGTCCTGTCCGCAACCGCGGGGTTTTGGCTGACCCTGTCGGGCGCCGCCTTGGGGCAGGACAATCCCGATGCGAGCCCGGTCTGGCGCGCCGTGCGCGCGGACCTCTTCTCCGGAATGCCGATCGCTCCGGCGGCGGACGTACTGGTGCTCGAGACGCCCAAGCGCGCGGAAGACGCGGCGATCGTGCCGGTGGCGATCCACGCGCAGTTTCCGCAGCGCGCGGACCACTACATCGAGAAGCTCTGGCTGATCGTCGACAACAATCCCTCGCCGATCGCGGCGGTCTTCCATCTCACACCGCAGAGCGGGCGCGCCGACATCGAAACGCGCATCCGGGTCGAGCAGTACACCTACGTGCGCGCGGTCGCGCTCGTCGACGGCAAGCTGTACATGGCGGCCAACTACGTAAAGGCGTCCGGCGGCTGCTCGGCGCCCGCGAGCAAGGATGCGGCCGCGGCGAGAGCGACCCTGGGCAGGATGCGGCTGCGCGCCGACGAGATCGGCGCGGCCGATCAGCCGGTGCTCGCGCAGCTCATGATCAGCCATCCGAACGATTCCGGTCTGGCGATGGATCAGGTGACGCGGACCTATGCCGTTCCGCATTTCGTGCGCACGGTCGAAGTGCGCTACGAAGGCAGGCCGCTGATGAGCGCGGACGTCGATTTCTCGATCAGCGAGAACCCGAACTTCCGGTTTTTCTTCGTCCCGGGCCACGGCGGGGAGATGGAAGCGAAAGTCGTGGACAACCAGGATCTCGAGTTCACCGCGAGTATCAAATTCGATCCGGCGCGCAGGGGGGCAGTTTCGACCGCGCGCTGACGGCGCGAGGCCGAAGCGATCAGTCGCAGCCGCCGGATCATCTAAAAGCGCAAGGAGGAGGTCGTGGACGTTCGTGCTGCTGTAGCTCATTCTGCAGGCGCACCGCTGGTGATCGAAACGGTGCAGCTGGACGGGCCGAAGGCGGGCGAGGTGCTCGTCGAAATCAAGGCCACCGGCATCTGCCACACCGACGAGTTCACTCGCTCCGGCGCGGACCCCGAGGGGCTCTTCCCGGCGATTCTCGGGCACGAGGGCGCGGGCATCGTCGTCGACGTGGGCCCGGGGGTGACGAGCGTGAAGAAGGGCGATCATGTGATCCCGCTCTATACGCCCGAATGCCGGCAGTGCAAGTCCTGCCTGTCGCGCAAGACCAACCTCTGCACGGCGATCCGGGCGACCCAGGGGAAGGGGCTCATGCCCGACGGCACCAGCCGCTTCTCGCTCAAGGGCAAGCCGGTGCATCACTACATGGGCTGCTCGACGTTCGCGAACTTCACCGTCCTGCCGGAGATCGCGGTGGCGAAGATCCGCGAGGACGCGCCGTTCGACAAGGTCTGCTACATCGGCTGCGGCGTGACGACCGGCATCGGCGCCGTGATCAACACCGCGAAGGTCGAGCCGGGCGCAAACGTCGTCGTGTTCGGGCTCGGCGGCATCGGCCTCAACGTCGTGCAGGGCGCGCGCATGGCAGGGGCCGGCATGATCGTCGGCGTGGATCTCAATCCGGCGCGCGAGGCGCTCGCCCGCAAGTTCGGTGCGACCCACTTCGTCAACCCGAAGGAAGTCAAGGGAGAACTGGTGCCCTACCTGGTCGACCTGACCGGCGGCGGCGCGGACTACAGCTTCGAGTGCATCGGCAACGTCGACGTCATGCGCCAGGCGCTCGAATGCTGCCATCGCGGCTGGGGCGTCTCGGTGATCATCGGCGTCGCGGGGTCAGGGCAGGAGATCAAGACGCGCCCGTTCCAGCTCGTGACCGGTCGGGTCTGGAAGGGTACGGCCTTCGGCGGCGCGCGCGGCCGCACCGACGTGCCCAGGATCGTCGACTGGTACATGTCGGGGAAGATCAACATCGACGATCTCATCACCCATGTTCTTCCGCTCGACCGCATCAACGAAGGCTTCGACCTGATGCACCAGGGCAAATCGATCCGGGCGGTCGTCACCTACTGATGCCCGTATGTTCGCAGCGATCTCTCATGAGCCCGACCGGTAGAGGCCGCATTCGAGTCCGCGATCCGGCAGTCAAGGGGCGTGACAGATAATTCCGACAAAGGAGGTCCATCGCAATGGCAACCAATATCCATCCAGCCGTCGATCAAGGTCTCAAGCCTGCGGCCCCGAACTTCGCCGGCGGTACGCTGTCCTGCAAGTGTTCGGACCGGAAGGTCACCGTATCGATCAAGGGGCAGTGCGCCCACAACCACGTCTGCGGCTGCACCAAGTGCTGGAAGCCGAGCGGCGCGCTGTTCTCGCAGATCGCGGTCACCCCGCGCGAGAACCTCAAGGTGACGGCGAACGAGGATAAGCTGAAGGTCGTCGATCCCGGCGCGGCCATCAAGCGCCATGCCTGCTCGGGCTGCGGCGTGCACATGTACGGACGCATCGACAGCACCGCGCACCCGCTGTACGGGTTCGATTTCTTTCATACCGAGCTCTCGCCGGACAAGGGCTGGGCGCCGCCGGAATTCGCCGCGTTCGTGTCCTCGATCATCGAGTCGGGGGCCGACCCGGCCAAGATGGGCGCGGTCCGCGGCCGGCTGAAGGAGCTCAAGCTCGAACCCTACGATTGCCTGTCGCCGCCGCTGATGGATTTCCTCGCCACCCAGGCGGCGAAGGCGAAGGGTACGCTGTACAAGGGCTGACCGCGCAGGCCCGCTCGCAACTCGCGAAGGGTTCGCGTGGAGACACGCGGACCCTTCGTGCTCATGGCGGCTCGGGCGTTGCCGCGAGCGGCGACCGAGCTTCGACGAGATGACTCTCAAGACCGTTTCCGAGAACAAGTGCTTCGGCGGGACGCAGGGCGTCTACGCCCACGACGCCGTCGAGACCCGTTGTCCGATGCGCTTCGGAGTCTTCCTGCCGCCGCAGGCGGCGAGCGCCCGCGTGCCCGTGCTCTATTGGCTCTCGGGGCTCACCTGCACGGAGGAGAACTTCATCATCAAGGCCGGCGCCCAGCGCGTGGCGGCGGAGCTCGGCCTTGCGATCGTGACGCCCGACACGAGCCCCCGCGGGGTCGACCTTCCCGGCGATCGCGACAGCTACGATTTCGGCATCGGCGCGGGCTTCTACGTCGACGCGACACAGGCGCCGTGGTCGCAGTCCTACCGGATGTACTCGTACGTCGTCGAGGAGCTGCCGGGCACGATCGCCGCGAACCTGCCGGTCGACGCCGGACGCAGCGGCATCTTCGGGCATTCGATGGGAGGGCACGGCGCGCTCACGATCGCTTTCAAGAACCCCGAGCGCTACCGGTCGGTGTCGGCATTGGCGCCGATCTGCTCGCCGATGCGCTGTCCCTGGGGAGAGAAGGCGCTCTCAGGCTACCTGGGAAGCGACCGCAGCCACTGGCGCGCCTACGACGCGACCGCGCTGCTGGAGGACCGCGGCTGGAGCGGCCCCGCGCTGCTCGTCGACCAGGGAACGAAGGACCCGTTCCTCGAGACGCAACTCAGGCCCGAGCTGCTCAAGGAGGCGTGCGCGCGGCGCAACGTGCCGCTCGAGCTCCGGATGCGCGAGGGCTACGATCACAGCTACTTCTTCATCGCGAGCTTCATCGAAGAGCACCTGAGGTTTCACGCCCGCCGGCTCTAGGAGCGGCTGCCGGAGGCGCGCGGCAAGGCGCGGCGCTCGCGGAAGATTAGCGGACGCGCCGGCGGCGCGGGATCGCCCTGCGCCCTCGCGACCACATCGGTCACCCGCGCGTGCAGCGGCGAGAGCGCGCACACCGGATCGGCGTTCTCGGCCTCGCCCGTCAGCAGGTAGGCCTGGCAGCGGCATCCGCCGAAGTCCCGCATCCGCTCGTCGCAGGAGCGGCAAGGCTCGCGCATCCAGGCCTCGCCGCGATAGCGGTTGAAGGCCGCTGATTCGTTCCAGATCTCCGCGAGGCTCGCGTCGCGCACATTGGGAAACGCGATGCCCGGCAGCATGCGCGCGGCCTGACAGGGCAGGGCGACGCCGTCGGGAGCGACGTTGAGAAACACCGAGCCCCAGCCGTTCATGCAGGGCTTGGGCCGCTCGGCATAGTAGTCGGGCACGACGAAGAACATCTTCATGCGTCCCTGCAGCTTCGCCCGGTAGGCGTTGGTGATGCGCTCCGCGCGCTCGACCTGGGTGCGGCTCGGCAGGAGATGGTCGCGGTTCGCGTATGCCCAGCCGTAGTACTGGGTGTTCGCGAGTTCCAGAAAATCCGCTTCGAGCGCGATCGCCATCTCGATGATCCGGTCGACGTGATCGATGTTGAGCCTCGACAGCACGACGTTGAGCACCATCGGATAGCCGTGGCTCTTCACCAGCCGAGCGACCTTGAGCTTGAGCTCGAAGGTGCGGGTGCTCGACAGGAAATCGTTGACTTCCCGCGTCGAATCCTGGAACGAGACCTGGATGTGATCGAGCCCCGCGGTCCTGAGCTCCGCGATGCGCCTTTCGTCCAGGCCGACGCCCGAGGTGATCAGGTTGCTGTAGAAGCCGAGCGCGTGACCCTCCGCCACGATCTCGGCCAGGTCCTCGCGCAGCATCGGCTCGCCTCCGGACAGGCCGAGCTGCACGGCGCCCAGCGCGCGAGCCTCGCGCAGCACGCGCTGCCACTCCGCGGTGGTCAGCTCGCCGTCGATGGCGGCGAGGTCGAGCGGATTGGAGCAATACACGCAATGCAGCGGGCAGCGGTAGGTGAGCTCCGCGAGCAGCCAGAGCGGCGGCCCGGGCCCGCGAGCTTCAGCCTGCGAATTCGATCCAGCCACGGCTCGCGGCCTCGGAGAGGAACTCGCAGACGTCGTCGCGCAGGTTGGAGGCGCCGAACGCGCGCTCCAGATCGGACACCAGCGCGGCGACGCCGGTCGATCCGTCGCAGCGCCTCAGGATTTCCGCTGCGGGGCCGTTTAGGCGCACCATGCCTTCGGGATAGAGCAGCACCCAGGCCTGCTGCGCCGCTTCCCACTGGAGGCGATACGCCGAACGCAACGCCGGCTGCGCCGCGAGGTCGATCCCGGTCATCCCGCGCTCTCCTTCGCACCCGGCTCGGCGTCCGGATACGCGGCCTGGATGGCGTCGAGCATGCTCCAGAGCACGTCGAGCTTGAAGCGCAGGATCTCGAGCGCGCGCTCCTGGAGGGCACGGGTATCGAAGTGATCCAGGGTGAGCGCGAGTCCGTGCTCCACGTCGCGCCGCGCCTCGGAGAGCCGGTTACGGAAATAGGCGAGCCCCCTGGGGTCTATCCAAGCATAGTGCACGGGCCAGTTGGCCAGGCGCTGCTCGTGGATCTTCGGCGCGAACAGCTCGGTGAGCGAAGCGCAGACCGTTTCCTGCCACGGACGCGTCCGGGCGAAATTGATGTAGGCGTCCACGGCGAAGCGCACCCCCGGCACGACACCCTGCAGCGAGGTCATCGTCGCGCGGTCGATGCCGACCGCTTCGCCGAGCTGGATCCAGACCTCGATCCCGCCGGCGTCACCGCCGTGGCCGTCGTGGTCGAGGATCCGCCGGACCCATTCGCGCCGGACGCCGCGATCGGGACAGTTGGAGAGCATCGCCGCATCCTTGAGCGGAATGCTGACCTGGTAGTAGAACCGGTTGGCGACCCAGCCGCGCACCTGCCGCCGCGTGAGCTTGCCCTCGCTCATCCTGACGTTGAACGGATGATGGATGTGGTACCGCGCGCCCAGCCCGCGCAGCTGCGCCTCGAACTCGTCCCGGCTCCAGGCGCGCTCGCTCAAAGGACCAGCTCCATGCCGTCGAATGCGACCTCGATGCCCTCGCGCTCGAGCAGGCGGCGCTCTGCGGAGTCCTCGTCCAGGATCGGATTGGTGTTGTTGATGTGCACGAGGACTCGGCGCGCGTTCGGAAACGCCCGCAACCGCTCAATCATGCCCCCGGGGCCGGCCTGCGGGAGATGGCCGATGTCCTGCGCGCGCTTGCTTCCGACGCCCAGGCGGATCATCTCGTCGTCGGTCCAGAACGTGCCGTCGACGAGCAGGCAATCGGCACTCTTCATCGCGTCGGCGACGCGCTCGTCGATGCGCGCGAGCCCCGGGGCGTAGAAGAGGCTCCGCTGCGTGCGCCGATCGTGGATCGTGAGACCGATGTTATCGCCAGGCTGTGGGTTGTCGCGCCGCGGCGAGAACGGCGCGGGCTTGCCGGCGATCGGCAGCGCGCGAAGCTCGAGGCCCTCGATGCCGTCGACGTCGAACGCCGTCGCGTCGAGCGGAATCCGGTGCCAGTCCACACCGCAGAAGTGCTCGAGCAGCGAGAGCACCGGCAGACCCCCGGTCAGCTCGTCGCGCACGAGATCGGTCGTGTGTATCTGCAGCCGCGAGCCCTCGCGCAGGAGCAGCAGCCCCGCGGCGTGGTCGATCTGGCCGTCGGTCAGCACGACCGCCGCGATGCCCGAGCCGCGAAGCGCCTTGGGCGCCTGCAACTCGGGCGTGGCGAAGATCTGCGCGGCGATGTCGGGCGAAGCGTTGCACAGGACCCAGCGTCCGCCGTCCGCGCTCACCGCGATCGACGACTGAGTCCTGCGCCGCGCCTTGAGGCGACCCTCCCGCAGCCCCGCGCAGTTGCGACAATTGCAGTTCCACTGCGGGAACCCTCCGCCCGCCGCGGAACCGAGAACCTTTACGCGCACGAAAGCGGCGCCTCGTCGCGATCGCGGCCAGGCGCCGCCCGACTGCTATCGCACCGCTACGTACATCGTGATTTCAAAGCCGAAGCGGATGTCCTCGAAGGACGGCTTGGACCATTGCATCGCTGTCTCCTGGAGCAGTTGTCTTCCACACCCCGTCGGGCATATGGTGGTGACCCACCCTCGGGAGCGGGACTATTATCGACGTGCGGGGCGGTTTCCGTGGTCGTGCAATGCACGCGATGGGGCTCATGAAAATCATGAATTTCGGCGCCGACCTGGCTCCGCGGGCGGGAAACGCCGGCACCGGCGTGGGCGAAAGGAGGCGCTTCGGTCCGGTGAGCCTGCGACTGCAGATCAACAGTGCCTTGACCGTGCTGATGCTGCTGTTCATCGGCGCGCTGGTGGCGCTGGAAATCGACGACTCGCGCCGGTCGGTCGCCGAGGAAATAGAAGCCTCGAGCCGCATCGCGGGCCAGCTGCTGACGGAGATCGCCCGCCTCGACCAGAGCTCCGACGCGGCCAGCGTCCGGGCGTTCCTGCTCAAGCTCGGGCGGGTCCGCGCCAACGAGATCGAGCTCACCGGGCACGACGGTGAAGTGCTTTATCGCTCGCCGCCCCCGACCTACAAGGCCGGGCGCGACGCACCGCCCTGGTTCGCGCGGCTCATGACGCCGCAGATCGGTTCGTCGACGATCCTCCTGCGCGACGGCAGGCTGAGCGTGACCCCGAACGCCTCGCGATCGGTCCTCGATGCCTGGGACGACCTCAAGCGCTTCGCGCTCATCTGCGGCGCATTCCTGGTCGTGGTCAACGTGGCGGTCTTCTGGTTCACGGGGCGGGCGGTGGCGCCGCTCGAGCGCATCACCGGCGCGCTGTCGCACATCGAGCGCGGAGCGCTCGACACGCGATTGCCGCTGCTGCGCGGGCGCGAAGCGCGACAGATCGGAGAGAGCTTCAACCGCATGGCCTCGGCGGTGGAGGAGACGATGCGCATCCGCGAGCAGGCGGAGCGGGCGCGCGCCCAGCTCGCCGACGGACGCGCGCTGGCGCGCGTGATCCAGCAGCGCATGGAAGAGGAGCGGCGGTTCCTCGCCCGCGAGCTGCACGACGAGCTTGGCCAGACCGTCACCGCCATCCGGTCGATCGCGGCCTCGATCGATGCTGCGGGGCGCGACGACGAGACGACGCGAAGGATCCGCATGATCGAGGAGCTCGCGGTCGGACTTCAGGAGGGCATGCGCGAGCTGATCCCGCGCCTGCGGCCGCTCGCACTCGACGAGCTCGGCCTCGCCGAAGCGCTGCGGGATCTGGTCGAGGATCACCGGCTGCATCATCCGGCCATCGCCTTCGAGCTCGCGATCGATGGCAGCCTCGACGGCGTCCCCGGCGAGCTGGCCATCGCTTTGTACCGCGTCGCTCAGGAGAGCCTCACCAACGTCGTCAAGCACGCCCGCGCGACCCGCTGCGCGGTCAGCGTCGCGGCGCAGACCGAGGAGCTTTCCCTGCGGGTGGAAGACGACGGCAGCGGCGTGGCGGAGACGGACCTGGCGAAGCCGGGCCGGTTCGGCGTTCGGGGCATGCGCGAGCGAATCGAATCCCTCGGAGGAAGCTTGAGCTTCGCCCGGGCGGGGCTCGGCGGCCTGGCCGTCGTCGCCAGGCTGCCGCTGGCGGCCGCGGCGCAGGACTGAAAGCGCGAAGCCCATGGCGGCAGTCGGCTCCGACGGCGCGGCGACGACGGTAATCCTGGCCGATGACCATGCGATCGTGCGCATGGGCTTCCGCCTGCTCCTGGAGACGACGGGCAAGTGCCGGGTGATCGGCGAAGCCGAGAGCGGCGAGGAGGCCTGTGCGCTCTACTTCAAGCTCTCGCCGGACGTGCTGGTGATGGACATCGCGATGCCGGGAATGGGCGGGCTGGAGGCGATGAATCGCATCCGCGCCCGCGACCCGGAGGCGCGCATTCTCGTACTCTCCGCGCACGAGAACACGAGCTACCCACGGCGCGCGATGCACGCCGGCGCTCTCGGCTATCTTTCCAAGCGCGGCGCGCCGGGCGAGCTCCTGCAGGCCGTGCACGCGGTCGCGCAGGGGCGGACCTATCTCGAGCCGGGGATCGCCCAGAAGCTCGCGGTCCAGGGAGCGAAGGGCGTGGCCGGACCGGTCGACCTGCTGTCGGAGCGCGAATTCGAGGTCTTCCTGCACCTCGCCGAAGGCCGGAGCGTTGTGCAGATCGCGGAGCTCCTGTCCTTGAGCCCGCGGACGGTCGGCACGCACCTCTACAACGTCAAGCAGAAGCTCGGCGCGCAGAACGCCGCGGAGCTGACCCTGACCGCGCTGCGCTCGGGACTGCTCAGCGAGGGGATGTAAGCGGCCTGCCCGCAAGCCAGCAGGCGACGGCGAGCAGCCACCAGGCGAGCATCGCCCACGCGAGCCACGCGGCGGAGCTGGCGGCGAGCGGCACGACCAGCGCCGAGGTGATCGCCGCGCAGGCGATCTGCGCGAAGCTCTGCAGCGAGGAGGTCGCGCCCCGGGGCAGCGGCGAAGCATCGAGGATGGACAGCGTCGCTGCGGGCAGCAGGAGCCCGTTGCCGCAGCAGTACAGCGTGAGCGGGAGGAGGCTCCAGGGCAGCGCGGGCGGCAGCGCCGCGTGGTACGCGACGTTGGCGCAGGCCGCCAGAGCGCCGAGGGCGAGGCCGAGTCTGATGGTGGCGCCGGCCGGGTGCCTGCCTGCGCGGCGGCCCGCCCACCACGAGCCGAGCATCGTCCCGCTGGCGGTCGCGAGGAACAGCCAGCCGAACTGCCGGGGCTCGAGCGCGAGAAGGTCACGCATGAAGCTCGGGGCGGCAAGCACGTAGACGAAGAAGCCGCAGAAGCTCGCCGCCGCCATCAGCACGAGCGCTCCGAAGCGAGGACTGCGCACCAGCGTCGTCAGATGTCCGGGGATAGCGGCGAGCCTGAGCGCGACCCGGCTCGACGCGGGTAGTGTCTCCGGCAGCCAGCGCCAGCTCGCCCCGACGAGCGCCATGGGATAGGCGAGCAGGAACCAGAAGATCGACCGCCATCCCCCGATCGCCAGCAGGCAAGCCCCGACGATCGGCGCCGCGACCGGCGCGAGCGTGAACATCAGGTTCACATGCGCGAACACGCGCTGCGCCTCGGCGCCCTCGTAGAGATCGCGGACCAGCGCGCGGCCCACCACGGTCGTCGCGCCGACCGAAATGCCCTGCAGCGCGCGGCAGCCGAGGAAGACATCGATGCTCTGCGCCGTTGCGCAACCGAAGGTCGCCGCGCAGAAGACGAGCAGGGCCCCGATGATCGAAGCGCGCCGGCCGTAGCGATCGGAGAGCGGGCCGTGCACGAGCATCATCACGGCGTAGGGCGCGAGGTAGCTGGTCAGGGACTGCTGTACGCTCGGTCGATCGGTGCCGAACGTGCCCGCGATCTCGGGAAAGGCGACGAGATAGGTATCCAGGGCGAACGGCGCGAGGCCCGCCAGACCGGCGAGGAGCGGCGCGAGCATCGTGCGCGGCACGCTCGCCGGCCGCATCGAGTGCTCCGCCCGGGGTGCGGCAACGGAAGCTCGGACGCCACGCCCGTCCCTGCGGCGTTCGATCGGATCGCTCATCGCCAGGTCATCTCCGCGTGGTCGCGAGCACGCTGCGGTATTGGAAGCGCCGTCGACGATCGGCTATCCTACGCCGGTGCTTGCGGCCGGTCTGCCGCAAAGGGATCGCCCAGGACACGATGAACCGTCGAGGGAATGCGGCGCGGCAGCTGCGCGCGGCGGCCGTGAGCGCGGCGCTGACGATTGCGCCGGCCGCGGCGCAGGTTCCGGAGCGCCTCGATCCGGTGGTCGTCACGGCGACGCGCCACGAGGAGCGCTCTTTCGACGTCCCGGTGGCGATCGACAGCATCGACGCGCTGCTGATCCAGCGAAACCAGCTCGAGCTCAACCTGTCCGAGACTCTGGTGCGCGTTCCGGGCGTGGTCGTGGCCAATCGCAACAACTACGCGCAGGACCTGCAGGTGTCGATACGGGGCTTCGGCGCGCGTGCCAACTTCGGCGTGCGCGGCGTCCGGCTCTACCAGGACAACATTCCCGCGACGATGCCCGACGGCCAGGGCCAGAGCGGGAGCTTCAGCCTAGCGTCCGCCAAGCGCATCGAGGTGCTGCGCGGCCCGTTCTCGACGCTGTATGGCAACGCCGCGGGCGGCGTGATCTCGGTGTTCACCGAGGACGGCACCGATCCTCCGCAGGCCCAGGCACAGATCGTGGGCGGGAGCTATGGCACGTACAACGCGATCGCCAAGGCCGGCGGCATCTACCGTGGCGTGAACTACGTCGTCGCCGGCAACCACTTCGCGACCGACGGCTATCGCGACCACAGCGAAGCTTCGCGCAGCCTCCTCAATGCGAAGGTCGGCTTCGACGTCGATCCGGATACGCGCATCACCCTGATCGGAAATTCCCTCTACCAGCCGGAGGCGCAGGATCCCCTGGGACTCACCCGCGCGCAATGGGAGGCCGATCCGCGCCAGGTCGACCCGTCCGCCGAGCAGTTCAACACGCGCAAGACCGTCAACCAGACTCAGGGCGGCGCGACCTTCGAGCGCCAGCTCGGCGCGGACGCGCAGTTGCGGATCACAGGCTACGGCGGAAGGCGGCTGGTGCGCCAGTACCTCGCGCTCAACGGCAACGGCGCGACCTCCTCCGGCGGCGTGACCGACCTCAACGGTGACTTCGACGGCATCGACGCGCGGGTGAGCGCGGGATTCATGGCCGGCGGAGGGCCGGTCACGTTCACCGTGGGAACGGCCTACGACACCCAGCACCAGCGCCGCAAGGGCTTCGTCAACAACAACGGCGATCTTGGCGACCTGCGGCGCGACGAGGACGACTTCGTCAACTCCACCGACGCCTACGTGCAGGCGGAGTGGTCGCCGGCCGGACCGCTCTCGTTTCTCCTCGGCGCGCGCTACAGCGACGTCAGATTCAACTCGGTCGATCACTACATCACCGATACGAACCCCGACGACAGCGGCCGCGTCCACTACAACCGCTTCACGCCGGTCGCCGGAGCGGTCTGGCATGTCGCCGCCGACGTCAACTTCTACGTGAACTGGGGCGAGGGCTTCGAGACGCCGAGCTTCATCGAGCTCGCCTATCAGGACTCGGGAAGCGGGCTCAACTTCGCCCTTCAGCCCGCCGTCAGCCGCTCGGCGGAAGCCGGCATCAAGGCCTATCTGCTCGGCCGCCAGCGCATCAACATCTCGGTCTTCACGACGCGCACCTCGGACGAGATCGTGATCGACACCGCGACGGGCGGCCGGACGACGTACAAGAACGCGAGCAAGACACGCCGCCGCGGCATCGAGGCCGAGTGGGACGCGCCGCTGGGGAACGGCTTCAACGCCTACGCCATGTACACGTACCTGTCGGCGGAGTTCGCTTCGGATGCGACGACGGGTCAGCCGCCGCAGGTGATTCCGGCGGGCAACCGCCTGCCGGGGGTGCCGCAGGCGACCGGATACGCGGAGCTCGCCTGGGCGCGGCCCGAGTGGTACGGGATCTCGGCGGGGATCGAAGGCCAGTACGCCGGCAAGGTCTACGTCAACGACCGCAACACGGACGCGGCTCCGAGCTATGCGATCGCCAACCTGCGCCTCGGCTTCGAGCAGTCCGCCGGCGCGTGGACTTTCCGCGAGTTCGCGCGGGTGAACAATCTCTTCGACCGCAATTATTCCGGATCCGTGATCGTCGGCGACACCAATTCCCGGTTCTTCGAGCCGTCGCCCGGGCGCAACTTCCTCGCCGGGCTGACCGCCAATGCCAAGTTCTGATCGCGCCCGCTACACCGCGACGGCGGCCGCGCTGCACTGGCTGATCGCCGCGCTGGTCGTCGGGATGATCGTCCTCGGCTGGTCGATGCAGTCGATTCCCAAGGTGCCCGTCGGTCCGCGCGTCGACGCGTTCAACCTGCACAAGTCGATCGGGCTCACCATCCTGCTCCTGATGGTCCTGCGCAGCGCCTGGCGGGCGGCGCACCCCGCGCCGGGTCTGCCGCCGATGCCGTGCTGGCAGGCGCGGACCGCGCGCGCCGTGCACGCGCTTCTCTATGTCTGCCTGTTCATCCAGCCCTTGAGCGGCTACCTGGGCTCGATGTTCAGCGGCTATCCGGTCAGGATCTACGGCTACGTGCTGCCTGCGTGGGGGCCGAAGAGCGATGCGCTGAAGGAGGCGATGGCCGTCGTGCACCTTGTCAACAGCGGGGTCCTGCTCGCGGCGATCGCGCTCCACGTCGCGGGTGCGCTCAAGCACGCGCTGATCGATCGCGACGGGCTGGTCCGCCGCATGTGGCCATGGGGGCTGGGCGCGTAGGTACGCAGCCCGAGGCTGAGCGCAGCGAACCTCGCGGCGTCCCGCCGTCGGTCCCTCTCGGGGTTCGCGCGGTGCCGGCCACGGGCGACTCCAGTCACGCGGGGCGACTCTAGGTCTTGACCGCGGCCTCGAGGATCTTCACGGTCTCGGCAAAATTGCCTTCGCGGGCGATGTCCAGCGCGCTCTTGCCGCGATCGTCCCGGGCCTCGGTCCGCGCGCCGGCCGCGAGGAGCGCTCGCACCGTCTCGGTCTGGCCGTAGCCCGCGGCCCACATGAGCGCCGTCAAGTCGTGCGCGTACGTGGCGTTCGGATCGACCCCTTGGGCGAGCAGCAGGCGGACGATCTCGGTGCTCCCCTGGCCCGCGGCGTAGGTCATCGCGTTCTTCTTGAGCCGGTCGACCGTGTCGAGCGCCGCGCCTTTCGCCAGCAGCGCGCGGGCGATCTCGGTCTGGCCGGCGTACGCGGCGGCCATTAGAGGCGTGACGCCGTTGGCGGCGGCGAGGTTGACGTCGGTACCGGCGTCGAGCATCTGGCGGGCGATCTCCGGGCGCCCGGCCTTCAGCGCGATGACCAGCGCGGTCTCCCCATCCCGGTTGCGTGCATCGGGTGTCGCGCCGCCGGCCAGCGCCCGCGTCACGCCCGCGGAGTCGCCGGCGCGCGCTGCCGCGAGCAACTGCAGGTTCGGGCTCGCATCCTGAGCCGCCGCGCCGTGGAGCGCGATGCCAACGACGGCGAGGAACGAGCAGGCAAGTGCAGCACGCGCACAAAACATCGATCCGACTCCTCAAGCGCCCCGGCCTTGCGATTCTGGCCTCATCGCCGGCGAGGCGCTGGCCGGCGAGTTTGCATTGCCCAATATTTTCGACTATAAGTGCTCCCCGCAGGGAAAAATTCCCGGCGCTGGCGGGCAAGGTGGCGCCGACGAGGACACAGCTCATCAGAGGAGGGTCTATGTCAGCTCGTTTCTACGGCTTGGGTGCTGCCGCCGTTGCAACCGCTTGCGTGCTGGCGCCCGGAATCAGCGGCGCACAGGAGATGGCTGCCGGCGCGACGACCACGTCACGGGCGATGTCGGCGAATCTGGCGCCGATCTCGCAGGCGATGCTCGACGGCGCCGGCAAGGACAGCAAGAACTGGCTGCATCCGAACGGCAGCTACGAGCAGACCCGCTTCTACCCCGGCAAGCAGCTCACCACGGACAACGTCAGCCATTTGCGGCCGGCGTTCGTGTTCCAGACCGCGGTGCTCGAGTCGATGGAGACCGCGCCGATCGTCGACAACGGCGTGATGTTCCTCACGACGTCGTTCAACCACGTCTACGCGATCGACGCCACGACCGGCGAGGAGTTCTGGCACTACAAGCACAAGCTCGGGCCGATCGTCACGGTGTGCTGCGGCAACAACAACCGCGGTGTGGCGATCTCCGAAGGCAAGCTCTTCATGGGGACGATCGATGCCAAGCTGGTGGCGCTCGATGCCAAGACCGGCAAGGTTCTCTGGGAGACGCAGATCGCCGACCCGGACAAGGGCTACTCCGAGACGATGGCGCCCGCGGTGGTCGACGGCAAGGTCATCATCGGCACCAACGGCGGCGAGTACGGCATCCGCGGCTTCGTGAAGGCGTACGACGCCAACGACGGCAAGCTGCTCTGGACCTTCTACACGATCCCGGAGAAGGGCCACGAAGGCGTGTGGGACCCGAAGGATGCGACCGGCCGCGACATGCACCGCGACATCGCGGCGGAGAAGGCCGCGTTCGCCAAGGACAGCTCCTTCTTCGACAAGCTGGGCGGAGGGGTCTGGATGACGCCGGCGATCGACAAGAAGACGCGCACCATCTTCTTCGTCGTCGGCAATCCCTCGCCTGACCTCTACGGTGCGATCCGCCCGGGCGACAACCTGTACACCGACTCGATGGTCGCGATCGACCTCGACAAGGGCACGTACAAGTGGCACTTCCAGTACATCGCCCACGACCTCTGGGACCTCGACGCGGTCAGCCCGCCGATCCTGACGCAGGCGCGCGACGCGAGCGGCAGGATGGTGGACGTCGTGATCCACGGCGGCAAGACCGGCCACATCTACGTGCACGACCGCAACACCGGCAAGCTGATCCGCTTCTCGCAGGCGATGGTGCCGCAGGAGAACATGTGGGTGCTGCCCACCAAGGAGGGCGCGCGCATGCTGCCGGGCGCGAACGGCGGCGTGGAATGGTCGCCGATGGCGGTGAATCCCACGCTGCACTTCGCCTACGCGGCGAACCTGCACCAGCCGATGACCTACCAGGTCGAGGAGGCGGCCTACCCCGGCGGGAAGCTGTGGCTCGGCGGCGCGTTCAAGGTGATCCCGACCGAGCAGCAATCCGGGCGGCTGGTCGCCGTGAACCTCGACACGGGAAAGGTGGCCTGGAGCGTCACGACGCCGCAGCCGCTGATCGGCGGCGTGCTCGCCACGGCGGGCAACCTGGTGTTCAATGGCGAGGCCAACGGCTGGTTCAAGGCCTACGATGCCAAGGACGGCAGGGAGCTCTGGAAGTACAACTGCGGCGCCGGCGTCAACGCCCCGGCCGTTTCGTACACGGTAGGCGGCAAGCAGTACGTCGCCGTCGCCGCCGGCGGCAACAACCAGATCGACGCCAAGCGCGGCAACAGCGTGTTCGTCTTCGCGCTGCCCTAGGCCGCCAGGGGCCCCCAAACCAAACGCGGCTAGCTCGGGTCAGCCCGGGTGGCCGCGTTTTTTCATCCATGATCCGAGCCTCGTTCGCCGTGCTGGGCGCGATCGCCGCCGCTGCGCCCGCGCTTGCCCAGCCCGATCCTGCGCAGCTGGCCGCCGCGCAGGAGAAAGCCAAGATCTGCGCGGCCTGTCACGGCGAGGGAGGCAATTCGCTGGATCCGCAGTATCCGATCCTGGCCGGACAGAGCTGGCGCTACATCTACATCGAGCTCAAGGACTTCAAGGAAGGCCGCCGCAGCGATCCGCAGATGTCGCCGATGGCCGCGAGCCTGTCGCAGGACGACATGGTCGCGCTCGGCAACTATTTCGCGGCCCAGAAGCAGGCGCCGATCAAGTTCCAGTTCGACGGCGCCAAGATCGAAGCGGGGCGCAAGGTATCCGACGCGGCCCTTTGCCCGATGTGCCACCTGGGCGGCTTCGTCGGCCAGAACGAGATCCCGCGCGCGGCCGGGCAGTGGCCGCAGTACGTCAAGAAGCAGCTCGAGGACTTCAGGGCGAAGCGGCGCACCAACGACGCCGGCAACATGACCAGCGTCGCTGCCGGCCTGTCCGACGCGGACATCGAGAACCTGTCGCAGTACATCGGCAACCTCGGGCCCTGACGCGAGGCGGCGAGCGACGGGACCCGCACCGCGCGCCGGCCGTCCCGCCACGTTGCCGACGCCTTCGACGCGGAGTATTCTAGCTTCGCCGTCGCAACAAGCTCTCGAAGACTCCTTCCCAAAGCGCCGGTACCCATTCGCAGGAGGTCGCTCGTGTCCGTTCCGCTTTCGTTCACCATCAACGGCAAGCCCGTGCGCGCCGAGGTCGATGCGCGCACGCTGCTGGTCGATTTCATCCGCACGCAGCTCGCGCTTACGGGCACTCACGTCGGCTGCGACACCGGGCAGTGCGGCGCGTGCACCGTGCTCATCGACGGCCGCGCCGTGAAGGCGTGCACGATCCTCGCGCTCCAGGCCGAAGGCTCGAAGGTCACGACCATCGAAGGTCTCGCCGCGGACGGCGAGCTGCACCCGATGCAGGCGGCTTTCAAGGAATGCCACGGGCTGCAGTGCGGCTTCTGCACCCCGGGCATGGTGATGAGCGCCATCGATCTGGTTCAGCGCCATCCCAACGCCGACGAGAAGACGATCCGCGCCGAGCTGGAGGGCAACCTCTGCCGCTGCACCGGCTACCAGAACATCGTCAAGGCGGTCGCCCAGGGCGCCGTGGCCATGCGGAGGTGACCATGGGCGCCAACGACACGAATTTCATCGGCCAGTCGGTCAAGCGCAAGGAGGACGTGCGCTTCCTGATCGGCGCGGGGCAGTACACCGACGACGTGAACCCGCCGCATCACACGCACGCCTATTTCCTGCGCTCGCCGCACGCGCACGCCAGCATCCGCGGCATCGATACGGGCAAGGCGAAGAGCGCGCCGGGCGTCGTCGCTATCTACACCGGTGCCGACCTGACCGGCGTCAACGGCTTGCCCTGCGGGTGGCTCATCACCGGCAGCGACGGCCAACCGATGAAGGAGCCGCCGCACCCGGTGCTCGCGCAGGGCAAGGTCCGCTACGTCGGCGACGGCGTGGCGATGGTGATCGCCGAGACGCCCGAGCAGGCGAAGGACGCGGCCGAGCTGATCGAGGTCGACTACCAGGTGCTGCCGGCGGTGGTCAACGCGGTCGACGCGCTCAAGAGCGGCGCGCCGCAGATCCACGACGGCGCGCCGGCGAACAGGTGCTACACCTGGGCGCTGGGCGACAAAGCGGCGGTCGACGCCGCATTCGCCAAGGCGGCGCACGTGACCAAGCTCGACATCGTCAACAACCGCCTCATTCCCAACGCGATCGAGCCGCGCGCGGCGGTCGCGAGCTACAGCCGCGCCGACGACAGCTACACGCTCTATGTCACGAGCCAGAACCCGCACGTCGAGCGCCTGCTGATGACGGCCTTCGTGCTGGGCCTGCCGGAGACGAAAGTGCGCGTGATCGCGCCGGACGTCGGCGGCGGCTTCGGCTCGAAGATCTATCTCTATCCTGAAGAGACGGCGATGGTGTGGGCATCGAAGCGCGTCGGTCGGCCGATCAAGTGGACGGCCGAGCGCAGCGAGTCGTTCCTCTCCGACGCTCACGGGCGCGACCACATGACTCACGCGGAGCTCGCGCTGGACAAGGACGGAAAGTTCCTGGCGATGCGCGTGCACACGACGGCCGCGATGGGGGCGTATCTCTCGACCTTCGCATCGTGCATCCCGACGATCCTGTACGCGACGCTGCTCGCCGGCCAGTACACGACGCCGGTCATCTACTGCGAAGTAACTGCCTCGTTCACGAATACGGCGCCGGTCGACGCGTATCGCGGTGCGGGACGCCCCGAGGCGACCTTCGTCGTCGAGCGTCTGGTGCACGCCGCGGGCGCCGAGATGGGCATCGCCCAGGACGAGATCCGGCGGCGCAACTTCATCCGGAGCTTCCCGTACCAGACGCCGGTCGCGCTCACCTACGATGTCGGCGGCTACGACGCCTGCCTCGACGAGGCGATGAAGATCGCCGATGCGAAGGGCTTCTCGGCGCGCAAGGCCGAGGCGGCCAAACGCGGCAAGCTGCGCGGCCTCGGCTACGCGTCGTACATCGAGGCCTGCGGCATCGCACCCTCGAACATCGCCGGCGCCCTCGGCGCGCGCGCCGGGCTCTACGAGGCCGGCGAAGTGCGCGTCAATCCCACGGGCGGCGTGACGGTGTTCACCGGATCGCACAGCCACGGGCAAGGGCACGAGACGACCTTCGCGCAGGTGGTCGCGACGCGGCTGGGCATTCCCATCGACAGCGTCGAGGTCGTGCACGGCGACACCGGTCGCATCCCGTTCGGCATGGGGACCTACGGCTCGCGCTCGCTCGCCGTCGGCGGTACGGCGATCGTGAAGGCGCTGGACAAGATCGTCGCCAAGGGCCGCAAGATTGCTGCGCACCTCCTCGAAGCGGCGGAAGCCGACGTCGAATTCAAGGACGGCAAGTTCACCGTGGCCGGGACCGATCGCAGCAAGGCATTCGGCGAAGTGGCGCTCGCGGCCTATGTCCCGCACAACTATCCGCTGGACAAGCTCGAGCCCGGCCTCGACGAGACGGCGTTCTACGATCCGACCAACTTCACTTTCCCGGCGGGCACGCACATCTGCGAGGTGGAGATCGATCCCGACACGGGCGCGGTGCAGGTCGTCAATTTCTCCGCCTGCGACGACTTCGGCAACATCATCAACCCGATGATCGTCGAGGGGCAGGTGCACGGCGGGCTGGCGCAGGGCATCGGCCAGGCGCTGCTCGAGGCCTGCGTCTACGACAAGGAGAGCGGGCAGCTGCTGACCGGCAGCTACATGGACTACGCCATGCCGCGCGCCGACGATCTGCCGTCGTTCAAGGTCGCGACCAAGGTCACTCCCTGCACGCACAACCCGCTGGGCGTGAAGGGCTGCGGCGAAGCCGGGGCGATCGGCGCGCCGGCGGCGCTGATGAACGCCGTCCACGACGCGCTGTCGGCCGTCGGGGTGAAGGGCATCGACATGCCGGCATCGCCGCACCGGGTGTGGAGCGCGATCCAGGCGGCGAAGCACTAACGCAATCGGAGACGACATCATGTACGCAGTCGAATATCAGCGCGCGAAGTCGCTGGCCGACGCGGTCGCCGCGCTCGCCAAGACGGGCGGCAAGGCGCTGGCGGGCGGCCAGAGCCTGGTGGGGGCGATGAAGCTTCGGCTCGCGAACCCTGGCACGGTCGTCGATCTCTCCGGCATCGCCGAACTCAAGGGCATCCGGAAGGAGGGCGACGCCATCGTGATCGGCGCGCTCGCCACGCACGCGGAGGTCGCGTCGTCGTCGACCGTGCAGCAGGCGATTCCCGCGCTGGCCGCGCTCGCCGAGGGCATCGGCGATCGCCAGGTGCGCAACCGCGGCACGATCGGCGGCTCCATCGCCAACAACGATCCCGCGGCCGACTATCCGGCCGCGGTCGTGGGGCTCAATGCCACCATCCAGACCAACAAGCGCAAGATCTCCGCCGACGACTTCTTCAAGGGTCTTTACGAGACCGCGCTCGGCGCCGACGAGATCATCACGGCGGTGAGCTTCCCGATCCCGAAGAAGGCTGCCTACGTCAAGTTCCCGCAGCCGGCGTCGCGCTTCGCGCTGGTCGGCGTCTTCGTCGCGCAGACGGGGAGCGGCGTGCGGGTCGGCGTCACAGGGGCGGCGTCCCACGCGCACCGCGCCAAGCCCATCGAGGACGCGCTCGCCAAGTCGTTCACCGCCGATGCAGCCAAGACGGTGAAGATCCCGCCGGGGCATCTCAACAGCGACCTGCACGGATCGGCGGAGTATCGCGCACACCTCGTGTCGGTGCTGGCGGGGAGGGCGGTCGCGGCGATGGCCTGAGCCGCAGCCCGGGCTCCCGCGCGAACGCGCGGTGCCCGGGATCTCCGCCGTTGGCTTCGCCCACCCGGGCCCGGGCTAGCGGTAGCCCACCGCGGCGTAGCCGACCCAGTGTCGCAAGGTGGCGGGGGCGGTCACGCCCATGCCGTCGAGGTCGTCGACCGCGATGCGCTGATCGTCGAGCGAGGTCGCGTAGCCGAGGATCGTGCCTGACAGCGCCGGCGCGTCTCGAACCCGCGCGAGGTGCCAGGCGACGAGCAAGCCGAAGGGCACCGAGTAGCGCCCGCACCACGTCCACTTGTATTCGCGGTGGTCGTGGTCCGCGAGCGTATAGCGCGTGAAGCGCTCGACCCTTTCGGGCGACAGTGCACCCGCGAAGCAATCGGCCATGATCCGCGCCTCGTGCCGCAGCGCCTCGTCGTAGCCCGCGGCATCGACCCCGTAGCGCGCGAAATTCCTGCCGTTCCAGCCTTCGTCCCCGTAGTGGACCGCGTCGGTCGAGGAGAGCAGCGCGATGTCGCTTCCCCACTCGAGCCGTTCCTCGCCGAGGCTCGCCGCCAGTGCGCGGGCGAGCGGCAGTGCGAGCGCGTCCATGCGCGCGAAGGACATGAACGGGACGAGGATCGGCACGAAGCTGATCGAGCGATTGGCGCGCTGCAGGAAGGGAAGCTTCGCCTCGACCGAATGCTCGATCGATTGCATCTCGTCGCTCACGACGAAGCTCCGGGGAGGCAGCCGGTCCATGAGCTTCTCGCGCAGCGGCGAAACCGGGATATCACCGTACGGGCCGCGCCAGTGGGTGAAGCTGTCGAAGACCAGCGCATCTTCCAGGTCGAGCTGGCGCGCCTTGTGGGCGACGCCGAAGACGACCACGGTGGCGGCGGTCAGGTTGCGCAGCACCAGCGGGTACATGAAGCCGGCGTATGCATAATCGTCGTGCGGCGCGATCGCCATGCGCCAGCGATCGGCCGCCTCGATCCCTCTTTCGGCGAGCATGCGCTCCAGTCTCGCGCCGTCGCGCGCGAGCATGCGCTCCATCAGACGATCCATCTGCGAGGCCCGATGGGCGAAGCCGACCGGATCGGCGAGCCCGCGCAGGGTCATGCCTGGAGCGCGGCGTCTCCTGCTCCGAGCGCCGCTGGGTTGCGTGGCCGTGGGATCGCGGGCATGGGGTCCCTTTTCGGGAGCATTATCCTCCGGGCTTGCCAAATCGAACGATCGTTCGATAAACTATCCCCTCCTGTCTGATCGAAGCTCGCCCGGTGAAAGCCTGGCGGGCTTGGATCCGCCATGAGGCCCGCGGTCGCTCAACTGCTCCACAACCCTTTGCTCTGGCGCGGCGACGCCAAGGCACGCGTCGAGCGAGCCGTGGCGACCGGCTTTGCCGAGCTCGACCGCGAATTGCCCGGGGGTGGCTGGCCGCAGGGTTCGCTGACCGAGCTCCTGATCGACGGCGAAGGCATCGGCGAATTGCGGCTGCTCCTGCCGGCGCTGGCAAGGCTTGCGCACTCGGGCCGGTGGATCGCGCTGGTCGCCCCGCCGCACCTGCCCTACGCCCCGGCGCTCTCGCGCGCCGGCATCGATCCGGGACGGGCGATGGTCATCGACGCCGGCGAGGAGAAGGACCGCTGGTGGGCGGCGGAACAGGTGCTGCGTTCCGACAGCGTTGGCGGGCTGCTGTTCTGGCCGCAGTCGGTCAACGATGCGCGCCTGCGGCGCCTGGCCGTGGCCACGCAGGAGACCGCAGCGATCGCGTTCCTCTTCGCCGGCTGCGAGCGCGCAGCGTCGGCTTCGCCGGCTCCGCTGCGCATGCGCTTGTCGCCGGTCGGGAGAGAGCTGCGGCTGGACGTGTTCAAGCGCCGCGGCGGAGTCTGCAGCAAACCGGTGTCGATCGACTTCGGGGCGGCGCCGCCGGCGAGAGTCGTCGAAGGGGCTTCGCTGCCGCCGAAGCCTCCTCTGACCGCAGTTCGCCGCGCGGCCGGTCCGCGGAACCTGTCTCCGAGCTTCAATCGCCACTACCCCGTCGGCATGCCCTCGGCCCGGATCTGGAATCGCGCGCTGGTGCGCGCCGACGAAGGCCGCCGCGTGCCCGGCCCGGATCCGCGCGGGACGTCCCGGGAATGATCCGGTGCTCTGGATCTGCCTTTCGTTCCCCGACCTGCCGCTCGCGGTTTTCGCGCGGGCCGACGCGCGCCGATCGCCTGCCGTCACCGCGAGCGCCAGTCATCGCCCCGATGTGATCGTCGCCAATGTCGCGGCCAGGAAGCGCGGCGTCGTCGCCGGACTGTCGATCGCGGCGGCGCTGGCGCTCGACCCGGATCTCGTCGTCCATCTGCGCGACGAGCGCGCGGAAGCCGCGGCGCTCGAGCGCATCGCGCTGTGGGCGGGACAATGGACGCCCGCGGTCAGCATCGAGCTTCCAGGCTGCGTGCTGCTGGAAGTCGCCGGGGTGCTGCGCTACTTCGAGGGCCTCGAGCGGCTGGCGCAGCGGATTCGCGCCGGGCTCGACGAGATGGGCTTCGAGAGCGCGATCGCCGTGGCGCCGACTGCCGGCGCGGCGAGCCTGCTCGCGCGCGCCGGCTGCGCGGTCGAGATCGACGCATCGAGCCTCGCGCGCGCTCTCGCGCCGCTGCCGGTCGATCTGTTGCGGCACGCGCGAAGCTCGATCGCGACGCTCCAGGCGGTCGGCGTGGAATCGATCGGCGAGCTCCTCGCGTTGCCGCGCGACGGCGTGGCCCGGCGCTTCGGTCAGGCGCTCCTGGACGAGGTCGACCGCGCGCTGGGGAAGCTCCCCGAAGCACGCGCTCCTTTCACGGCTCCCGAGCGCTACGAGGGCCAGCTCGAATTGCCGGCGCCGGTCGAGGAGGCCGAGGCGCTGCTGTTCGGTGCGCGGCGACTCGTCGTCGAGCTCTGCGGATTCCTGCACGCCCGCGGGGCGGGCGTCACCCGGCTCGCCTGCGACCTCGTCCACCGGGATACGGCGCCGACCTCGATCGGGCTGGGCTTGCGATCCACGCGGCAGGTCGAGCACATCATGACCGTGCTGCGGGAGCGGCTCGCACGCGAAACGCTGCCGGATCGCGTCGCGGCGATCCGGCTCGCGACCGAGGAAATCGCTCCGCTCGCGGGACGAGACGGCGATTTCTTCGCGGCGGGCGCCAGTTCCGAAGCCGGCGCGCAGCTCGTCGAGCGGCTGCGCGCCCGCCTGGGCGAGGATGCCGTGCGCTCGCTCGCGCTCCAGGCCGATCACCGGCCGGAGCGCGCGTGGCGATGGGAGCCCGCGCTGAACGCGTCCGGTGCGGCGACCGGGTTGCGCCAGCGCGGCGATGCCTCGCGGCCGGCGCCGGTGCGTCCCCTGTGGCTTCTCCCGGAGCCGCACGCGCTCGCCGCCGGACCCGCGGAGGCCTCGGTGCAGCTCGAATCGGGTCCGGAGCGCATCGAGAGCGGCTGGTGGGACGGCCACGACGCCGCACGCGATTATTTCGTCGGCCGCAACGAGCGCGGCGAAGCGCTGTGGCTTTACCGCGATCGCGGCGGGCGATGGTTCGTGCACGGCGTTTTCGCATGACGTCATGCCATACGCCGAGCTGCACTGCCTCAGCAATTTCAGCTTTCTGCGCGGCGCGTCGCACCCCGAGGAGCTCGTCGCGCGGGCCCGCGAGCTGGGCTACGCGGCGCTGGCGATCACCGACGAATGCTCGCTCGCCGGCGTGGTCCGGGCGCACGTGGAGGCGAAGAAGTGCAGCCTCCGGCTCATCGTCGGCGCCGAGCTCCGTCTCGAGGACGGCATGCGCTTCGTGCTGCTCGCGACGAGCCGCGCGGGTTACGGCAATCTCTCGGCGCTGATCACTCGTGGCCGGCGCAACGCCGAAAAGGGCTGCTATCGGCTGACGCGCGGCGATCTCGCGGACGGCATCGCGGGCTGCCTCGCCCTGTGGCTTCCGGAAAGCGATCCCGACCCCGAGGCTCTGCGCTGGCTCGCGAGCCGCTTTCCGCAGGCATCGTGGATCGCCGTGGAGCGCCTGTTCGCCGCCGACGATGACGAGCGCTGCGAGCGGCTCGCCGCCATCGGCGCGGCCGCCGGTCTCCCTCTCGTGGCCGCGGGCGACGTTCACATGCACAGCCGCGATCGGCGCGCTCTGCAGGACACGCTGACCGCGATCCGGCTCGGGAAGCCCGTTCGCGACGCCGGGCACGCGTTGTTTCCCAACGGCGAGCGGTACTTGAGACCGCTGTCGACCCTCGAGCGGATCTACCCGCCCGCATGGCGCGCCGAGACCCTGGGCATCGCCTCACGCTGCGCCTTTTCGCTCGACGAGCTGCGCTACGAGTATCCCGACGAGATCGTGCCGAAGGGCGAGACGCCCACCACCTACCTGCGGCGGCTCACCGAGGAAGGCTTCGCCCGCCGGTTCCCGCCGCAAGACACGACCGAAGCGCAGCGCGCCAAGGTGCGGAAGCTCATCGAGCACGAGCTCCGGATCATCGCCGAGGCGAAATACGAGGCGTTCTTCCTCACCGTCCACGACGTGGTCGAGTTCGCGCGCTCGAAGGAGATTCTCTGCCAGGGACGCGGGTCGGCCGCGAACTCGGCAGTATGCTACTGCCTCGGCATCACCGCGGTCGATCCGTCGCGCATGGAGATGCTCTTCGAGCGCTTCATCTCGCGCGAGAGGAACGAGCCTCCCGACATCGACGTCGATTTCGAGCATCAGCGGCGCGAGGAAGTCATCCAGTACCTCTACGGCAAGTACGGCCGCGATCGCGCCGCGCTGACCGCGACCGTGATCTGCTATCGGCCGCGATCGGCGCTGCGCGACGTCGGCAAGGCGCTCGGGCTCGATCTCGCCGAGGTCGATCGCTTGGCGAAGTCGATGGCCTGGTGGGACGGCCGGCAGGCGCTGCCGAAGCGTCTGGCCGAAGCGGGCTTCGATCCTAAGAGCCCTGTGATGCGGCGGCTGTTCGAGCTGGTGACGACGCTGCTGGGCTTCCCGCGGCACTTGTCGCAGCACACGGGCGGCTTCGTGATCTCCCGCGGACCGCTCGCACAGCTCGTGCCGACGGAAAACGCGGCGATGCCCGGGCGCACGGTGATCGAGTGGGACAAGGACGATCTCGACGCGCTGGGGCTCCTGAAGGTCGACGTGCTCGCGCTGGGCATGCTATCCGCGATCCGCCGCGCGCTCGATCTCGTCGCGGCGCGGCACGGGAAGCCCTTCGCGCTGAACGACATTCCATCCGAGGATCCGGCGGTCTACGAGATGATCGGCCACGGCGACACCGTGGGCGTGTTCCAGGTCGAATCGCGCGCGCAGATGGCGATGCTGCCGCGGTTGAAGCCCAAGAGCTTCTACGACCTGGTGATCGAAGTCGCGATCGTCCGGCCGGGACCGATCCAGGGCGGGATGGTGCATCCCTATCTGCGCCGCCGGCAGGGCATCGAGCCGGTGAGCTATCCCAGCGATGCGGTGAAAGGCGTGCTCGAGCGCACGCTCGGCGTGCCGATCTTCCAGGAGCAGGTGATGCAGCTCGCGGTCGTCGCAGCCGGGTTCACGCCCGGCGAATCCGACCAGCTGCGCCGGTCGATGGCGGCGTGGAAGCGCAAGGGCGGGCTCGAGCCGTTCGAGAAGCGGCTGGTCGACGGCATGCGCGAGCGCGGCTACGACGAATCCTTCGCCCGGCAGATCTATCAGCAGATCCTGGGCTTCGGGGAATACGGCTTCCCGGAAAGTCACAGCGCCAGCTTTGCGCTGCTCGTCTACGTCTCGTCGTGGCTCAAGCACTACGAGCCTGCGGCGTTCACCTGCGCGCTTTTGAATTCGCAGCCGATGGGCTTCTATTCGCCGTCGCAGCTCGTCCAGGATCTGCGCCGGCACGACGTGATCGTTCGCTCGCCCGACGTGGGCGTGAGCGAGTGGGAGTGCACGCTGGAGGAGATGGCAGACGTCGTCCCGGCCGAACGCAGCGAGAGCCGGGACCCCGTGACTTTTGTCGAACGACGCCGGGTCTCCGCTTGCGCGGGGACGACCATTCCGCAGCCCGCGCTCCGCCTAGGTCTGTGCCTCGTCAAAGGTCTTTCCGAGGCGGGCGGCAAGCGTGTCGCGAGTGCCCGCAAGCAGGCGCCGTTCGCGAGCGTGGACGATCTCGTTCGCCGCGCGAGCTTGAACCCGCGCGACAGCGAGGCGCTGGCGGCCGCCGGCGCCCTCGCCAGCCTCTCTGGCCATCGCCGCCGCGCGGTCTGGGACGTCTCCGGCGTCGAGCGATTGCCGGAAGTGCTCGAGCGCTCGGCGATCGCCGAGGCGCCGGCGGTGCTGGCGCCGCCCAGCGAAGGCGAAGACATCGTCGCCGACTACGCGAGCCTGGGCCTGTCGCTGGGCCGTCATCCGCTGGCGCTGCTGCGCGCGCGGCTCGCGCGCCAGCGCATGGCGACGGCCGTGGAGCTCAAGGCGCTGCCGCACGGGCGCGCCGCACGCTTCACCGGGCTCGTCACCGGGCGTCAGCGTCCGGGCACTGCGAGCGGCGTCACGTTCGTCACGCTCGAGGACGAGACCGGCATGGTCAACGTCATCGTCTGGAACGATCTCGCCGAGCGGCAGCGCAAGGAGCTCCTGCGCTCGAGCCTGATGACCGTCTACGGCACGCTCGAGCGCGAAGGCGAGGTCATGCATCTCATCGCCGCGCGCTTGCGCGATCAGACGGCGCTGCTCGGCAGGCTGGTAACCCGCTCGCGCGATTTTCGTTGACGGTTGCGTCGGGTGCCGGTTCGTCTAATGACAATGGCATAATGTCGAAGGCGTGCCTCCTCGCGCGGGCTATAATCGGGCCGTCTCTTCGCAGCCTTCCGCCATGTCTCCCAAGCCTCTCCCCGGCAGCGTCGACGACGTCGTCGGCTTGCTCGAGCAGCACGACTATTTCGCCGACCGGCGGCTCGCGACCAGCGTCTTCCTCGCGCTGAAGATGAGCCGGCCGCTGTTCCTCGAGGGCGAGGCGGGCGTGGGCAAGACGGAGATCGCCAAGGTCCTCGCCCGCGCGCTCGGACGCGAGCTCGTGCGCCTGCAATGCTACGAAGGCCTCGACACGGCCTCCGCGGTGTACGAGTGGAATTACCCGCGCCAGATGATCGAGATCCGGCTCGCGGAGGCGATCGGCAAAGTGGACCGCGACGCGCTCGCGGGCGACATCTTCGGCGAGGATTTCCTGATCCGCCGGCCGATTCTCCAGGCGCTCTCGTCGCAGGTGGGTGCCGCGCCCGTGCTCCTGATCGACGAGCTCGATCGCACCGACGAGCCCTTCGAGGCGTATCTGCTCGAGGTGCTCGCCGAATACCAGGTCACGATCCCGGAGCTCGGGCCGATCAAGGCGCCGTCGCCGCCGATCGTCGTCATCACCTCCAACCGCACGCGCGAGATCCACGACGCGATCAAGCGCCGGTGCCTGTACCACTGGGTGGACTATCCGAGCGCCGCGCGCGAGCTCGCGATCGTCCGCCGCAAGGCTCCCGGCGCGTCGACGGAGCTGTCGCGGGAAGTCGTGGCCTTCACGCAGCGGCTGCGGGCGATGGACCTCTTCAAGGCGCCGGGCATCGCCGAGACCCTCGACTGGGCGGAGGCGCTGGTCGCGCTGGACCGGATCGCTCTCGATCCGGAGACGGTCTCGAGCACGCTCGGGGCGCTGCTGAAGTACCAGGACGACATCGGTGCCGTGACGCCGGAGGTGGCGGCGCAGCTCATCGCCGAGGCGCGCGCCGAGGCCGCCGAGTTGCGATCGTGACCAGCCTCGCGCGCGCCTCGAGCGGGCGGCTCGCGGAGAATATCCTGCACTTCGCCCGCGTGCTGCGCGCCGCCGGGCTCCCGGTCGGGCCGTCCAAGGTGATCGCCGCGCTCGAGGCCGTACAGGCGGTGGGCGTCGAGCAGCGCGAGGACTTCCGCACCGCGCTGGCGGCCGTGTTCATCGAGCGACACGAGCAGGCCGCGCTGTTCGACCAGGCCTTCGAGCTCTACTGGCGCAACCCGCGGCTGCTCGAGCGCATGATGCAGCTCCTCCTCCCCAAGGTATACAGCCGCGCGCCGCGAGCCGAGGCGGAAGCGCCGCTGCCGGCGCGTCTCGCCGAGGCGCTGGCGCCGCCGCGAGCCGAGGACGCCCGTGCGCAGGAGCAGGAAACGACGATCGATGCCGCGTTCACGTTCTCGCCGCGCGAGGTGCTGCAGACCCGGGACTTCGAGACCATGACCTCAGCCGAGCTCTCCGAGGTGAAGACGATGATCGCGCGGCTTAGGCTGCCGCTGCCCGAGCGGCCAGTGCGCCGGACGGTCGCCGCGCGCCACGGCTCGGCGATCGACCTGCGCGCGTCGCTGCGCGCGATGGCCTCCGCCGGCGGAGCGGTCGTGCCGCTCGCATGGCGGGAGCGGCGGCGGCGCCGGCCGCCGCTCGTCGTGCTCTGCGACATCTCGGGGTCGATGGACCGCTATTCGCGCATGCTGCTCTTTTTCCTGCACGCGATCACCAACGACCGCGACCGCGTGCACACCCTGCTCTTCGGCACGCGGCTCACCAACATCACCCGCCACCTGCGCCGGCGCGACGTCGATGTCGCCGTCGCCCGGGTCTCGGCCGCAGTCTCCGACTGGGCGGGCGGCACGCGCATCGGCGCCTGCCTCGGCGAGTTCAACCGCCGCTGGTCGCGCCGGCTGCTCGGCCAGGGCGCCATCGTGCTGCTCATCAGCGACGGCCTCGACAGCGACGTCGGCGCGGGTCTCGCGCGCGAGATGGAGCGCCTCGCGAAATCCTGCCGGCGCCTGATCTGGCTCAATCCGCTTCTGCGCTACGACAAGTTCGAGGCGCGCCCGGCGGGGATCCGGGCGATGCTGCCCTACGTCGACGAGTTCCTGCCCGTGCACAATCTCGAAAGCCTGAAGCAGCTCGCGGCGAGCTTCCAGGAGCGCCACGCGTTGCGCGGCGCGTCGCGCCGAGCGGCATGGCGCAGCCCCGCGACCCTGTTCGCCGCTTGAGGAGGCACCTTCGATGCAGCTCATCAGTCACCGCACCGTCCCGGCCCCGATCGAAGCGACCTGGGCCGCGCTCAACGATCCGGAAACGCTCAAGGCATGCATTCCTGGCTGCGAATCGGTCGAGCGCACTTCGGATCACGAGTTCAAGGTCGGGATGACGGCCCGGGTCGGTCCCGTTTCCGCGAAGTTCAACGGCCGGATCGCGCTTTCCGACGTCGTCCCGCCGTCGTCGTACCGCATGAGCTTCGAGGGGCAGGGCGGCGCGGCGGGCTTCGCTCGCGGCGAGGCCAAGATCGCACTCGTGACCGAGGACGGCGGAACGCGCATCGACTACAGCGCGACTGCACAGGTCGGCGGCAAGCTGGCGCAGATCGGCTCGCGCCTCGTCGACGCGGCGGCAGCGAAGGTCGCCGAGGATTTTTTCGCGCGCTTCGTCGAGCGCGTCGGCGGGGCCGCGGCAGCGGCGCAGCCGGCTCAGGCGCCTCTCGCGGCCTCCCGGTCGCTGGTCTGGCGCCTCGGGCTCGCGATCGCCGTCATCGTCGCCGTGGCGATCTACTGGCTGACGCGCCGAGGGTAGAATGGACTTCGGACGAACCCTGAGCGCGCTTCGTCGGTCCCAGGGATTGACCTCCCGAACCGATCCTCCTCATGGATAGCGTCGATCTCGAAGTGCTGCGCAAGAGCGCGGAATGGCTCGCCGCGGGCCGCCGCGTGCTGCTGGTCACGGTCGTGAAGACCTGGGGCAGCTCTCCGCGGCCGCCGGGCGCGCTGCTGGCGGTGCGCGACGACGGCCACGTCGTCGGCTCGGTGTCCGGCGGCTGCATCGAGGACGACATCGTCGAGCGCTCGCGGCGCGAGGGCGCGTACGTCACCGAGCCGCGCGCGGTGACCTACGGCGTGTCTGCCGACGATGCGCGGAGGTTCGGGCTCCCCTGCGGCGGCACGATTCAGCTCGTCCTGGAGCCGCTCGGCGCGAACAGCCGCATCGGCGAGCTGCTCGACCAGGTGCGCTCCGGCCGGCTCGTCGCCCGCAGCCTCGATCTCGATACGGCCGAGGTTCGCCTCGGGGCGGGGCGCGCGACCGACGGTCTCGCATTCGACGGCCAGGTGCTCACGACCGTGCACGGACCGCGCTACCGCATGCTGGTGATCGGCGCGGGGCAGCTCTCCAAGTATCTGGCGCAGATCGCCGTCGGCCTCGACTACCAGGTCACGGTGTGCGATCCGCGCGAGGAGTACGTCGAGACCTGGGACGTCCCGGGCGTGGCGCTGGTGCGCACGATGCCCGACGATACCGTGATCGACATGCAGCTCGACGAGCGCTGCGCCGTGGTCGCGCTGACCCACGACCCGAAGCTCGACGATCTCGCGCTGATGGAGGCGCTCAAGTCGCGCGCGTTCTACGTCGGCGCGCTGGGCTCGCGCGCCAACAACGCCAAGCGCCGCCGGCGGCTCGAGGAATTCGAGCTGACACCCAGGCAGATCGAGCGGCTGCACGGGCCGATCGGCCTCTACATCGGCAGCCGCACGCCGCCCGAGATCGCGATCTCCATCCTGGCCGAGATCACCGCCGCCAAGAACGGCGTGGCGCTGCCCGAGACCACGCAGGTCGCCGCGGCGAAGGAAAAGCTCGGGCCGTCGGTGGCCTGCGCGACCAGCGACGACTAGTCCCTCGCGTACCCGGGCGTCACCGCCTGCGCGCGCGCCGGTAGTGCGCCAGCACGGGGAGCAGTGCGAGCAGGCCCAGCAGGCTCAGCGCGATCAGCGCCTCGGGCGTCAGCAGCCCCCGCGTGGATTCGAGATGGCCCAGCGCCTGGCCCAGGTTGGTGATGATCAGCGTGCTCGGCAGAATCCCGATGCAGGTTGCGGCGACGTAGCTGGGCACGCGGATGGCGGTCAGCGCCGGCACGAGATTGACCAGGAAGTGGGGAAAGACCGGCATCAGGCGCAAGAAGAGGAGCCAGCTGAACCCGTCGCGCGTGAATCCCTCGTTGATCTTCGCGCCGACGCGACCGAGCCGCGCGCGCACCGCGTTGCCGAAGAGGTAGCGGGCGCCGAGAAAGACCAGGGTGGCGCCGAGCGTGCCTGCCGTGACGACCAGCGCGCTGGCGACCCAGCGGCCGAACAGGAAGCCGAAGGTGAGCGAAAGGATCGTGCCGCTCGGCAGGCTCAACGTGATCGCGGTCACATAGATCGCGAAAGCGAGTGCGAGCGCTTCGGCGTAGTGAGCGTCGGTGAAGCCCTGCAGCGAGGCGGCGCGCTCCTTCACCCAATCGAGCGTCAGGTAGCGCTCGCCGCCGAAGACGAGGAAGGCGGCCAGCGCGACGCCGAACGCGGCGAGCAGGACCAGCCTGGGCCATGCCCGCCGGCCCGCCGCCGGGCTCATTGGCGCTCGAGCTTGGGATCGAGCGCGTCGCGCAGGCCGTCGCCCAGAAGGTTGAACGCCAGCACGGTCAGGAAGATCGCCAGGCTCGGGAACAGCGCCACATGAGGCGAGGTCATCATGTCGGCGCGCGCTTCGTTCAGCATGGCGCCCCACTCTGGCGTCGGCGGCTGTGCGCCCATCCCGATGAAGGAGAGGCTCGCGGCGGTGATGATCGAGGTGCCGATGCGCAGCGAGAAGTACACGACCACGGCGGGAATCGTCCCGGGAAAGATGTGGCGCGTCACGATCGTCCAGTCCGACGCCCCGATGCTCCGCGCCGCCTCGACGAAGGTCAGATGCTTGAGCGCGAGCGTGTTGCCGCGGACCAGCCTCGCGAAAGTGGGAATGCTGAAGATCGCCACCGCGATGATCACGTTGACCATGCCGCCGCCGAGAATCGCGACGATGCCGATCGCGAGCAGGATCCCGGGGAAGGCGAAGAGCACGTCGCAGACGCGCATGATCAGGCGATCCCAGAGCCCTTCGTAGTAGCCGGCGACCAGACCGAGCGCCGTGCCCACGACCGCGCCGACGGCGACCGAGACGAAGCCGGCGGTGAGCGAGATGCGCGAGCCGACGACGATGCGGCTGAAGATGTCGCGGCCAAGTGGATCGACGCCGAACCAGTGCTTGAGCGAGGGCAGCGCGTTCAGGCTGTCGTAGTCGAAGAAATTCTCGGCGTCGTACGGAACGATCCACGGGGCGAGGATGGCCACGACGACCAGCAGCGCGACGAAGCCGCCGGCCGCGCAGGCCACGCGCTGCTTCTTGAACTTGCGCCAGAACTCGGTCCACGGCGTGCGGACTTCAGCCGGCAGCGTGGCAGAGGCGGTCGCGGTGGTCATCGGTAGCGAATGGCGGGATTGATGACCGCGTAGAGGACGTCGACGATGAGGTTGATCAGGACGAACTCGAGCGAGAACAGCAGCACCAGGCCTTGGATCACCGGATAGTCGCGCATGTCCACCGCGTCGACGAGCAGCCGTCCCATCCCCGGCCAGTTGAACACGACCTCGACCACGATCGAGCCGCCGAGGAGGAAGCCGAACTGCAGCCCCATCATCGTCACCACGGGGATGAGCGCGTTGCGCAAGCCGTGCTTGATCACGACGATGGTCTCGCGCAGGCCCTTGGCTCGCGCCGTCCGGACGTAGTCCTCCTTCAAGATGTCGACGAACGACGAGCGGGTGAAGCGCGCCATGATCGCAGCGACGGCCGCGCCTAGGGTGAGCGACGGCAGGATGTAGTGCCGCCAGGTATCGGCGCCGACGGTTGGGAGCCAGCCGAGCTGGACCGAGAAGACCTGCATCAGCACCATCCCGAGCGCGAACGCCGGGAAGGAGATGCCGGAGACGGCGAGGGTCATGCCGATGCGGTCGGGCCAGCGATTGCGCCACACCGCCGACGCGATGCCGATCGCCATCCCGAAGGTCACCGACCAGGCCATGGCGGCGACGGTAAGCCAGAACGTCGGCCAGAAGCGCTCGGCGATCTCGGTCGAGACCGGACGCTTGGTGCGCACCGAGCGCCCGAGGTCGCCACGCAGCGCCCCGGAGGCGAAGCGCGCGAACTGCTCGGGGAGCGACTTGTCGAGGTCGAGATCCTGGCGCACCAGCGCCACCGTCTCGGCCGTCGCATCCGGCCCCGCCGCCAGCCGCGCCGGATCGCCGGGCAGCAGGTGCACGAACAGGAACACCAGGACCGCGACGAGAAGCAGCGTGGGGACCAGCCCGAGCAGGCGCTTGACGAGGTAGGGGAGCATGCGCGCGTTCGGCCGGGTGCCTGTGGCTCGACGAGGCTTGGTCGTCCCCGCGCAGGCGTAGACCCGGTGTCGTCGCTACTTATCCCGGGAACGACGCCGGAGCCCCGCGTTCGCGGGGATGATGCATTGGCTTCCAATCGCGGGCCGGCTCCGCGGCCCGCTCTTGGACGAAGGCGTCACTGCAAATCGACCTCGGTGAAATTGAACGACGCATCGGGAATGACGTAGACGCCCGTGAGCTTCCTGTTGTGCGCCGAGAGCAGCTTCTCGACGACCAGCGGCGCCCACGGCGCGTCCTTCCAGATGGTTTCCTGCGCGTCCTTGTAGAGCTTCGCCTTCTCGGCGTCGCTGGTCGTGAGCTGCGCGTTCTTGATGTCGGCGTCGACCTGAGGGTTCTTGTAGTACGCGGTGTTGAAGAGCCGCGGCGGCCACGAACCGCCGTCGAGCAGCGGCCGCAGCGCCCAGTCCGCCTCGCCCGTCGACGTCGACCAGCCCACGTAGTACAGACGCACCGGCGCCGTCGCCGGATCCTGCCAGCTCTCGACCTTCTCCACCCGCTGTCCGGCTTCGAGGAGTGTGATCTTGGTCCGGATCCCGATCTGCTGGAGCTGCTGCTGAATGAATTGCGTGACCTTCTGCGCGGTCGTGTGGTTGTACGCCGACCACAGCTCGGTCTCGAATCCGTCCGGATAGCCGGCCTCCTTCATCAGCTCCTTGGCCTTGGCGAGGTCATAGGGCCATTCGCCGATCTTGACCGCGTACTCCACGCCCTGCGGCGCGACGCCCAACGCCGGCGTGGCGTAGCCGTTGAACGCGACCTTGGCCAGCGCTTCCTTGTTGATCGCATACGCGATCGCCTGCCGCACCTTGACGTTGTCGAACGGCTTCTTCTGGGTGTTCATCGACAGGTAGCGCAGCACGATCGACGGCGCGGCGACGACTTCCAGGTCCGGCTTGGTCTTGAGCAGCTCGGCCTGCTCGTAGGGCAGCGGAAACGTGAACTGCGCCTCTCCGGTCTGCATCAGCGCCGCGCGCGAGTTGTTGTCGACGACCGGCTTCCAGGTGATCGTATCGATCTTGGGATAGCCCTTCCTCCAGTAGCCGTCGAACTTCGCGACCCTGAGGTAGTCGGTCTGCTTCCATTCGACGAACTTGAACGGTCCGGTACCCACGGGATGGAACGCGATGTCCTTGCTGCCCCATTGCTTGAGCGCCGTGGGGCTGATCATCACCGTCGATGGATGGGCGAGCTGGGCGATGAAGGGCGAGAACGGCGTCTTGAGCGTGATGCGCGCGGTGTAATCGTCGACGACCTCGACCTTGGCGATGTTGTTGTTGTAGAGGCCGTAGCGCTTGAGGTGGTTGTCCGGATTGGTCACCCGGTCGAGATTCACCTTGACCGCGTCGGCCTTGAAGTCGGTGCCGTCGTGGAACTTCACGCCTTTCCTGAGCTTGATGGTGTAGACCAGCCCGTCCTTGCTGACCTCGTAGCTCTCGGCCAGCACGGGGATCATCTTCATGTCCTTGTCGAAGCCGTACAGCCCTTCGTAGAAGGACTTGGCCATCGCCTGCGACAGCGTGTCGTTCGCGTCGTAGGGGTCGGTGGTCGTGAACGTCGAGGCGACCGCGAAGACGACGTCCTTGCTGGCGAAAGCCGGCGCGACCGCGAGGAGCGCGACGGCTGCGGCGGAAGCGAGAAGCAGGCGAAAAAGCGATTTCATGCAGGTTCTCCAGTTTCGGCGATTCGTCTACAGGTCGACGGGTACGGGCGGAGCCGTCAATAGGCGCCGCCGACGCGATGCTTGGCCACGAAGTGTCCCGGAGCGACTTCTTGCAGCGGAAGCACGATCGGCTCGTCGCCGACGGCGCGCACGGGGCTCGGTATTTCGTCGGATGATAACTCCCTTTTTCGCTGCCGTCGCGCGGGGTCGGCGATCGGCACGGCCGCGAGCAGCTTCCGGGTATAGGGGTGGCGGGGATCCTCGAAGACGGCCCGCCTCGGGCCGATCTCCACGATCTGCCCCAGGTACATCACGGCCACGCGGTGACTCACGCGCTCGACGACCGCCATGTCGTGGGAAATGAACAGATAGGACAGGCCGAACTCCGCCTGCAGATCGAGCATGAGGTTGACGATCTGCGCGCGGATCGACACGTCGAGCGCCGACACGGCCTCGTCGGCGATGATGATCTTCGGCTGCAGGGCGAGCGCGCGCGCGATGGCGATCCGCTGCCGCTGGCCGCCTGAGAACTCGTGCGGGTAGCGTTGCGCGTGCTCCGGCGCGAGTCCGACGTGCGAGAGCAGCCACGCCACGCGGGCGTCGGCTTCCGTGCCGCGCGCCGCGTCGTGGACGTACAGCGGCTCGGCGATCGAGAAGCCGACCGTCAGCCGCGGGTCGAGCGACGCATAGGGATCCTGGAACACCATCTGGATCTCGCGCCGGAGCGGCCGCAGCTCGTCGGCCGGGAGGCGGGCGATGTCGCGGCCGCCGAATTCGATCGAGCCGGCGTCGATGTCGACCAGCCGCAGGAGCGAACGCCCGGTGGTGGACTTCCCGCAGCCGGATTCGCCCACCAGCGCGAGGGTCTCGCCCGCGTTCAAATCGAACGTGACCTGCTCGACGGCGTGCACGCGCCGGTGCACGCGGCCGAAGAAACCGGAGGGCAGGTCGAAGCCCGTCTTGAGCCCGCGCACGCGGAGAATCGGCGCAGCGGTGGAGGGAACGGCGGGCCGCGTCGGCGCGGATCCGGACATGCCGGCGTCGGCGCCGACGAGCGAGAAGCGCTCCGGCTTGTCGGTTCCTCGCATCGAGCCCAGGGTCGGGACCGCCGCCAGCAGCGCCCGCGTGTAGGCGTGCTGGGGCGCGTGGAAGATCGCCTCGGCCGGACCGTCCTCCACCTTGCTGCCCTGGTACATGACGACGACGCGCTCGGCGACTTCGGCGACCACCCCCATGTCGTGGGTGATGAAGATGACCGCCATGTGCATCTCGTCCTGCAGCGCTCGGATGAGCTGCAGGATCTGCGCCTGGATCGTCACGTCGAGAGCGGTCGTGGGCTCGTCCGCGATCAGGAGCGCCGGCTGGCAGGACAGCGCCATCGCGATCATCACTCGCTGGCGCATGCCCCCGGAGAGCTGGTGCGGGTAGCGATCGAGGACCTGCCTCGCCTCGGGAATGCGAACCTGCTCGAGCATGCCGAGCGCGCCGCGCCGCGCGGCGGATCGATCCTTGCCCTGGTGCAGGCGAATGGACTCCGCGATCTGCTCGCCCACGGTATAGACCGGATTGAGCGAGGTCATCGGCTCCTGGAAGATCATCGCGATCTCCGCGCCGCGGATTGCGCGCATGGTCGCGCCGTCGGCACGCGCGAGGTCGATGCGCTCGCCGCCCGGGCGCTGGAACTCGAGGCTGCCCGAGGTGATCGTGCCTCCGCCGTGCTCGACGAGGCGCATCAGCGACAGCGCGGTCACGGACTTGCCGGACCCGGATTCGCCGACGATCGCGATCGTCTCGCCCCGGCCGACCGTGAAGGAAACGTTCCGAACCGCCGCGACGACGCGCTCGGAGCTGCGGAACTCGACCGAGAGCGAAGCCACCGAGAGCAGGTCGGCGGAGGCCATGACGCGCGAGCCGCTCAGCTTCGAGCGGCCGACTGGCGGCGCAGATCGTCGATGGTGGCGTTCATGGTGACCGCCTGCGGATCGACGACGAGATGCAGGAGGGCAGGGCGGTTCGCAGCGAGGGCGCGTTCGAACGCCGGAGCGAACTCCTCGGTCCGGCTGACGGTCTCTCCGGCGGCGCCGTAGGCTCGCGCCAGCGCGGCGAAGTCCGGGTTCTCGAGCGCCGTGCCGTAGACCCGCCTCGGGTAGTGGCGCTCCTGGTGCATGCGGATGGTTCCGTACATGCCATTATCCACGATGACGAAGACGATCGGCAGCCCGTATTGCACGGCGGTCGCGAGCTCCTGCCCGTTCATGAGGAAGCAGCCGTCGCCGTTCCACGAGACGACGACGCGGTCGGGGTGCACGGCCTTCGCCGCGATCGCCGCGGGCACTCCGTAGCCCATCGATCCGTTGTAGGGCGCGAGCTGCGTGCGATACCGGGGATAGCGGTAGAGCCGGGCCAACCAGCTCACGTAGTTGCCCGCGCCGTTGGCGACGATCGCATTTTCCGGAAGCCGCTCGCGCAACGCGGCAACGACCTGCCAGAGGTCGACCGGACCGGGCATCGGGCGCGGCGTCTGCCACTCGAGATACGCCGCGTGGGCGAGCTGCGCACTGCCCGCCCAGGACGACGCGTCGATGCGCTCCATCGTCGTCAGCGACGCGCAGAATGCCGCGACGCTGGACTCGATCGGAAGCGCGGGCTGATACACCCGGCCGAGCTCGTCGCCTCCGGGATGGACGTGGACCAGCGTCTGCTTCGGCGTCGGCGGCTCGACGAGCGAATAGCCGCCCGTCACCATCTCGCCCAGCCGCTCGCCGATGACCAGCAGGACATCGGCGCCTCGCACGCGCTCCGCGAGCCTCGGGTTGATGCCGATGCCGACGTCGCCGGCGTAGTTGGGGTGCCGGTTGTCGAAGACGTCCTGGTTTCTGAACGCGCAAGCGACGGGGAGCGCGCTCGCCTCCGCGAACCGCGCAAGATTCGCGCAGGCCTCCGCGCTCCAGCCGCTGCCGCCGGCGATCGCGAGCGGCCGCTTCGCGCCGCGCAGCAGCGAGGTGAGCTCGCGCATCTGGGAGGCCGAGGGATGGACCGTCGCCGGCTCAACGCGTCGCGCATCTGCGACCTCGGCGGTGGCGACGAGCATGTCCTCGGGCAGCGCGAGGACGACCGGGCCGGGGCGACCCGACATCGCCACGCGAAACGCCCGCGCGACGTACTCGGGAATTCGCTCCGCGCGGTCGATCTGCGCAGCCCATTTCGCCACGCTCGCGAACATGCGCCGGTAGTCGATCTCCTGGAAGGATTCGCGGTCGACGACGTCGCCGCCGATCTGCCCGACGAACGCCACCAGGGGCGTGGAATCCTGCATCGCCGTGTGTATGCCGATCGCGGCGTTCGAGGCTCCGGGACCGCGGGTCACGAAAAGCACGCCGGGGCGACCGGTCAGCTTGCCGTAGGCCTCGGCCATGTACGCGGCCCCGCCTTCCTGCCGGCAGACGATGAGCCGCAACCGCTCGCGCACGTCGAAGAGCGCATCGAGCACCGCGAGGTAGCTCTCGCCGGGAACGCAAAACGCGAGGTCGACCCCCTGGGCGAGCAGATTGTCGACGAGTATTCGGCCGCCGGTGCGCATCGGTGGGGACCGCGGTATTGGCTGCGGGTCTGCAGCATTCTAGCGTGATTCGGCAGATGCGCTGCCCGGCCGTATAATCCGCGCTGGCCGGCGCCTCCCGTCGGTCAGGGGAAAACGGCCGTCGATGGTTGAGACGATCACGCTGCAGGAAGCGCTCGGGTTCAGCGCGTTTGCCCTGCTCCTGGGCCTGATCACGATGCGCTTCAAGCCCGAGCTGCGGCGCTCGACGCTCGTCACCCTGTTCATCATCGTCCTCGGCCTGAGCGGCCTCGCCGCCTTCACCCGCTACACGCCGATCCCCCCGCAGCTCGCGATCGCGGTGCTGCCGCGCGAGCTGTGCCTGTTCATCGTCGCGCTGGGCAACATCAAGGTCTGGATCGCCTTCCTCGGCAACGTGCTGCTCGCGCGCCGCACCGTGCCGCGGATCCTGGCCGAAGTGAGCATGTTCGTGTCGATCGTCGTCTATGCGCTGTTCCGCCTCAACGCGATGGGCGTGAACCTCACGGCGATCACGGTGTCGGCGGGCGCGCTGACCGCAGTCATCGCCTTTGCGGCTCAGGCTACCCTCGGCAACCTGATGGGCGGCATCTCGCTGCAGCTCGACAACACCTGCCGGATCGGGGACTGGATCGAGATCGAAGGCGTGATGGGAGAGGTCGTCTCGATCCGCTGGCGCTACACCGCGATCGCGACGATTACCAACGTGACCATCGTGATCCCGAACGCGGAACTCATGAAGAGCAAGGTTACGCTGCTCGGCCGGCGGGGAGACGAGCGCGTCGCGTGGCGGCGGTCGATCGAGTTCAGCATCGGCTACGAATGGACGCCCGGGCAGGTGCTCGCGGTCGTCGCCTCCGCGATCGAGCGCATGGAAGTGCCGCTGATGGCGACGAAGCCGACGGCGCGCTGCGTGTGCGCGGAGTTCGACGCGAGCGCGATCAAGTACATCGTTTATTACTGGCTCACCGACATGAAGTCCTACCTCGAGACCGACTCGCAGGTGCGCCTTCACGTCTACGCCGCGCTGGGGCGGGCGGGCATGGAGTTTCCGGTCTCGCGCCAGGAACTCTACCTGCACTCGGCGCGCCGGCTCGCGGCCATGCTCGGGGAGAGCGAGCAGAAGTCGCGCGTGACGCTGTTGCGCTCGCTCGAGCTGTTTGCGCCGCTCACCGACGACGAGACGTACGCGCTGGCGACCCAGCTCCGCATCGCGCCGCTCGCGCCCGGCGACGTCGTGACCCGGCAGGGCGAGCCCTCCGATTCGCTGTACATCCTCGCGCGCGGCGTGGTCGCGATCTTCCGTGACGGCGAGCACGGCAAAGGGCGCAAGCTGCTCGCCAAGCTCACGGCCCCGGCGTTCTTCGGCGAGATGGGGCTTCTCACGGGTCAGGCGCGAACCGCGACGATCATCGCGGAATCGGAGGTGCTTTGCTACGGCCTCGACAAGAGTGGCTTCGAGGCGATCATCCAGGCTCGCCCCGAGCTGGCCGAGGCGATGTCGCGGACCGTGGCGGCCCGACAGGCGGCTAACGACGCGACGCTCGCGTCGCTCTCGGCGGAAGCCCGGGCGCAGGCTACCGGCACGCGCGCGAGTGAGCTCGTAAGACGCATCCGCCAGTTCTTCGGGCTGGATGCCTGATGCAGACCGCCGTCGGGTCGGGATCGACCGAGGCGCTCGCCGCACGGCTGCTGAGCCTGCTGCACGGCTTTCGCCCGAGCTGCGTGATCGCGGCGGCGGTCGAGCTCGGGGTTCTCGATCGGCTCGCCGCGGGCCCGTTGACCGCGGAGGAGCTCGCGAAGCGCGTCGGCGCACATGAGTCGTCGCTGCTCCGGTTCCTGCGGGCGCTCGAGGCTCTCGACATCGTGGCGCCGGGCGCGAGCGGCTTCAGCCTCACCTCCCTGGGTCGCGTGCTGCTCGATTCGCACGCAGGCGTCCGCGAGCGTGCGCTGCTCGTCGGCGAGGAGTACCTGCCGGCCTGGAGCAGGCTCGGCGAGGCCGTGCGGACCGGCGAGCCCGCGTTTCCCGCCGCGTTCGGGATGAGCGTCTGGGAGCACCGCAGGGCGCATCCCGAGCTCGACGCTTCGTTCAATCGCGCGATGGGCGATCAGGAAGCGCGGGGCCGCAGCTCGGTGCTGGCCGCGTACGACTTCTCCGGCTGCCGCGTGGTCGTCGACGTGGGCGGAGGGAGCGGTGCGCTCATGGCGGAGATTCTCCGGCGCTACCCCGGGGCGACGGGCGTGGTGTTCGACCAGCCGCACGTCGTCGAGCAGGCGCGAGCCCTGCTCGCGGCCGAAGGCGTCCTCGACCGTTGCCGCGTCGCGGGCGGGTCGTTCCTCGATGCGGTCCCGGCGGGGGGCGACGCCTACGTGCTGCGCTACGTCCTGCACGACTGGAGCGACCGCGACTGTGCGACGATCCTGCGCCGCTGCCGCGACGCGATGGGGGCCTCGAGCGTGCTGCTCGTGGTCGAGAACACGATCGTGGAAGGAGCGCGCCCCTCGGTGCCCCTGGCCATGCTCGATCTGCACATGATGGTGATGCTCGGCGGCCGGGAGCGCACGGCAGAGGAATATCGATCGCTCCTGCGCTCCGAGGGCTTCGAGATCCGCGATTCGCTGGCAGGCCACCGACCCGGCGCGGAGATCATCGTCGCCGCGCGCGACAGCGCGCAAGCTCGGACGTGACATGTCCGCCCGCCCTGACGACGAGGCTCCGGAGGCGCCCGCCACGCAGGATCCCCAGGCGCCGTACTGGGGCAGCGATGTCGCCCACCAGTGGGATCTCTACGGGCCGCCGCTGCGGCCTTCCGCCGCGGACGTCCGGGTCGTGCGGGAGATCGTCCACGCGTTCGCCGATGCCCGCGGCGAATCGCTCGAGGTTCTCCTGTGGGGTGTCACGCCCGAGATCGCCGCGATGTCGTGGCCTAAGGGAACGCGGCTGCTCGCCATCGACAAGTCGCAGGCGATGATCGACCTGGTGTGGCCCGGAGATGTGCCCGGACTGCGCCGCGCGGCCCTGGTCGACTGGTTCTGCTACCGCGGCGAAGGCCGTCACGACGTCGTGATCGGCGACGGCAACTTCGCGCCGCTCGACTATCCGGCAGGCTATCGAGCGCTGGCCGCCGCGGGCCGTGAAGCGCTGACCGACGGCGGGATCGTCATCAGCCGCTTCTTCGTGCGCCCCGCCGAGCGCGAGACCCCAGAGGCGGTATTCGACGATCTCCTCGCGAACCGGATCCGGAGCTTCCACGCCTTCAAGTTCAGGCTCGCCGCGGCATTGCAGGAGCGCGTGGAGGCGGGCGTGGCAGTCGCCGACGTGCTCGCCGCCTGGAAGCGCGCGCGCGTGGACATGGATCGGCTCCTGGCGATGACGGGCTGGCAGCGCGAGACGGTGGAAATGATCTATCTCTACGAAGGCAAGACCTCGCGCCTGACGTTCCCGGACGTCAGCGAGATCGAGCGGGTGATGGGCGAGTTCTTCGATCACCGGGAGACGCGCTACCTCGACTACGAGATGGGCGATCGTTGCCCCATCGCGACCTACCGGGCGCGCCGCAGGGTGCCGGGGCATGGCTGAGCCTCGAACCCTCGCGGCGGACTCCGGTGTCGAGGACGCGTATCCGCTCGCGCCGATGCAGAGCGAGATGCTGGTCCACAGCCTGTCCGCGCCGGGTTCCGGTGCGTACGTGCAGCAGGCGATCTGCGACTTGCGCGAGCGGCTGCAGCCGGCCCAGCTCGAGCACGCCTGGCGAACCATCGTCGCGCGGCACGCGATCCTCAGGACGAGCTTTCGCATCGACCGCGACCCGGTGCAGGAAGTCCGCTCGCACGCCGCGATTTCCTGGGCGCATCTCGACTGGCGCGGCGGCCCGCCCGCCGAACAGGAATCGCGCTTCGATGCCTTTCTCGACGCGGACCGGCAGCGGGAATTCGCGCTCGATTCGCCGCCGATGCGATTTGCGCTGCTCCAGCTCGCCGATGCGCACTATCGCCTGCTCTGGACCTACCATCACGCGCTGCTGGACGGCCGCTCCATCCGCATCGTGCTGAGGGAGCTCTTCGATCTCTACGATGCGCGCCTCGCGGGGCGTGACCTCGCGCTCCCCGCGGCCCGCGCGTATCGCGGCTACATCGACTGGCTCGGACGCCAGGACGCGGCGGCGGCCGAGTCATTCTGGCGCGCGGCGCTCGAAGGCTTCGCCGCGCCGACCCGGCTGCCGGTGGAGCGTCCGCGCTCGCAGAGGGGCAAGGACGACGGCAGGGACGAGGGCTCGGCGACTGCGGAGCTGACGCTCGGGCGGGAGTCGACCGACGCACTGCGGCGCATCGCGCGGGAGCAGGGCCTCACGCTCAACACGCTTCTGCTGGGCGCCTGGGCGCAGCTTCTGAGCCGCTACAGCGGCGAGACCGACGTGATTTTCGACACGACGCTCGCCCTGCGCGGGGATCGCCGCGACGAGTCGCAGGACATCGTGGGGCTGTGCATCAACACCGTGCCGATGCGGCTGCGGGTCGAGCCGGAGATGGCGCTCGCGCCCTGGCTCGACGGATTGCGGGCGCAATGGCTCGCGATGCGTCCGCACGCGTGGCTGCCGCTCGCCGCCATCCATCGCGGAGGCAGGGGCTCGCGCGCGGAGCGCGCGATGTCGACGCTGGTGGTCTTCGAGCACGCCACGCTCGATGCCCTGCTGCACGAGGACCGCGGCTGGTCGACGCGCAGCTTCGCCCGCCGATCGACGCCGGGACACCCGCTCACGCTCGCCTGCTTCGGAGGCCCGGAGCTCGCGCTCAAGATCGCCTACGCGCGCTCGCACTACGACGCAGCCACGATCGCCGCGATGCTGGAGCATCTGCGCAACCTGCTCGAGAGCGCGATCGACGGCCTGCACCGGCCGATCCGGGAGCAGCGGATGCTCTCCCCAAGCGAAAGGCGGCGGATCGTGGTCGAGTGGAACGACACGGCGCGGGACTATCCGGCGGACTGCGGCGTCCACGAGCTCTTCGAGCGTCAGGCCGCGCGCACACCCGAGGCGCTCGCCGTGGAGTCTACGGCGGGCAGCCTGAGCTACCGCGAGCTCGATGGTCGCGCCAATCAGCTCGCCCGGTACCTGCGCGGGCGCGCCGTCGAGCGCGAGGCTCTCGTCGCCTTGTGCCTGCCTCGGACGCCCGAGCTCGTGGCGGCGCTCCTCGGCATCCTCAAGGCGGGCTGCGCGTACCTTCCGCTCGATCCCGGGCATCCTCCCGAGCGCCTCGAGGGCATCCTCCGGGACGCGGCTGTTTCCTGTGCGATCACCACGCAGGCGCTCTCGGCGCGCCTGGGCGAGGCGCGGGCGACGACGATCCTGCTCGACGCGGAGCGCGAAGCGATCGCGCGGGAGACTGCCGCGCGGCTGGACGTCCGCGTCGGAGCGCAGCAGCTCGCCTACGTCGTCTACACGTCGGGGTCGACCGGGCGGCCGAAGGGAATCGAGGTCCCGCACGGCGCGCTCACCAACCATACGCTGGCGCTCGCCGAGCATTACGCGGTCTCGCCCCGAGACCGGAGGCTGCAGTTCGTCTCGCTCAGCGCCGACGTCCTGATCGCCGACCTGTTCCCGGTTCTCGTCTCCGGTGGCGCCGCCGTCCTGCGACCGGATTCGCAGCTCATCTCCATTGCCCAGTTCCTGCGCTTCGTGGCCAGCCGCCGGGTGACGATAACGGGGATCCCGAGCGCCTACTGGCACGAGTGGGTCGAGACCATGACCGCACCGGGCGCAGCTCCGCTCCCGGATTCGCTGCGCGTGGTGGTCTCAGGGATGGATACGGTGCGCCCGGAGGCGTTCGCGGCCTGGAGGGCGCGCGTGGGACGGCGCGTGCGGTGGTGCAACGCCTACGGACCGTCCGAGGCGACATGCACCGCGACGATCTTCGACGCCGAGACCGCGGGCGACCGGCCGCTCGCGACCGTTCCGATCGGCCGTCCGATCGCCAACGTGCGCATCCACGTGCTCGACCCCTACGGCCATCCCGTTCCCGTGGGCGTGCCCGGCGAGATCTGCATCGCCGGGCGCGGCGTGGCGCTCGGCTACCGCAACCGGCCGGACCTGACGGCGCTGAGCTTCGTGCGCGACCCGTTCAGCGACCGGCCGGGCGACCGGCTCTACCGCACCGGCGACTTGGGACGCTACCTCCCCGACGGAAACGTCGAGTTCCTCGGCCGGGCCGACAGCCAGATCAAGATCCGCGGCTACCGCGTCGAGCCTGCCGAGGTCGAGTCGGCCTTGCGCGCCCTGCCGCAGGTCCGCGATGCCGCCGTCGTCGGACATGGCGCGGCGGGCGAGGCGCGCAGGCTCATCGCCTACGTCGTTGCCGACGGCTCCGACCTGGGGACCGATCAGCTGCGCCGGCAGTTGCGCCGGTCGCTCCCCGATTACATGGTCCCGGCGGCCATCGTCACGCTCGCTTCGCTGCCGCGCGCGGCCAACGGCAAGATCGACTATGCGGCGTTGCCGGTGCCCGAGGCCCCCGAGCGGCGCGCCGGCGGCTACGTGGCCCCGCGCGATGCGCTGGAACGCGAGCTCGCCGATATCTGGCAGGAGCTCCTGCGCATCCCGCGGATCGGCATCGGCGATCACTTCTTCGACCTGGGCGGCGACTCGTTGCTCGCGATGCGGATGCTCGGCACGGTCGGCAGCGCGCGGCACCTGGAGGTGCCGCTCGAGCTGTTTCTCGCACACGCGACGATCGAGGGTTTGGCGGACGCGCTGCGGCTCGCTTCCACGAGCCCGGGCGCGTCCGCGCCCTACGCGGCCGCGCGCTGACCGGCCTCGAGGTCGGCTCGCTTGAGCAGAAACACGCTGTCCTCGCTCGATTCGGTGGCCAGCCAGACGAACGGCAGGCGCGGAAACGCCGACTCGGCCGCGGCGCGGTTGCCGCCTACCTCGACGACGAGCAGCCCCTCGGGCGTCAGGTAATCCGCGGCGCACGCGAGGATCGTCCGCACCGCATCGAGCCCGTCGTCGCCTCCCGTCAGCGCGATGGCCGGCTCGTGGCGATATTCCGCCGGCAGCTCCTCCATCGCCACGGCCGTGACGTAGGGCGGATTGCTCACGATCAAGTCGTAGCGCTTCTCGGTGAGATTCGACAGGAGGTCGGAGCGGATCAGGTTGACGCGGCCCTGCAGCCCATGCTCCGCGACGTTGCGCAGCGCGACCGCCAGCGCGTCGGAAGAGATGTCGGCGGCGTCGACATCGGCGTTGGGGAAATGGTGCGCGAGCAGGATCGCGAGGCATCCGGAGCCGGTGCACAGGTCAAGCACGGTCTGAATCCGCGCCGGATCCGGCACCCAGGGGCTTAGGTCCTCGCGCAGGAGCTCGGCGATGAACGAGCGGGGTATGAGCACTCGTTCGTCGACGTAGAAGCGGTGCTCGCCGAGCCAGGCTTCGTGGGTGAGGTACGCGGCCGGCACGCGCTCCTCGACGCGGCGCGCGAGGACCTCCACCAGGCGCTCGCGCTCCACGTGGGTGATCCGCGCGTCGAGGAACGGCTCCAGGCGATCGAGCGGCAGGTGCAGGCTGTGGAGGATCAGGTACGCCGCCTCGTCGTAGGCGCTGGCCGTGCCGTGTCCGAAGAACAGGCCGGCGCGAGTGAACTCGGAGACCGCGTAGCGCAGCCAGTCGCGGACGGTTTCCAGTTCCTGGGTGAGGGTGCTCATTCGCCTCCGGGCGGCGGGAGCAGCCGTTCCAGTATGCCACCGTAAAGCGCAGCGAGCGGCTCGAGGTCGGCCACCGGGATGCGCTCGTTCAGCTTGTGGATCGTCGCATTGACCGGACCGAGCTCGACCACCTCCGAGCAGACCTCGGCGATGAACCGGCCGTCGGACGTGCCGCCGGTGCAGGAGATCTCCGGGCGGATACCGCAGACCTCGTGGACGACTTCCGAGGCGACGGCGACCAGCTGCCCGCGGGGCGTGAGATAGGGCCGCCCCGAGCCGGTCCACGCGAGCGTGTAGTCGAGGCCATGGCGCCTGAGCACCGCCTCCATCCGCTCGGCGAGGCTCTCTCGCGTGCTGGCGGTCGAATAGCGGAAGTTGAAGGCGAGCTCCAGCGAGCCGGGAATAACGTTGGTCGCGCCCGTGCCGGCATGGATGTTCGACACCTGCCACGATGTCGGCGGGAAGTACTCGTTGCCCGCGTCCCATGCGATCGCGGCAAGCTCGGCGATCGCGCCCGCAGCGAGGTGGATCGGGTTGAGCGCGAGGTGGGGATAGGCGATGTGACCCTGGACGCCGCGCACGGTGAGCGTCCCCGAAAGCGTCCCGCGGCGGCCGTTCTTGATCATGTCGCCGAGGCGCTCGTTCGAGGAGGGCTCGCCGACGACGCAGTAGTCGAGCGCTTCCCCGCGCGCCTTGAGCCGCTCCACTACGCGCACCGTCCCGTCCGTCGCCGGTCCCTCTTCGTCGGACGTGACGAGGAGCGCGATCGACCCGGGGTGCGCCGGATGGGCGGCCACGAAGCGCTCGACGGCGACGACGAAGGCAGCCACCGAGGATTTCATGTCGGCGGCGCCGCGCCCGTAGAGGAAGCCGTCGCGCACGGTAGGGGCGAACGGATCGGATGCCCATTCTCCGCGCGGCCCGGTGGGCACGACGTCGGTGTGGCCCGCGAAGCACACCACGGGCCTCGCCTCGCCCCGCCGCGCCCAGAGGTTGGTCACGCCGTTGGACACGAGCGAGTCGCAGCGGAAGCCCGCGCGCGCGAGGCGCGCGCTCAGGAGAGCCTGGCAGCCGGCATCGTCGGGCGTCTGCGACGCCCTCGCGATCAGCTCGGAGGCGAGCTCCAGCGTCGCCGTGGCGCCCGTCGCCGCCATCAGCGGTCGCGGTTGAGGAGCTCCGGATCGATCTCGAGCTTGGCGAAGTTCGCGCTTCCCACCCGCGCGATGTCTTCGCCCGCCTCGGGGGCGTCGGTGCGGGCCGTCGGCGTGTTCTGGTTCACGAGCCACGCGAGGTTGGTCGGTGAATCGGAGGCGACGAGCGCTTCCTCGTACGCGATCCCGCCGTCGAGGTAGAGCCGGCAGAGCGCTTGTTCGAAGGTCTGCGATCCCGGGTAGAGGCTCTGCTCCATCGCCTCCTTGATCTGCGTGATCTCGCCGTTCTTGATGAGCTCGGCGATGAGCGAGGTATTGAGCAGGATCTCGACCGCGGGCTGGAGATCTCCGGTCTTGTTGCGGACGAGGCGCTGGGAAATGATCGCCCGCAGTCCGATCGACAGGTCGGACAGCAGCCCCGAGCGCGCATCGTAGGGGAACATGTTGATGATCCGCGAGAGCGCGTGGTAGCTGTTGTTGGCGTGGATCGTGGACAGGCACAGGTGGCCCGTCAGGGTATGCAGCAGCGCCTGCTGCATCGTCTCCCGGTCCCGGATCTCGCCGATCATGATCAGGTCCGGCGCCTCGCGCAGGGCGTTGCCCAGCGCCTTGTTGTAGCTCTGGGTATCGACGCCGATCTCGCGCTGGTTGACGATGGACTGCTTGTGCTCAAATAGGTACTCGATCGGGTCCTCCAGCGTCAGGATGTGGCCGGAGCGGTTGTTGTTCCGGTAGTCGATCATCGCCGCTAGCGTCGTCGACTTGCCGCTGCCCGTCGCCCCCGCGATCAGGACCAAGCCGCGCTTTTCCATGACGAGGTTGAGCAGCACCTGGGGCAGCTTGAGCTCCTCGAACGGCGGGACGTGGCTTCGGACGTAGCGCACGCACATCGAGATCGTTCCGCGCTGGCGGAAGATGTTGATCCGGAAGTTGCCCACGCTGCGGTCGAGGTAGGAGAGGTTCATCTCCATCTCGTTCTCGAACTGCTGCGCCTGCTCCTTGGTCATGAGCTCGTAGGCGATTCGCCGGACCGCCTCGACGTCCATCGGCTGAGTGGAAATGGCCGATACCACGCCGTTGATCTTGATGTTGATGGGCGCGCCGCAGGAGATGAACAGGTCGGACGCCTGTTTCTCCGCCATGAGCTTGAACAATCGGTCGAGGTACATGGTTGTCCCGCTGACCTGTCCCGCGGCCGGGCGAGGGCGCTCGCCTCCACCCGCCGACGCGCTTGACAATGTCATGAATTGACAAGAATAACCTTGCTCAAGCAAAGTAACAACTGGCAGCCCCGTCGTCGGTACGCGTTGCCTTGGGCCGACCGACGGGGCGCTTCCGACTCTTCCACCGAAGCGATCCATGCTGGCCATCATCGGCGGCAGCGGGCTCACCCGGCTGTCGACGCTCGCCGTTGCCCACCGCGAAGTGGTGCGTACCCCCTACGGCGAGCCGTCGTCGGCGCTGGTGTTCGGCCAGCTCGCCGGACGAGATGTAGTGTTCATGGCGCGCCACGGCCACGGCCACACCATCCCCCCGCACCGGGTGAACTACCGGGCGAACCTCTGGGCACTCAAGCAGCGCGGCGTCGACAGCATACTCGCCGTGGCGTCGGTCGGCGCGATCAGCCCTCGCCATGGTCCGGGCGATCTGGTGGTCCCGCATCAGCTCATCGACTACACGAGCGGGCGCCAGCAGACGTTCTTCGACGGCGGGGACCGCCAGGTCGTGCACGTCGACTTCACGCAGCCGTACAGCGCCGAGCTGCGGGCCCGCTGCCTTGCCGCGGCGCAGACGGCGAAGATCGACGTCCACGACGGCGGAGTCTACGGCGCGGTTTCCGGGCCGCGCCTCGAGACCGCCGCGGAGATCGACCGCATGGAGCGCGACGGCGCGACGCTGGTCGGGATGACCGGCATGCCCGAGGCCGCGCTCGCGCGCGAGCTCGGGATCGCCTATGCCTCCATCGCGGTGGTGGTCAACCACGCCGCGGGCCGCGGCGACAGTGCGGCGGGGGTCTCGATGGAGCGCATCGCACGGGTGCTTGAAAAGGCGATGGACAAGGTCAAGATACTCATCGACCAGCTCGTGCAGCAGGATGCCGTGCGCGGCGTGCGACAGGAGAAGAAATGATCCGACCGATCCTCAAGATGGGCGACCCGCGGCTGCTCGAGCGGTCGAGCTCCGTGGATCGCTTCGGTACACCGGAGTTGAGGCAGCTCATCGCCGATATGCGCGACACGATGATCGGGGCCCACGGCGCGGGACTGGCTGCGCCGCAGATCGGCGTGGGCTTGCGGGTCGTGATCTTCGGCTTCGAGCACAACGAGCGCTATCCCGACGCCGAGCCCGTGCCCTATACCGAGCTGGTGAACCCGCTGCTGATCCCGCTCATGAGCGAAATGGAGGAGGGCTGGGAGGGCTGCCTGTCCGTGCCGGGCCTGCGCGGCCGGGTTCCGCGTTTCACCCGCCTGCGCTACACGGGATTCGATCCCGACGGGCGGCCGATCCAGCGCGAGGTCTCGGGTTTCCACGCCCGCGTCGTGCAGCACGAGGTCGATCACCTCGACGGCATCCTCTACCCGATGCGCATTCGCGACATGCGCTCGCTGGGCTACACCGACGTGCTCTTCCCCGACGAGGAAGTCATCGACGAATAGAGGAAGCGGCGCGCCTACGACAGCTGGGCGTAGAGCGCGGTCTCGAGGCGGAGCAGCGCCGCATCGTCGTGCAGGCGTGCCCCGTCGAGCAGGAAGACGTCCTCGGCCCGCTCGCCCAGCGTGTTGATCCTCGCGCTCTCGACGTTGACGTTGGCGGTCGCGAGCGTATAGGCGATCCGCGCGAGCAGCCCCGGCCGGTCGCCGGCGACGATCTCCAGGATGTAGTGCGTCCCCTTGTCGTCGGGGAAGAGGCTCACCTCGGGCGTCAGCGGAAAATGCTTGAGGTGGCGGCTCACCCGGCCCACCGGCGGCGGCTCGAGCGGCCCCGCCTCGGTGAGAATGCGCTTGAGCTCGAACTCCACGTAGCTGATCGCCGCCCTGTAGGCGGCGTTGGGATTGCCCGGATCGTGCACCGTGAAGGTGTCGAGGGCGTAGCCGTGCCGCGTGGTGTAGATCTTCGCGTCCAGGATCGACAGCCGCTCGCGGCCGAAGAAGCCGCAGATGCGCGCGAACAGCGCTTTCTGGTCGGGCAGATAGATCATCACCTGCAGCCCCACGCCTGAGCGCGACAGCCGCGCCCTGACGACCGGCTCGCGACCCTCGACCCGGAAGTAGAGCTGGCGGGCGTGCCAGGCGATCTCGTCCGCGCCGTGGCGCTGGAAATAGACGTTGTCGAGGTTGCGCCACAGCGCCTGCTCGGCGTCCTGCGGAACGGCGTAGAGCCGCAGCTGCCGCACCGCCTCGCGCCGGCGCGCTTCGAGGCTGTCGTCGAGCGTGCGGCTGGCCGCGCTGCCGGTGAGCCGCGCTTGTGTGGCGTGGAAGAGCTCCTCGAGAAGCTTGGCTTTCCACCCGTTCCACACCTTCGGGCTCGTCCCGCGGATGTCGGCGACCGTGAGCAGATAGAGCGCGGCGAGCCTGCGCTCGGTCTTCACTTTCGCAGCGAAGGCCGCGACGACCGCCGGGTCGTGGATGTCCTGCTTCTGGGCGGTCAGCGACATCGTGAGGTGCTGCTCGACGAGCCAGCTCGCGAGCGCGACGTCCTCGGGCTCGAGCCCGTGCGCCCGACAGAAGCGCCGGGCGTCGGTCGAGCCCAGCCTCGAGTGATCGCCGCCGCGTCCCTTGGCGATGTCGTGGAACAGCGCCGCCAGATACAACACCTCGGGGCGGGCGAAATCGGCGATCAGCCGCGAGCACAGCGGATACTCGTGCGCGTGCTGCGCCTCGGTGAAGCGGCGCAGGTTCCTGATCACCATCAGGATGTGCTCGTCGACCGTGTAGACGTGGTAGAGGTCGTGCTGCATCTGGCCCACGATACGGCCGAAGGCGGGCAGGTACCGGCCGAGGATGCCGTACTGGTTCATCCGGCGCAGCTCGTGGGTGACGCCCCGGGGCTCGCGCAGGATGTCGAGGAAGCGCGCCCGGTTGGCGGGGTCGCGCCGGAAGGAGGCGTCGACGCGATGGCGATTGCGCCACAGCGCGCGGAGCGTCGGCGCCGACATGCCCTTCAGCTCCGGGTGCCGCTGCAGCATCAGGAAGGCGTCCAGCATCGCGCCGGGGCGCCGCTCGAAGATCTGCTCGTCGCGCACGTCGAGCAGCTCGTCGACCGCCTGGAAGTCCGCGTCGATCGGCCTCACCGCGACCTGCGCCGGGAACAGCCGCGCGTGCAGGTTCTGCAGCAGGATGACGTTGATCTGCCGGATGGCCTTCGCGGCGCGGTAGTAGCGCTGCATGAGCTGCTCGGAGGCACGCCGCGCCGGGGTATCGGCGAGCCCCAATTCGCGGGCGAGCGCGCTCTGCACGTCGAACACGAGGCGGTCCTCCCGCCGGCCCGCGAGGTAGTGCAGCCGGATCCGGAGGTCGTCGATCAGCCGTTCGTGGCGCGCCACGTCGCGCGCTTCGGCTTCGGTCATGAGGCCGTTCGCCGCCAGCTCGCGCCAGCTCCGGCCGAGGCCCGCAGCACGCGAGATCCAAAGAATCGTCTGCAGGTCGCGGCGGCCGCCCGGGCTTTCCTTGACGTTCGGCTCGAGGTTGTACGCCGTGTCCTGGTAGCGAAGATGCCGCTGCTGCTGCTCGAGCATCTTCGCTTCGTAGAACGCGCGCACATCGAGCGTAGCGTCGAACCGCCGGCAGAACCGGGCGTACAGCGGCCGCGAGCCGGCGAGCAGGCGCCGCTCCAGCATGCTCGTCCGGATGACGGCGTCGCCGCTCATCTCGGCCTCGCATTCGTCGACCGTGCGCACGCTGTGGCCGATCTCGAGGCCGGTGTCCCACATCAGCCGCACGAAGCGCTCGATCGCGCTGCGGCTTTCCTCGCCCGAGTCTTCGACCAGCGCCCGCGGCAGGAGAATGACGACGTCGACGTCGGAGTACGGGAAGAGCTGGCCGCGGCCGTAGCCGCCGATCGCGACCAGGGCGCAGCCTGCAGGAGGAGCGATCTCGGTCCAGAGGCCGCGCAACACGCGGTCGGCGAGCCGCGCCTGCGCTGCGAGCAGCCGGTGGGGCTGGCCGTGCTCGCGATACGCGGCGCGCAACGCCTCGCGACCGGCGTCGAGCTCGCGCTTCCAGCGGGAAACCGGGGCAGCGCGCTCCGCTGCGGACGCGACCGCGGTGCTCACGCGCGCTCTAGCTCGGCGGTGGCGGCGATCCGGCCGAGAGCGTCAGCACCTCGAAACCGGTCTCGGTGACGAGGATGGTGTGCTCCCATTGCGCGGAGAGGCTGTGATCGGCGGTCACGACCGTCCAGCCGTCGGCGAGACAGCGGATCGCGGAACGGCCGGCATTGATCATCGGCTCGATGGTGAAGACCATGCCGGGCTGCAGCTTTAGCCCCGTGCCGGCGCGACCGTAGTGCAGCACCTGCGGCTCCTCGTGAAACTGGCGGCCGATGCCGTGGCCGCAGAACTCGCGAACGACCGAGAAGCCGTGGCCCTCCGCGAAGCGCTGGATCGTCGCGCCGATGTCGCCCAGATGCGCGTCCTTCCTGACCGCGCGAATCCCGCGCCACATCGCCTCGTAGGTCACCTCGCACAGCCGCCGGGCCTGGATCGGCGGGGTGCCCACGTAGAACATGCGGCTCGTGTCGCCGTGGAATCCGTCCTTGATCACTGTGACGTCGACGTTGACGATGTCGCCGGGCTTGAGCTTCTTGTCGCCCGGGATCCCGTGGCAGACGACGTGATTGACGGACGTGCAGATCGAGGCCGGATACGGCAGGTAGCCCGGCGGCGCATAGTTGAGCGGTGCCGGGATCGTGCCCTGCACGTCGACCATGTAGTCGTGGCACAGGCGATCGAGCTCGCGCGTCGTCGCGCCCGCGGTGACGTGCGGGCCGATGTAGTCGAGGACCTCGGAGGCGAGCCTGCCGGCGACGCGCATCTTCGCGACGTCTTCGGCGGACTTGAGCGAGACGGACATGGATCGGGATTCCGGCATCGATGTGCTGGGTTTCTGGTTCATTGCCCGGCTAGGCGCGCAGGAGCTCGTTGATGGCGGTCTTCGCCCGCGTCCTGGCGTCGACCTGCTTCACGATCACCGCGCAGTAGAGCTGGCAGCCCCCATCGCCGGAGGGCAGGCTGCCCGCGACGACCACCGAGCCGGACGGAACCCGCCCGTAGCTCACTTCGCCGGTGGCCCGGTTGTAGATCTTGGTGCTCTGACCGATGAACACGCCCATGCCCAGCACCGAGTTCTCCTCGACGATCACGCCCTCGACGACCTCGGAGCGCGCGCCGACGAAGCAGTTGTCTTCGATGATGGTGGGGTTGGCTTGCAGCGGTTCAAGCACCCCGCCGATCCCGACGCCGCCCGAGAGGTGGACGTTGCGCCCGATCTGCGCGCACGAGCCGACCGTCACCCAGGTATCGACCATCGTGCCCTCGTCGACGTAGGCGCCGATGTTCACGTACGACGGCATGAGCACCACGTTGCGTGCGATGTACGCGCCACGGCGTGCGACCGCCGGCGGCACGACGCGCACGCCCGCTTCGGCGAAGGCCTTGTCGTCGAAGCGGGCGAACTTGGTGGGCAGCTTGTCGTAGAAGCGGAACGGCGCGCCCGGCGCCGCCAGTCCGATGGGCACGCTCTCGGCCAGGCGGAACGACAGCAGCACCGCCTTCTTGAGCCACTGGTGCGTCGCCCAGCGCCCGTCTCGCTTCTCGGCGACGCGCAATCGGCCGGCATCGAGCTCCGCGATGGTCGCCTCGACCGCTTCGCGGACCTCCGCGGGCGCGGATTGCGGGGCGAGCTCCGTGCGTCGCTCCCAGGCGGCTTCGATGGTGGATTGGAGGTCCGGCACCGGGCAGAAAGGCGCCACCGTGGCGCAAAAGCCGGATTTTACCCCGGGACGCGGTCGAGGCGCGGCGCGTGGCCCGAATCCGCGTGCGGATCAGCGCACCGTCAGGCGCTCCGAAGCGACGAAACGAGTGTCGGCGACACTCTGCGATGTCGTCAACCTCGTCGAGACCGAGGGATCACGTGCTCTCGCGAGTCACTGCTTGGTGCCGATCGCATACCAGAGGCCGGTCCGGCCGCCCCATGGCGCCATGCCGTGGATCTGTCGAGTCGGCTCGTCGTAGCACGGAACGCCGCTCCGGCGGGCGTCTAGCATGCTGCCGGTTCCCTAGCTCGGAACGGGCGAATTGAAGTCGACTCGGCCGTCGTTGCAGTCGGTGAAGGTGAGCGTGCCCCAGGGAACCAGCGTGAGCCTGCTCGGATCGAAGAAGGGAATCCAGCGTCCCCCCGTCGTCTGGATCACCTGGTTGATGACCGCGGTGTTGCCGCTGTAGGTGCCGACGCCGCCGAACCAGCTCTGCTGGGTGCCGGTTGGATCAAACGTGAACCACCAGGCCAGGAAAGCATTGTTGTTCAGCACCTCCACGAACAATTCGTGGCCGCTCTGCGCCGGATCGTACCAGGCGCCCGTGAACCCGGAGTCGATGTTGACGGCCTGGGGGCATCCGCCGCGACCAGGACGGCCGGCAAGAGAGCCCTCAGCAGGCAGCGCAGCGCAAGATTCGTTCGCATCGCCCTTCCTGTCCGAGTCGACGATCGCCCGTCGGCGGGTTGGTTTGCGGGCCGCTACCGGAAAGACGGGTCATTCGCAGGCGGCGCCAGCACGTCGCGCCTCGCTGCGCCCTCCGGAAGGATCTGCGGGGCGACCGGCACCAGCACATCGCGGACTCCGTTGCGCACGAGATGGACGTGGGCGCTGCATGCTTGGACGAATCTCGCGCCCTTCCGCACGACGTGCCGGCAGTCCCGCTCGTCGGCCTCGCAGAACCTCGCCGTGCCGGCCTGGACGGCTCACCGGACTCGGACCGAGTGCGCGCGGCGGCCCGAGGCCCCGCGGCCTGGAAGGTATTCGCCAAGAGTTTCCGCCCAGGCGCAGCGCCCTTTCGAAGCCGGTACGGCAATAAAGCCTGACGAAACGGTTTTGCCTTTCCTATGAGACCATTTGGCTGACGGATCAGCGGGTTCGAGTCCATGGCGGACCTTTTTGGAACATCCATTGCGCAAGGAGGCCCGGGTCGGCGACCGCACCGGCCCTTGCGCATCGGGGAATGGGTGGCCGATCCGGAGGTCAACGCACTGCGCCGCGGCGCACGGATCGTTCGCATCGAACCGAAGGCCATGGACGTGCTGATGCTGCTCGCCGAGCGAGTCGGTTGCGTCGTCAGTCGCGAGGAGCTTTTTGCCGCGGTGTGGCCGCACGTCGTCGTCGGCGACGAGGCGCTGACGCAGGCAATCAACAAGTTGCGCAAGGCGCTCGGCGACGATTCGCGCTCGCCGTCGTACATCGACACGGTCTCGAAACGCGGCTACCGGCTGATCGCATCGGTCGAACGAAGCGACGACGGTCCGGTTCGGGGAAGCGCGCAGGAAGCCGACGCCGCTCGGAAAAGCGCCGAGCGCACGCACGACGCCGCGCCTCGCGCCGGCCCGGCGGGGCGCGAGCGCCGGTGGTCGCCGGCGGTGCTCGCGGGCCTCGCACTTGCAGCAGTCTTCGCCGGCTTCGCGCTCGTCCACGCGCTTCCGCGCGTACCGGCAGCGCAGAGCATCGAGGCGGAGGATGGACGGGCGACCGGCTGGGTTGGCGTGGCCGTCTCCCCCTTCGAGTCTTTGGGTTCGGATCGCGACCAGGCCTATTTCGCTCGGGGGATCAGCGACGATCTGATCATCGGGCTGTCGCGGCTTTCGGGCTTGCGCGTGATCCGGGAGTCCGGTGAAGCATCCGATGCCGTCAGAGCCCGGTACCGCATCTCCGGCAGCGTGCAGCGGGATTCCGGCACGCTGCGAGTGAGCGTTCATCTGGTCGACGCGCCTACGGGCGAGGAGCTCTGGTCGAGGCGATTCGAGCGGCCGGTCGGCGATCTCTTCGCGGTGCAGGACGAGATGGCGGGCCGGCTCGTGGAGCTGCTGCCAGCGAAGCTGAGCGAAGTCGAGCGCGAGAGACTCGCTAAGCGTTATACGCAGAGCCTCGAGGCCTACGACGATTTCTTGCGCGGACAGGCGCTCTTCCTGATGCGGTCGCCTGCGCAGAACGACGAGGCGCGAGCCTTCTATCGCAAGGCGATCGAGCTCGACCCGAAGTTCGCCCGTGCCTACGCGGGTGTGGCGATGACCTATGCAATGGACTATCGCCTGGGCGAGGCCCCCGACCGGTCGCCGGCGCTCGATCGCGCAACCGAGTTCGCGGAAAGCGCCCGGTCGATCGATCCCGATCTACCGGAAGTCTACTGGGCGCTCGGCTTCGTCGAAACGCAGAACCGCCGCTATGCGGAGGCGATCGAGTCGCTCGAGAAAGCCATCAATCTCGATCCGTCCTTCGCCGACGCTTACGCCTTGCTCGGAGGCATTCTGACCTACGAGGGCCAGCCCGAGAAGTCGATCGCACCGTTGCGAACGGCGATGCGCCTCAATCCCGGCGGCGGATACCTGTACCTCCTGCTGCTGGGCCGCGCCTACCTCTTCGTGGGCGACGCCGACCTGGCGCTCATCAATCTGCGCGCAGCCGCGATGCGCAATCCCGCTGACGTCGAGACGCGGGTGTACCTCGCGGCCGCGCTCGCTGCGTCCGGGGATCACCAGGCCGCGAAGTGGGAAGGCGTCGAGATCCGCGCGCTGGCGCCCGGCTTCTCGTTGCCGCACTGGCTGGACACCTACCCCATGACGAGCGCGCCGCAGAGGCAGCGGCTCTCGGCGCTCCTGGCGGATACGGGTCTTTAGGCCCTCGGGGCCGTGAAGCCGCTGGGCCCGCGCATCGGCGGCCCGGCGCCGCTACATCGCCTTGAACAGGTGCGCGAAGGTCCGGCTGACCGTCAGCTTCTCCGGTCTTGCCTTGAGCGTGATCAGCGGCTGATCGCGATAGTCTCGATCCACGCGAGCGATCGCGCGCAGGTTCACGATCGTGCCGCGGTGGACCTGCCAGAACTGCTCGCCGTCGAGTTCGTCGAAGAGATCCTTGATTGTCTTGCGGATCAGCGCTTCGCCGTCGCCGGTGACGACCTTGGTGTATTTGTCTTCGGCGTGAAAATAGACCACCTCGTCGACGGGGATCAGCCGCATCGACGCTCCCAAGGACGCCCTGATCCAGCGCAGCGGGCCGGTCGCCTCGCGGGCGTTGAGCTGCGCGAGCACCGTGCCGAGATCGGCCGGAGTCCGGTCGAGGCGCTGCCTCAGGCGCTCGACCACCTTGACCAGGCGCTCGGCCGTCACCGGCTTGAGCACGTAGTCGACCGCGCCCTGCTCGAAGGCGGTGACCGCGTACTGATCGTAGGCCGTCACGAACACGACGTGGCAGGCTCCAGCGAGCTCCCCGGCGACCTCGAGACCGGATTTGACCGGCATCCGGATGTCGAGAAAAGCGATGTCGGGCTCGAGCTCGCGCTGCAGCGCAAGGGCCTGTTCGCCGTTCTCGGCCTCGGCGACCACCGCGAGCTCGGGCCACGCCTGCGTGAGGCGCGCACGCAATTGCGCGCGCAGCATGGGCTCGTCCTCGGCGATCAGCGCGGTGGGCTGACTAGGCTGGCTCATAGGGCAGCTCGACGGTGGCCCGGGCGCCGTGCGGCGAGAGCTCTTCCAGGGTGAAGCGCGCCTGGTCGGCGTAGAGCGCCGCCAGGCGTCCGCGCAGATTGGTGAGTCCCACGCCGTTGCCGATCTTCTCTCCGAGGCCGCGGCCCTCGTCGGCGACCGAAACGATCAGGCGCTTTGCCTCGTGGCGCGCTTCGAGCCGGACCGTGCCGCCCTCGGCCTGCGGCTCGATCCCGTGCAGGATCGCATTCTCCACGAGCGACATCAGCAGCATCGGCGGGAAGCGGTGCGAGCGCAGGTCATCGGGAACATCGATCGCGAAGCGCAGCCTCGCGCCCATGCGCATCTGCATGATCGACAGATAGGCTTCGGCCAGCGCGCTTTCCTGGCCGAGCGTCGTGCTGTTCGAGCGAAGCTGCGGCAGAGCCGCGCGCAGGTAGGAGATCAGGTGCCCGAGCATCAGGCTCGCCTTGGGAGGATCGGTCTCGGCGAGGAACTGCACGGAGGCGAGCGTGTTGAACAGGAAATGCGGCTCGACCTGGGCCTGCATGAGCTTGAGCTCGGCTTCGATCGCCTGCTTGGAGAGCAGGTTGCGGTCGGCTTCCGCGCGCAGCAACTCGGCCCGGCTGCGGGCTTCGCGGAACTGGATCAGGAAGAACAGGCTCACGAACAGCCCGTTGCCGAAGCCGGACAGCAGCGTCCAGGCTTTGTGGCTGTCCGAGTACATGTCCGCGAATCCATAGCCGGGCTCGTGGATGATCGCTCCCTTCACCAGGAACACCAGGCAATAGCCGACCAGCGTCCCGACCGCGACGGCGGCGGCGAGACGGAGCACGGGCCGCGGCTTGTACCACGGCGCCGCCGCGTAGACGAAGAAGGCGATGGCGAGCCCGAGGCACTGGGCCGTGATGAACGGATGCCAGAACGGCCGGGTATCCTCGATCGACATCATCGCGGCGTACCCGCTGTTGATCGCGATGATCAGCGCCAAGATCTGCCAGGAAATCCCGCACAGGCCGGCCACGAGAAGCGTCCACCAGGACGAGGGACGCAGGGTCGAGCTGCTGGCGGAGCTGGTCATGGGCGGCGATTGTACGCGGCCGGTGCCGGGCCAGCCCGCCAGGCGACGGAGCGCGCCGGGGCACGACGAAGCGGTCTTGGGGGGGGCGGGGCGGCCGCGCCGGCCCGCGCGTGCGTCGCGCAGGTCGGGCCGTCGGGCCTAGGGCGTCGCCGCGGCGAGTCGCTCGGTCGTCGGCGGGGGCTGCGCCGGGGCGTCGCGAGGGGCGCGCAGCCTGCCGGCCGCGCGGCTCAGTGATTGCCTCGGAAGGTGTCCCAGGATGCAGTCGAAGCTGCGATCGTTGTGGCTGCCCCAGCCCACGGTTGCGGTGAGCGAGCGAACGTACATCGCGGGCGAGATCTTGCCGTAGTAGAGCGCCTCGGTCAGATTGGCGAAGCTGTGGTAGCTGTCGGCGTCGACGCCGAAGCCGTTGTAGAGCATCGCCTGCCCCATGTTGTCCGATCCGAGGATGATCGGCTCGCAGTCGTGCCTCACAGCCGCGAGGAAGGCGTCGTAGTCGCTCTGCGGAGGCGCTACGACGCAGGACGCGCAGGCCAGCGACAGGCCGGCGGCTAGCGTCGCGAACGCTCGGGCTCGGTGCATGGTCGGTCCGGGTGGGGCCGAGGCATAGGCTACGCCGCCGGACCGACCCCGTCCATCGCCGCGGCGCTCGGCGCCGCCGCAGCGCGATTCAGCGCAGGCTCCGGTGCTCGCCCGCCAGCGAGTCGAGCCCCGCCAGCTCGCGGAACCACCGCGTCCACAGCCATGCGACGACGAGCGTGCCGATCCCTCCGAGCACCACGGCCGGCACCGTGCCAAACCAGGCCGCGGTGACGCCGGACTCGAACTCGCCCAGCTGATTGGAAGCGCCGATGAACATCGCGCTGACGGCCGAGACGCGGCCGCGCATCTCGTCGGGAGTGCGCAGCTGCACCAGCGACATGCGCACGACGACGTTCACCATGTCCGCCGCCCCGAGCACCACCAGCGCGGCGATCGAGAGCGCGAAGGAGCGCGAAAGCCCGAACACGATGGTGCACGCGCCGAAGAGGGCGATCGCGGCGAACATCCTGCGCCCCGCATGCCGCTCGATCGGATGGCGGGCGAGCCAGACTGCCATCGTCAGCGCGCCCACCGCGGGTGCGGAGCGCAGCAGGCCGAGGCCCCACGGCCCGGTGTGGAGGATGTCGCGCGCGTAGATCGGGAACAGCGCGGCCGCGCCGCCGAACAGGACGGCGAAGAGGTCGAGCGAGATCGCCCCCAGCAGCTCGCGGCGCTTGCGGATGTAGCCGATGCCGGCGAAGAGGGTCGCCGCCGTCGCCGGATTGCGCGAGGCGCTTCGCCGCTCGATGCGCAGGGTCGCATTGAGTGCGCTCGCGCTGACCTGCAGCGCGGCGCACAGCCCGTAGACGACCGCCGGCCCCGCGGCATACAGAAAGCCGCCGAGGGCGGGGCCCGCGACGATCGCGGTCTGGCCAGCCGTCGCGTTCGCCGCAACCGCCCGGGGAAGGAGCGACGCCGGGACGACCGCCGAGAGAAGCGTCTGCTGCGTCGGGAGCGTGAAGGCGCGCGCCGCGCCGATGAGCGCCACCAGCGCGAAGATCATCTCCCGGGTGATCGTGCCGCGCAGGCTCAGCACGGCGAGCGTCGTCGCAGCGCTCGCATCCACGAGCTGGCAGGCTGCGAGCACCCAGCGCCGGTCGTAGCGATCCGCGACGTGCCCCACCACGAGCAGCAGCGCCACCGACGGTGCGAACTGCGCGAGCCCCACGAGACCGAGATCGAGCGCGCTGCCCGTCAGGGCATACATCTGCCAGCCGACCGCGACCGCCTGCATCTGGTTGGCGAATCCGCCGACCAGCCGCGCGATCCAGAATCGCAGGAACGATCGGTGCGAGAGCAGTGCGCGGAAATCGGTGGCGGAGGTCGACAAGACTGGAGAAGCGCCGGGGCCGACGCGAATGCGGCCGGCCACGCGGAGTATAAATGCGATCGGCCGCGCCGATCCCCTTGGCCGCGGCGGCTCGCCGCCGGTCGAGGGGTCAGTTACCGAGCTTGTCGCGGAAGTGCCGCAGCGCGTGCAACAGGTCGGCGATCAGCACTTCCTGGTAGCGATAGTTCATCTCCTGGCCCATCGGCACGAGCATCGAGGTCGACTGGCGCCGGCAAAGCTTGCCGAGCCGCTCGAGCTGCGCGATGAGGCCTTCCAGGCGGGCCCGCGCCTGCGGGCTGCGCAGCTTGCCCTCGGGCGTCGCATCCGCGATCTCCGGTGGGCCGATATCCGAGCCGAAGAGCCGCGAGACTTCGCGCTCGATGCCCACCCGTCGCGCGTCCAGCCGCCACAACCGGAAGCGATGCCACAGCGCCTGCGCGCCGAACAGCATCGAGAACACGAAGATGAGCTGCAGCCAGCGCGCCGTGGGCATGATGTCGATCAGCCACGGCACGTATTCGCCCACGTGGTCCGGTCCCTGGTCGTCGTAGTAGCTCTGCGCCGCCGAGGCGTAGTCCAGGCCGCCGGGGCTCGCCTGCTCGCGATTCACGCGGATCAGCTCGGGAAACACGCGCACGAAGGCCGTGATCACGCCTTGGGTGACGGAGGCGTGGGCGCAGCCGTTGCCGATGAGCAGCGTGTCGACCCTGATGACGCGCTTGCTGGTCGGCGGCAGTCCGCGGACGGGGTCGTAGTAGCCGGCGGTGATGACGCCCGCCCGCGCCGCGGGCAGGCCGTGCGCCAGCGCCTCCGCGCCGGCGATGTCGACGATCTGCAGCTTGTTGTCGCGCACGGCCCGCACCAGCTGGGCGGCATCGGGTTCGATGACCATGGCGCCGAGGTCCAGATCGCCGCGCTCGAGCATCGCGAGCTGCTCGGTCACCGGCTGCGTCGTGACCGTGATGTCGAGCCCGGCAAGCTGCGCGATGACCTGCCGCGCGAGGTACTCGGTGCCGCTGCCGACGGGTCCGATGCCGATGCGCCTGCCGCGCAGGTCGATCACCGAACGGATGGCGTCGGCATCGCGCCCGAGCACGACGAAAGCCTCGGACACCGGGAGCCGCGCGATCAGCTCGAAGGGGCTCGACTCGGGCCAGGGAAGGCCGTCCTGGACCAGCGCGAACTGGACGTTGCAGGACGACCGCGCCGCGGCGAGGCGCGCGAGGTTCTCGATCGAGCCGGCGCTCGGCACGTTGGCGATGTGCCCGCGTCGGCGCAGCGCGTCGGCGGCCGCTCGGTTGACGATCGCGTGGTAGTTGCCCTCCCGGCTCCCCGACAGGATGGCAACGTTGACGAATGACAGGTTCGGGTCGCGCGGCGAGGCCGCGGCGACGAGGAAGCCGCCGATGACCGTTGCGAACAGCGCGGCGATGACGAGCACATTCCGCCAGGGTATCTGCCCCGGCTTGAGCAGCTCCCGGAATTGCTTCGCGAACGCTAAACGCACGCTGCCTCGAAGCTCCCTCGCGGCGCGGGGCTCAAGTAGACGTCGGCGGACCGGCGTTCGTCAAGGCGATCGAGCGCGGCGGTCGCGGCAATCGGCTAGCGTCCGAGATAGCCGATCGCGTCGCGCAAGGGAGCATCGGAGACCTGGATCAGCCCTTCGAACGGGCTGTCCATCTCCAGGATCAGGAACAGTGCGCTGGCCGTGCACAGAGAGCAGGCGAGCGCGACCGCCGTCAGCATCCGGTTGCGCGGCGAGAAAACGCCGACGCAGATCGCGATGACCCACACCCAGAAGATCAGCAGCACCAGAAACGACGTGGGGATCGACCCCGCGGTCTGCTCGAGCGCGAGCCACCGCGTCTGCGCGAGATCCTGGCTGAGCTGCAGGGCGCGCGTTCGGATCAGCCGCTGCGAATCGTTGGCGGGCGAGAGCTCGCGCAGCTGCGCCTGGAACTCCTCGATCGCGATCGGCCGTAAGCCGCGGTGCGCCGTCGGCCTGGGGTCCCGGGCGTGTCAGGAGGCCGGGTTGGGCGACGCCGGGCGCGACGCCACGAGGCTCCGCAGCAGCGCCCGCGCCGCGGTCGCCTCGGGTCCGTACTGCCTCAGATTGCGGTCGATCAGGACGATGTTCGTCGTCGCCCGCAGGACTTCGTCGTTGCGGGTATCGAAGGACGCTTTCGCCGAGGCGATCATCAAGCCGAGCACGAGCGCGCGCACAGGGCGGCGAGGAAGCCGATCCCACCATCGCGAGCGAGCGGGACTCTTCGCTCAGGTGATGCTTCGGGACGAGGGGTCGCAAGCGCGCGCCGAGCCGCCCATCAGCAGGACCAGAGTCAGCAGGGAAACGATTGGTGCTCGCAAGTGCGCCGCCTCCGGAGGATCCTCTGAGCCGTCGTTGGTCGGGCGCCGAAGCCCGGCGGAAGGTTACACCGGGGTCCTCTCCGCGAGCAGAGCCCCTCGCGCCGCCGCGAGTCGCGCGATGTGGCCCCTTCGAGGCATCGGCCCGCGCAGTATAATTGCGCTTGCGCCGCCCGGTTGGCGGCTCGTCAAGGAGCCACGCTTGCCGCAGGTGATCTGGTCGCTCCTCGCGCCCAAGTTCATCGTCGTGTACCTGTTCGTCGCCTCGGCGCTGTACGTGCACCTGCGCGGACGCGTGCGGCACACGCTCGTGCGCCAGCTCAAGGATCACTCGACCCTGATGGCGCCGTACAACTCGCTTATGTACCTGTTCTCAGCGGTGCCGCCGAAGCCCTTCATCGACGTGAACAGCGTGCCTGAGCTCGCGAAGCTGCGCCAGAACTGGCAGGTGATCAGGGAGGAGGCCCTCGGCCTCATGCAGCAAGGCGGCATTCGCGCCGCCACCGGGCACAACGACCTCGGCTTCAATTCCTTCTTCAAGGAGGGCTGGAGGCGCTTCTACCTCACCTGGTACGGCCACCCGCTGCCGTCGGCGCAGGCGCTGTGCCCGAAGACGGTGGCGCTGCTCGAGTCGCTGCCGAAGGTCAACGGCGCGATGTTCGCACTCCTGCCGCCGGGCGGGAAGCTCAACCGCCACCGTGACCCCTTCGCGGGATCGCTGCGCTACCACCTGGGGCTGGTCTGCCCCGAATCCGACGATTGCCGGATCTTCGTCGACGGCGAGCCCTACTCCTGGCGCGACGGCCAGGACGTGCTGTTCGACGAAACCTTCATCCATTCGGCGGAGAACAGGACCGGCGTCACGCGCATCATCCTCTTCGCCGACGTCGAGCGCCCGCTGCGCACGCGCGTCATGACCGCGTTCAACCGCTGGGTGTCGCGCAACATCATCCGGGGCTCCGCGACGCAGAATTTCGAGAACGAGCAGGTCGGCACGTTCAACAGGATCTACGCCTTCTTCGGCAAAGGCAGCGATCTGCTCACGCGCCTCAAGCGCAGGAACCGCACCGCGTTTCGGACGGTGAAGTACGCGCTCATCGCTGGACTGGTCTACTGGATCTTCGTCCAGCCGCTGATCGCGACGGGCTAGCGCGCGCCGCCCGGGCGCCCGGAGCTCAGTCGCGCCGCCTCGCCGTCGCCGAAGTCCCAGAACAGGCCGGCCATCATCAGCAGTCCCTCGCGGGCGACTGAGCCCAGCAGGTGCTCGCCGGGCGCGTGCTGCGAGCAGCCGGGATACGAGTGCGGGATCCAGATCGTGGGCAGGCCGAGGATGTCGGCGAAGGCGTCGTTCGGCAGCGTGCCGCCGAGGTTGGGCAGAACGGCGACGAGCTTGCCGGTCGTTCGCTCCAGCGAGGCGACTGCGAAGCGCACCCAGGGATCGTCGGGCGAGAGGCGAGTCGCGGCGCTCGCCTGCAGGACCTCCACGTCGATCGCCTCGAGACCGCGCGCCGCGAGATGCAACCGCACATGGCGGGCGAGATTGCGCCAGTCGGTTCCCACGACGAAGCGCAGCTGGCAATGCGCGGTGGCGCTCGGCGGGATCGCGTTGACCGGGTTGTCGGGATTGCCGGCCTTGAAGGCGAGGACCTCGAGCGTGTTGGCGCCGAACACGCGCTCGCTCGGAGAGAGCCCGGGCTCGCCCCAGGTCCGGTCGATGTCCGGGTCGCCTTCGTCGCCCCCGATGCGGACGCCGGCGAGCGCTCGCCGCACCGCATCGGGCAGCGGCGGCGAGCGCAAGGCGTCTACCTCGATCGTCCCCCGCGGTCCGATCATGCCGGCCAGCGCGTGCGCGAGGATCGTCGCCGGGTTGGCGAGCAAGCCGCCCCAGTTGCCGGAGTGATGAGCGCCGTCGCGCAGTCGCAGCGAGAGGAGGAAGTTCACGCAGCCGCGGGAGCCCAGGAAGATCGTCGGCCGCCCGGCGGAAATCCGCGGGCCGTCGGAGGCGATAAGCACGTCGGATCGAAGCTCGTCGCGATGGAGTCGACAGACCTCGTGCAGCCCGGGGGAGCCGACTTCCTCTCCTGTTTCGACGAGCAGCTTCACGTTGTAGCCGAGCCTGCCGCCGCGGGCTTCGATAGCGCTCGCGAGCGCGCCGAGCACGATGCTGTGCTGCCCCTTGTTGTCGGCGGTGCCACGGCCGTACCAGCGATCGCCCTCGATCGTGAGCGACCACGGCACGAGCGGCATGCGCCACTGCCTGTCGTACCCGCGCACGACGTCGCCATGACCGTAAGTGAGCAGCGTCGGCAGCGACGGGTCTTCGTGCCGCTCGCCGATCAGCATGGGACCGTGCGCGTCGTTCTCGACGATCGTGCAGTGGAACCCGAGGCGCGCCGCCGATGGCGCGACCTCGTCGCCCAGGTACGCGCGCAGGCTCGGCGCTTGCGCGGGCTCCTGGCTCTCCGTGCGGTACGCGACGCGGCGCGCGAGATCGTCGCGGAACGCGCCGGAGTCGAAGTAGCACAGGGCGCGCTCGAGCGCCGCGGTGCGGCTGGGAATCATGGTCGGCGAGCGGGAGGGCGGCCCCGCGATCGTACCGTAGAATGCAGGGGAGGGTGCCGCGGCGAACGCTCGCGCCCCGCTGGAGGCGAACATGAATCACCTCGATGGCGCATTGCGGTTCTTGCGGCTGCTCGCGTGGCTGGCGGCCGCGGGGCCGCTCCTCGCGCAGGCGGCGCCGGCGTATTTCGACGTCTCGAAGGGCGCGCATCCGCACGATGTCGCCGCGGCGCCCGGTGCGGACGGTCCCGTCTATTACACGGCGCAGTTGACCGGCAAGCTCGGCATCCTCGACCCGAAGAGCGGCAAGCTCGAGGAGATCGCGCTCGGCGCGGGCTCGGCGCCGCACGGCGTCATCGTCGCTCCCGACGGCGCGCCGTGGATCACCGACGGAGGCCAGAATGCGATCGTTCGCGTCGATCCGAAGACCCGCGCCGTGAAGCTCTGGAAGCTGCCGGCCGATGCTGCCTACGCCAACCTCAACACGGCCACGTTCGACAAGAAGGGTCGCTTGTGGTTTACCGGACAGAGCGGCTACTACGGCCGGCTCGATCCGGCGACCTCGGACATGAAAGTCTGGACGGCGCCGCGCGGCAGCGGTCCGTACGGCATGACCACGACCCCTTCAGGCGACGTCTATTACGCCTCGCTCGCGGGCAACCACATCGCGCGCATCGACGTGGAGTCGGGCAACGCGACGGTGATCGAACCGCCCACACCGGGGCAAGGCGCGCGGCGGGTATGGTCCGATTCGCGCGGCCGCATCTGGGTGAGCTACTGGAACACCGGCCAGGTCGGCATGTACGACCCCGCGGGCAACGCCTGGCGCGAGTGGAAGCTGCCCGGCAGCGCGCACGTCTACGCGGTCTGGGTCGACAGTCTGGACAAGGTCTGGCTCAGCGAATGGACGACCAATGCCATCGTCCGCTTCGATCCGACGACGGAGACGTTCGAGAGCTTTCAATCGAACCGCACCGGCGCCAACGTCCGACAGATGCTCGGGCGCGCCGGCGAGCTCTGGGCTGCGGAGTCCGGGACCGACCGCCTGGTGATGATCCCGGCGAAATGATCCGACCGCGGCGACCCGATCGGGGACGCCGCGGTCGGACGGGAGAAGGCGCTCGCCCGGATCGCCTCGGTGCGACGCGCCGATCGAGCTGTTTCGGGAGCCGCCGGTCGGGCGGGTCAGGCCTCGTACTTGAAAGACAGCTGCACGCGCGCGCGGAAGGCAACCGCCTTCCCGCCTTCGACCTTCATGTCGAGCTTCGAGATCTCCGCTATGCGCAGGTCGCGCAGCGACTTGCTCGCCGTCGACACGGCATTCCTCGCCGCGTCTTCCCACGACGTCGTGCTCGTGCCGATGACATCGATGACGCGATACACGCCGTCGGAACCTTTCTTCGCCATGTTTTCTTTCCTTTCGACAATGCCGGCGGTTTCGGATGGACCGCCCGTTATCCCGACGCGCGCGCTGCGCCCGGGGCCCAATCTGTTGTTCATCGTGCCGCCGCAGGCGGCACGGCGGCGCCGAAGCCTGCCACAGCATCATACCAACTCGCGGGAACCCGCTGCGTTGCAGCGCGTCAAGCGGGCCGTTCCGACGGGAACCTGGGCGGCCGGAATATACTCTATGCTGCGCCGCCGGCAGCCCGGGACCCGAAACGTCAGGACGGCGTCTCCCGTTCGACTAAGGACCACGGACCGCGCTTCGCGGCGCAAAGGAGATCGATCATGGCTCGCGTTACTTTCCGGCGCTTCGCCGCCCTGGCTTTTTCGGCCGCCATCCCGCCGCTGGCGGCGCTCGGGTCACCGCTTCCGGAGCCCGCGCAGGACATCCCGGCGGCTTCGGTGAAGGCTCCGCAGACCGCCGTCTTCGCCGGCGGTTGCTTCTGGGGCGTGGAAGCGGTGTTCCGGCACACCAAGGGCGTCACAAGTGCGGTGTCCGGCTACGCCGGCGGAGACGCCAAGACGGCCGAGTACGAGACGGTCAGCACGGGCAGGACGGGGCACGCGGAGTCGGTGCAGGTCACCTACGATCCCGCGCAGGTTTCCTATGGCGAGCTGCTGCGCGTGTTCTTCTCGGTCGCGCACGATCCGACGCAACTCAATCGCCAGGGTCCGGACTGGGGAACGCAGTACCGCTCGGCGATCTTCTACTCCAACGACGAGCAAAAGCGTGTCGCGCAGGCCTACGTCGCGCAGCTCACCCAGGCGAAGGCCTTCTCCGATCCTATCGTCACGCAGATCGTCCCGCTGCCGGCGTTCTATCCGGCCGAGGCGTATCACCAGAACTACCTCGCGCTGCACCGCACGCAGCCGTACATCGTGATGAACGATCTGCCGAAGCTCTACCAGCTGAAGGAGCAGTTCCCGCAGTACTACCGCTAGCGGGCGGCCGGGGCGCGCGGACGCGCGCCGCCGGAGTACACTCGTCAGCTGCTGCGCCCCGGCCGCAACGGGCGGCCGGGGCGCACCGCCCAAGCGAGGCTCCCATGCGACTCAGCTCCCAGGACGTCGAGCGCTTCGACCGCGACGGCTACCTGTACTTTCCTTCGCTGTTCAAGCCCGACGAGGTCCGCGTGCTCACCGACGAGGTGCCGCGCCTCTTCGCGCAGCATCGCCCCGAGAACATCCGCGAGAAGGGCAGCGACGCGGTGCGCACGAACTTTGCCGCGCACCTCTACAGCGAGCCCTTCGCACGCCTGGCCCGGCATCCGCGCATGGTCGAACCCATCGTGCAGATCTTCGGCGAGGCGGTCTACATGCACCAGTTCAAGATCAACGGCAAGATGGCGTTCGACGGCGACGTCTGGCAGTGGCACCAGGATTTCGGCACCTGGAAGCGCGACGACGACATGCCGGACGTCCGGGCGATGAACGTCGCGATCTTCCTCGACGAAGTCAACGAGTTCAACGGTCCGCTGATGTTCATCCCGGGCAGCCACAAGCTCGGGGTCGTCGCGGCGGGGCACGACGTCAGGACGACGAGCTATCCACTGTGGACGATCGACCACGAGACCATCGCCGCGCTGGTCAAGCGGGGCGGCATCGTCGCTCCGAAGGGCCCGGCGGGATCGATGATCCTGTTCCATTCCTGCCTCGTGCACGCGTCGAGTTCGAACCTCTCGCCCTGGAACCGCGTGAGCGTATACCTGAGCCTGTGCGCCGTCTCGAATCACATCCGGCGCTTCAAGCGGCCGGAGTTCATCGCGCATCGCGATTTCTCGCCGATCGAATGCCTGCCCGACGATTGTCTGCTGCGCGACTACGCCGTGGCGCTGCCCTGGCGCGACGGCACGCCGGCCTCCGCGCTCGAGGGCGCGGTGACCGCCTGACGGCAATGAGCCTGTCGGCGAAGCTCGCGGAGCGGGCCGCGCGGGGCGCGCCGCTCGTCGTCGGCCTGATCGGCGCGGGCAAGTTCGGCGCGATGTATCTTGCGCAGGTGCCCAAGACGCGCGGCGTGCACCTCGCGGCGATCGCCGATCTCGAGCCGGCGAGCGCGCTCGCCAGCCTGCACCGGGTCGGCTGGTCCGCCGAGCGCAGCGCCGCGCCCTCGATCGACGCCGCCGTCGCGGCCGGAACGACCCATGTGTCGGACGACTGGCAGGCGCTCGTCCGCCATCCGAAGATCGAAGTGGTGATCGAGTGCACCGGACATCCGCTGGCCGCCGTCGAGCACTGCCTCGGCGCGTTCCGCCAGGGCAAGCACGTGGTCAACGTCACGGTGGAGGCCGACGCGCTGTGTGGGCCACTGCTCGCGCGCCGCGCCGCCGAGGCTGGCGTCGTTTACAGCCTGGCCTACGGCGACCAGCCGGCGCTGATCTGCGACCTCGTCGACTGGGCGCGCGCCGCCGGGTTCGGCGTCGTTGCCGCGGGCCGCGGGCACAAGTGGCTGCCGCACTTCGCGCAGTCGACGCCGGAAACCGTCTGGGGCCACTACGGGCTGACGCCCGAGCAGGCCCGCATCGGCGGGCTCAATCCGAAGATGTTCAATTCCTTTCTCGACGGCTCCAAGCCGGCGATCGAGAGCACCGCGGTCTGCAATGCGACGGGCCTCGTCGCACCGCCCGACGGGCTCACTTATCCCGCGGCATCGGTCGACGACATTCCTTTCGTGTGCCGGCCGATCGCCGAGGGGGGCGTGCTGCACGCGAAGGGCCAGGTCGAGGTCGTCTCGTCGCTCGAGCGCGACGGGCGCGCGATCCCGTACGACATCCGCTTCGGCGTCTTCGTCGTGTTCGAGGGCGACACCGAGTACATCCGCAACTGCTTCCGCGAGTATATGGTGCGCACCGATCCGAGCGGCCGTTACGCGTGCCTGTACAAGCGCTGGCACCTCATCGGCCTGGAGGTCGGGATCTCGGTGGCTTCGGTCGGCCTGCGACGCGAGGCGACGGGCGCGGCGACGTGCTTCAACGCGGACGTCGTCGCCACCGCGAAGCGCGATCTCCGCGCCGGGGAGACGCTCGACGGGGAGGGCGGCTACACCGTGTGGGGGAAGCTCCTGCCGGCGAGGGCCTCGCTCGCGCTCGGCGGGTTGCCGCTGGGCCTCGCGCACGGTGCCAGGCTCACCCGCCCGATCCGTAGCGGCCAGACGCTCGCCTGGGACGACGTCGCGCTCGACGAAACGCTGCCGGCGCTCAAGCTGCGCCGCGAGATGGAAGCGATGTTCGCATCGCGCCCCGAGTCCGCTCGCAGCGATCGCATTACGGCACAGTGAGACGACCGATCCCGGCCCGGCGCGCGGGCTCGGGGGATGCAGCGCTAGCGCGAGTCGAGCGAGCCGGAAAACTCCACCAGCACGTGCTGCCGGCGTTGGCCGACGTCGATGCTTCGGTGCCGGTGCGCGCCGTTCCAGTCGACGTCGACATCGTAGCGGTCCGGCGGGAGTCGGACGAGAACCAGCGGACCGGCGGTTCGAGTCTGCAGAACCGTCGAGCCCCGGTGGTCGCGGATGGTCACTTCCGCGCCCGAAACGTATTCATCCCGCGGACCGCCGGCCGCAGCGGCAAGCTCCAGCGTGAGCGGGTAATCGGCTTCGGCCCGTCGCATCGCCTGCGCCTGCTCGATGCCGACGCCGCCTGAAACATAGGTCACGGGACCTTGGGTACGCTCTTCGGGCAGAGGCGTGCCCTGGGCGAAGGCCGCAGTGCCGAGCGATGTCGCCAGCATAGTGGCGAGGAGAAGGGGAACGGCGTTCATCGCGGCATCGGGGGAGAGCAAAGAGAACGGGCCGATCGGCTCGGCCCGTCCTCTGCCGCGTACCCGGGGCCTTATGCTCCAGGGCCGCGGCGTGCGAGTCGACCTCGCTTGGTGAACCTGCCTGGGAGTCGGCCAGCGCGGAAATCCACCTGAGGCACTCTTCGCATGACGGTCATTCTCGATCCTTCGAGCGCGACGCAGAATCGGCTCGCATCCGATTCTGCCGTAGGACCGCGGGCTATGAGTGTAGGACGCGCACCTATCGGCCGCGGAACCCTAGCGCGCGTCGGGTGGTGCGCTTTCGAGCCAGTGTCCGAGCTCGACCAGCTGGCGCTCGTCGAAGGTGGCGAAGCCCTTGTAGCCGAGCTTCGCCAGGCGCCGCTGGCCCTCTTCGGTGAGCTCGAGATTGAGGAAGTAGTGCTGGATCTGCGCGAGGTCCTGCGCTGGCAGGTTCGGACTCGCGATCAGCTCCTTGATCGGCACGGGCTTGCTCTTGACCAGGATCTTGCCGCCTTTGTCGGTGTATTCCTTGATCACGGCGGAAGCTGCCGTGGCGCCGACCTCGGCGAAGCCGTAGTCGAGCATGAACGGCACCGCATCCTGGTAGCGCGTGTACCGCAGGCGCAGCGCCTTCGCCTTGGGACCCAGCGCGTCGCGAAGCGTCGCGCGCACGATCCACGCGGTGATCGAGTCGGCGTCGGGCATCCCGATCTGCCGGATGCGCGGATCGTCGAGCGACGCATAGGGTGCGTCGCTGCGCACCAGGAAGCTGGCGCGATACTCGGTGTAGCCCTTGGTCACGGCGACCAGCCGATAGTGCGCCTTGTCGATCGCGCGGATAGCGTAGTGCGCGGGATGCACGTAGGCGAGGTCGTATTTCCCCGCGTCGAGATCCTTGCCCATCTGCACGTACTCGTCCATGTACTCGATGCGCACCGGACGCTTGAGCAGCTTCGACAAGTCGTCGGCGATCTCGTGAAAGCGCTCGCGAACCTCGGACGCGGAGATCCGATAGGTCACGCCTTCGTTGATGCCGAATACCAGCGGCTGGGACGTGCCCTGAGCCAGGCTCAGGGCCGGCAGAACCGCGAGCAGTAGTGAACACAACTTTCGCATTTCGGACGTCGCCCCCCGGTCGATCGTTCGCGGGAATCATACCGCAGCCGGGCGGCCGCGGTCAGCCATTTCCGCGAGTCGTCCGGCGTAGCAGCGCGCCGGTCGGCTCGACGGAATAGCCGGCCGCTATAATCGGTGCATGCTTGGCACGGGGCTCCGACTTCGCCGTTTCGCCGTAACGGGCCGCCCAGCTGTCGTGTACACGTGGATCGGCGAGGCGATGCGAGCCACGAAGGAGATAGGCGCCATGAAACGCGCGCTGGCATGCATCACTGGGGTGGCCTTTGCGGCAATGGCCGCGGCGGCGCAATCGGCCGAGCAGAAGATCGTGGGCACCGTCGTCACGAGCGACGCCGCCGGCCTCGAGGTCAAGGCGGCCGACGGGAAAATCGTATCGCTACGGCTCGGCGATGAGCTCCGGCTGAGCGCGCGCTCGTCTTCCGACCTCTCGAAGCTCGAGCAGGGTGCCTTCGTCGGCACGACCGCCGCTCCGCAGCCCGACGGCACGCTGCTCGCGAGCGAGGTCCACGTCCACCCCGAGTCAATGCGCGGGCGTGGCGAAGGTCACCGTCCGATGGCGAACCTGCCCGGCAGCACGATGACCAACGCCACCATCTCCCGCGTCGGCGCAAACCAGCCCGGGCAACGCACGACCACAACCGACGCCACGATCGAACGGGTCTCGAGCGCACCGGGCGGCCGCACGATGACACTTACCTACAAAGGCGGCGAGAAGACGATCGTCGTCCCCGAGGGCACGCCGATCGTGATGGTCGAACCGGCCGACCGCTCCTTGCTCGTTGCCGGCGCGCACGTCGTCGCGTACGGCGAGGCGCAAGCCGACGGCACGATCGCCGCGAGCCGGCTGACGGTCGGAGTCAAGGGCTACGCGCCTCAGTGACCAGCGAATGTTCGATCTGATGCTGCGCAGTGCCGCCGCCTGCGGCGCATTGGTGATTGCCGCGAACGCGGCTGCGTTCACGTTCAGCGATGGAAGCACGATGCGCTGCATCGTCTCGGGGGCACCGATCGCGGAGGAGGCGGCGCCGGCATCGCATCCGATCGTGACGCACGGCCGGATCGCGATCACGGAGCGCGTCGGCGGGAGCTATCACATCGTGTGGAACGAGGCGCAGCTCGAGTCCCTCCCGCCCGAGATGCACGACTTCATCTTCTTCCACGAGTGCGCGCACGCCAGCGTGCCGACCCAGAGCGAGGTCACTGCCAACTGCGTCGGGCTCCAGGCGATGCGCACGGCCGGCCGCGCCGGATTCAAGGTCGAATCGAGGCTCGCTGCGTTCTACGGCCGCGACAGTGCCTATTGGCGAGAGACGCTCGAGTGCGCCAACGGGTTCAAGGCGGTGCCGCCGCACTGACGCAGCCGGCGCGTCAGCCCGCGAAGGCAGCGGAGACCCGCGCGTATTCCTCGGGCGAGTCGACGCCGGCCTGGCGCTGGTCGAGAACCCGCTGCCAGTCGGCCATGAACTGCGGAAGGTAGCTGCGCAGCGCGAGGATCAGCCGCTGCTCCAGCTCCTCGGGACGCTTCGCGCGTCCCGGCTCGGCACCCACCGCCCCCGGGAGCTCGCGCTCGAGCGCGCGCGCGGCGTCTTCGAGCACCGCACGAAAGACCTCGACGTGCCTGATCTCGTGCGACAAGGTCGCCTCGCGCAGGCAGGGCGTTTCCGCGAGCTCGCTCGCGATGAACACCGTCATCGGCTGCATCGACAGCTCGACGCGCACGCGCGGCGTGCCGCAGCCCCGCGCGCCGTCGTGATCGTCGACCGGGCTGAGCTCGATGTCCGTGCTCTGCCCGAACACGGCCGTCGTCACGCCGGTCGTGCGCTGCGCCGTCAGCGCGCTGCCGCTCATCGCGGTGAGCTCCGCGCTCGGCCGGCTCTCGTCCTGCACGAAGCTCACCGGCGCGACGACCACGTCGAAGCGCGGCCGAGGCAGCGTCGCGCACCGCGTCTCGAACGAGGCGGCCGGATTGCCGTCCCGGCCGCACGCCGCCACGAGCGCGCAGAGCGCAAGAGTCGTCGCCACCCGCATGTTCAACGTCGCGTCCCGATAAGCACGAGCCTTCTGCGGCTAGTGTACGAGCAATGGCGACGTCGGGAACGCCGCCAGCGCGCACGGGTCCTAGCTTCGTTGACCACGGCCGCCTTGCGTCCGATGAACCGCGGAAGCCCGCTCGCCGCGCTGGCGCCCGCTGTCGCGATTTCGAGCGGCTGCGCGCTCGGCCAGGTGCCGCTCGAGGCGAGCCCTGCCGACGCATCCGAGGCCGACGCGCGCAACGCCATCCACATCGTGATGGAGGGAGTGGGGTCCGAGAACGGCGACAGGGTCGCCAGGATGCCGGGTTTCGCGGCACAGTTCACCGACCGGCAGGTCGCCGCTCTGGTAGATTATCTGCGCGCGCGTTTCACTGGCCGGGCCGCGCGGGCGAATGTCGCGCAACAGGTCGCGACGGTCCGGCAATCGCTCGAGGAAGAGCCATGATCGATCTGGACGTCAATGGCCGCAGGCACAGCGTCGACGCGGATCCGGCCACACCGCTGCTCTACGTCCTGCGCGACGATCTCGCGCTCAACGGCGCCAAGTTCGGCTGCGGCCTTGGACAATGTGGCGCCTGCACCGTGATCGTCGACGGCGAGGCGACCTTCTCCTGCCTCACGCCGATCTCCGTGCTGCCCGGCAGGAAAATCCGCACGATCGAAGGGCTCGGCACGGTCGCCGAGCCCGGACCCCTGCAGCGCGCGTTCATCGCCGAGCAGGCTGCGCAGTGCGGCTACTGCATTGCCGGCATGGTGATGCGCGCTCAGGCGCTGCTCGAGAAGAATCCCGCGCCTTCCGACGCCGAGATCCGCCGGCACATGATGCCCAACCTGTGCCGCTGCGGGACGCACATGCGCATTCTGCGAGCCGTGCGCAGAGCCTCCGACGAGCTGCGCGGCGCGGCCGCGGGGATCCGGCAGGCCGGAACGTGAAGAACGCGAGAGATCCGCGGAGCATGCCCGCGCCCGCGTTCTCGCGGCGGGATTTTCTCGCCGCGAGCGGTGGGCTGGTCGTCGCCTTTTCGCTCCAGCCCTTCGCGCAGCTCGCCGCGCAACCCGCGCCGGGACCGAAGCTGCCGGGCAGCCTCGACAAGACACCCGCGCTCGACGGCTGGACCCGCATCGGGAGCGACGGCCGCGTGACGGTATTCACGGGCAAGGCGGAGCTGGGCAGGGCGTCAAGACCGCGCTCATTCAGATCGCGGCCGAGCAGCTCGGCGTCGATCCCGCGGGCATCGACCTCGTGACCGCGGATACGGCTCGCACGCCGGACGAGGGCTTCACCGCGGGCAGCCGCTCGCTCACCGACAGCGGCACGGCGATCATGCACGCCTCGGCGCAGATGCGCGAGCTCCTGATCGCGCGCGCCGCCGAGCGCTGGGCCGTCGCGCGCGAGCGCCTCCGGGTGCGTGACGGCGCGGTCATCGCCGAGGACGGGCGCCGTGCGGCCTTCGGCGAGCTCGCGTCGAGCTTCGCCTCCGCGTCCCCGCGCGCGCAGGCGGAGTCGCGGCTCAAGGACCCAGCCTCATACTCGGTGATGGGCAGGCCGATGCCGCGCATCGACATTCCCGCGAAGCTGACGGGCGGCGCGGCGTACGTCCAGGACCTGCGCCTGCCGGGCATGGTCCACGGCCGGGTCCTGCGACCGCCGAGCTACGGCGCGCGGCTGATCGACGTCCAGGCACGAGCGACCGAGGCGCTGCCGGGCGTGCTCAAGGTCGTGCGCGACGGAAGCTTCCTCGCGGTCGTCGCCGAGCGCGAATACGAATGCGTGCTCGCGATGCGCGCGCTCGCCCGCGATGCGAACTGGGAGGAGCGCGCGAGCCTGCCGGATCCGTCGCAGCTCTACGCGTTCCTGGAAGAGAGCCCTTCGAATGCGATCGTCGACCTCGAGCGGGGTGCGCCCGGCGGAGCCTCGACGGTTGCGCGGAGCGTGGAGGCGACCTATTGGCGCCCGTACCAGATGCATGCATCGATCGGGCCGTCGTGTGCGGTCGCGTGGTTCAAGGACGGCGCGATCACAGTGTGGACGCACAGCCAGGGCGTCTATCCGCTGCGCCACGCGCTGGCGGAGATGCTGCAGCTGCCCGAAGAGAGCGTGCGCTGCATCCACAACGAAGGTTCGGGCTGCTACGGCCACAACGCGGCCGACGACGCGGCCGCGGATGCGGCGCTGCTGGCGCGCGCGCTGCCCGGCCGCCCCGTGCGCGTGCAATGGATGCGCGAGCAGGAACACGGCTGGGAACCCTACGGACCGGCGATGCTGACCCGGGTGAGGGCGGCCCTCGATGCGGGCGGGACGATCGTCGACTGGCGGTACGATGTGTGGAGCAACTCGCACAGCACGCGCCCCGGCAAGGCCGGGAGCCTGCTCGCCGCGCGCTACCTCGCCGACGCGTTCGCGGCGCCTCCGCCGCAACCGATTCCGCTCCCCGAAGGTGGCGGCGACCGCAACGCGATTCCGCTCTACAAGCTTCCCAACGCACGTGTCGTCCATCATTTCATCCCGGCCATGCCGGTGCGCGTATCGGCGCTTCGCGGCCTGGGCGCGTATATGAACGTATTCTCGATCGAGAGCTTCGTCGACGAGCTGGCGGCGGCCGCCGGCGTCGACGCGGTGGAGCTGAGGCTTCGGCACCTCGACGATCCTCGGGCTCGCGACGTCGTCAATGCGGCTGCTGCGCGCTTCGGCTGGTCCGGCTACCGCAAGGCGCGCGGCAAGGGGCGCGGCTTCGCCTTCGCGCGCTACAAGAATCTCGCGGCGTATTTCGCCATCGCCGTGGAAGTCGAAATCGAGCGCGATCGCGCCCGTCTCGTCCGCGTGGTGGCCGCCGTCGACAGCGGACAGGCGGTCAATCCCGACGGCATCCGCAACCAGATCGAAGGCGGCATCGTGCAGTCGGTGAGCTGGACGCTGCACGAGGCGGTCGGCTTCGACACCGAGCGCATCACCAGCATCGACTGGGGAGGCTATCCGATCGCGCGCTTTCCCGAGATGCCCGACAGCGTCGACGTCGAGGTGATCGACCGGCCCGGTCAACCCTTCCTCGGCACCGGAGAGGCGGCGCAGGGGCCGACCGCGGCGGCCATCGGCAACGCGATCGCCGATGCGACCGGAGCGCGGCTGCGCGAGCTGCCCCTGACGCGCGAGCGGATCAAGGCTGCCGCCGGCGCCTAGAGCCTTGGCGGCACCGCCGCGCGCCCCCATATCGATTCCATGCCTCCGGTCACCCTGTTCCTGATCGGCGCCAACGCGCTGGTGTTCCTGCTGCAGCTCTCCGCCCCGGGCCTCGAGGTGCCGTTCGCGCTTTGGCCGCTCGGCGCCGCGCGCGCGAGTGGCGGTCACGTGAGCTTCCAGCTCTGGCAGCTCGTCACCTACGCGTTCCTCCACGGCAGCCTGACGCACATCGGCCTCAACATGTTCGCGCTCTACATGTTCGGCGCACCGATGGAGCGCGTCTTCGGCCCGCGGCGCTATCTCACCTACTACTTCGTCTGCGTGCTGTCCGCAGGCGTCGCGCAGCTCCTCACTGCGGCGTTTACCGGCGCGGTGTATCCGACCGTCGGCGCCTCCGGAGCGGTATTCGGCCTGCTGCTCGCCTACGCGATCTACTTCCCCAACAACCGCGTCATGCTGATCTTCCCGCCGATCCCCATGCCGGCACGGGTCTTCGTCATCGTCTACGCCTGCGTGGAGCTGTTTCTGGGCGTCACCGGGACGCAGGAGGGCGTGGCGCACTTCGCCCATCTCGGGGGGCTGGTCGGGGGCTATCTCATGCTGCGCTTCGGTCGGGGCGCTCCCGCGCGCTGGCGGCGGTAAGCGTTCCGCAAGGCGTCGCAAGCGGCGAGCCGCTGCGCCTTTTACAACGGCGGTTGAAAAAATGGACCTCCGGAACGCCTCGACCGTGGCCGCTTCGCGCGCCTGCGCACAGACGAGCCGTGCCGGCACAGGGCTTGCATCGCCTAGCCCCGGTGAAGCGCTGGGCAGACATGCAACTCCACTTCCCGCGCGTCGCGGCGCAATCTCTTCGCGAGGAAGGCGGCCCTGCGACGTGCCGTCGCTGCCTGCTTTGGCGCCAGGCGACGCAGGCGGTGGCCGGCGAGGGACCGCGTGGCGCGCGGCTGATGCTCGTGGGCGAGGCACCCGCCAGCGAGGAGGATCGTGCCGGACGCCTCTTCGCCGGACCGGCGGGCCTGTTGCTGCGGGAGTTGCTGCACGAGGCCCGTATCGATCCGGGCAGCGTCTTCGTCACCAACGCGGTCAAGCACTTCGGCTACCGGCTTCGCGGCGGGCGTCGGACGCATCGAATTCCGGGGCAGCGCGAGATCGCAGCCTGCAACCTGTGGCTGCTGCGCGAGATCGAAGAGGTGGATCCGTGCGTGATCGTCACCCTGGGGACCACGGCGCTCAAGGCAGTCCTCGGAGAGCGTCTCGCGATCGCCGCCGCGCGCGAGCGCCAGCTCGTCGGGCCCGACCGCATTCCGGTGGTCGCGACCTATCATCCGCTCGCGCTGCTCCGCGCCCCCGCCCAGGCGGAAAAGGAGGCGTTGCGGCGGAGGGTCCTCGGAGATTTCGCGCGCGCGCTGCGCATGGCAGGCGGCGAGTTGCCCTGAGCGGCGCCGGCGGGGCCGCTGCTTCCGCTGCGCGCGTCTCTCGGCGCGACGCTACTTGCCGTATGCGAGCTCGTCCATCATCTCCGCAAAGCGCGACCAGTCGACGCGCTCGCGGCTCTTGCGATTGCGCCCGTACCAATACAGCGATCCGCGACCGACTTCGAGCTGGCCGATTTTTTCCTCGTTGGAAAAGATCTGCAGCCGCAGCGACGATCCGGCCTTGACCAGCTCGAAATTCGCGAGCTGCGCCTTGACGACGTGCCGCCAGGAATGCGCGTGTTTCGGCACGCGACTGCGGGCAACGGAGCGCGTCCTAGTCCGACGCTTGACGGGGCGGGTTTTGCGAGAGGCCATTGACAAAATGTAGGGGCTGCGACGGCGAAGCGCAAGCCGGTTCGGGCTGCGTTGCCGCGGCCGTGGGATAATTCCGCATGGACATCCATCGCCGATCCGCCGCAGGTCAGGCTCGACGCCGCGCCGCCATCTGCGGCATCGTGCTCCTGCTCGCCTGCCTGTGGGCCCGGGCGCAGCCAATTCCGGGACCGGCGACCGACCTCTATCCCGGTACCCGCGAATACGTCTGGACCTTCTACGTTCCGGTGGTGACGACGGAGCGGCGTGCGATCGTAACGCAGGGGCCGAGCGTGGCCGTGCGCTCGCGACGCTTCGACTACGAGGTCCCGGGCCTCACGACCGAGCGGCGCAAGCTCGGTCAGGTGCCGGAGCTCTATTGCAAGTATCCGGACTGGTTCCTGCCCAACGAGTGCGGCGTCGCCTGGCACACCGTCTACGCCGATCTTCCGCAGCTCACGATGCGCCGCGAGCACATCGATGCCGACGTGCCGGAATGGACGACGGGCGAATACCGGACCTACGTCGACGTGCCGCACTGGACCTGGTCGGAGCGAACGCTGCGGCTCATCGTCCCGGTGCTCGAGACAGCACCATCGCCGGGCCGCGCGTGGTCGCGGAGCGAGAGCCCGATGCTCGCGACGACGTCACCCGATGAGGCTCGCGCAGCGCTGGAGCGCGAGCGAGCGACTGCGCTCAAGGCCGTCGACGAAGCGGTCGCCGCGCTGGACGAGAGCATCGGCGCGGTCGAGGTCGGCGGCGGCGACCCTGCCAAGCTCGCCTCCGCCGACGGCGCGATGCTCGATCTGTACGCGACGCGTCGGACGCTGCTCGACGAAAGGGCGATCCAGGCCGCGCGCTACGATCGCGTTCGGCAGGAGCTGGATGCCGCGGGCGCGCCCGCGGCGCGATGACCGGGGATCGCTGAGGCGAACCTGCGTCAGCGATCGTCGAGCACGACGGGCGAGTCGTCCTGAAAAGCGACGGAGAAGGGGCGCGGAAGCCTGTCCCGGCTGCTGACCAGTCGCACGCGGACGAACGACGAGATGTCGCGCAGGTTCGAGCGGATGTCGTGCGCGCCTTCGCTCTTGGTGAGGATGCGTCCCCACCGCGCCCGGCGCGAGGCGAGCCGCGGACGCACGACCACGCCCAGCGACAACTCGCCGAGCTGGCGGTCGCGGCTCATGTAGGCGCCGAACGGGGCGACCAGCTCGATCTCCAGGGGATTCCGGGTCCATTCGGCATTGATGCGCAGGGCGAGCTCGCAGGCCTTGGCGAGGAGCTGCTTCGCGCGGTCCCGGCCGAGCGGCTCGACGACGCGGGCAAAGGCGAACTCCTTGAAACGATCCTTCAGGCCGTAGTCCTGCTGGAGCTCGTTCGGCGGATCGAGCAGACCATCGGCTACGAACTCGTTGATCAGCATCTCGCCGGCGATGGTGTCTCCGATCCCGAAGTCCTGGCGCAGATTCCGCGCGCTGATGCGCGCCCGGTCCGGCGGGAGCCCCACGACGCGCGTGTAGACCCGAGCCGTCCCGGTCCGCAGGCTGAGCGGGTCGATGCCGAAGTACAGCCGATCGGTGAGGAGCGTGCGCGCTCTCATGCGCTTTCGTCGTGCCTGGCGTCTTATGACGATAGCATAACCCTGCCGCCGATGCCAATCCGGGGTGCCGGGCCATCCCGGCGCCTGCCTCGCGGGACGCGGCTGCCCGGGTCCCTTATCATTCCAGCCGTCTCTCTCCAGGAGGCTCACACCATGCTAGGAAAGCTCGCAAGCAGCCCCGTGCCGCTCGCCGTCTTCGGCGCGTGGATCGTCGCCGCATCGATCCGCGCGGAGGCGGCAGAGCCTGCCAAGACCACCGAATGCACCCGGATCGGCATTTGCTATTGCGTCAGTGCCGATGCGAAGGCGGCGATCGGCGAGAAGGTCGAGCGCTTCCGAGCGCTGATCGCCGACGCGCACAAGGCGGGCAAGGCCGTGGGCTACCTGAGCGTGCCGCTGTCCCCGGCGGGCGGGGGCTACTTCAATCTGAATGCCGAGGTTGCGGAAAGGACCAAGGCGGCGATCGAGCAGCGGTTCGGCGCCCAGTTCGTCTGGGTGCTCAACCCGGGAACGACCGAGGCCAATCTCCCCAAGAGATCCTCCGGCGCGGACTACATGCTGATGTGGACGAGCATCCTCGAGGGTCGCGAGGGGCTCGGCGAGGATTTCGACTTCGTCTACTTCGCCGGCCCGCAGGACTTCGCCCGCGTGTTCGGCCTCGACGGCAGCGGCGACATGGCGAAGATCGATCAGTACTTCGATCAGCGTCTGAAGACCGATCCGGAGCTCGACAAGGCGGTGAAGGCCGGCCTCACCAAGGCGGCCTTCCGCAACTACTACGGGCTCAAGGCGTCCTCGGCGGCCAGCCGCGGCTCGCACGACGAGTGGAACATCGTGCGCGCGATCAACGAGCGGCGTCGCGCCGAGCCGAAGCTCGGCATCGCCAACCAGCTCCCGGTGCTCTTCGACGGGCGCAGCGTGCCGGCGGTGGATGCCGAGACCTTCGTCTCCGAGGGCTACGTCGGGCAGTGCAAGATGTAGGGCGTCCCTGCCGGGGCCTCAGGGCTTCTCGACGATGTCCTTCTTCAGCGTGCCGACCGTCGTGAGCACCTCGTCCTTCTCCTTGGCGGGCACGTTGAACTTGTCCAGCGTTGCGGCGAGATGCTTCACCGAGCCGTCCCACTCCCTCTCGCCGATGCCGAGGCCCGCGTGCGCCGTCTTCATGTCGCGCCCGGTGTAGACGCAGGGGCCGCCGGTCGCGGCGCAAAGCTGGTCGACGATCAGCTGACGAATATGCTTGATGGAATCCGTGCTGTGCCCCGCGAAGAAGCGGACGAACGCGGGGTCGGTCGACAGGCGGCTCAGGAAGTCGTCGGTCACGGTTGCCAGCGCATCGTAGCCGCCCAGCCGTTTGTAGAGCGTCGGTCCGGGCTGCTGGGCGAGGGCGGGCACGGCGAGGGCGAGCGCGCAGAGCCAAGCGGCGACGACGGTCTTCGGCTTCATGATTTGGTCCCTGGAGGGTTGGTTGTGACCTGCCCTAATACGCAGGACGGCAAGCTCCGGATGCAGCCCCCGAGGCCATGATCGCCTACTACGGCGACGACCTCGCGTGGGTGCACCACGCCGGCTATTCGCAGCACGTCGAGCGCACATGGCGGGGGATCGTCCGGCTCCTCCGCGATGCAGGCCTGCGTCGGGGCGCGCGGGTCCTGGACGCCGGCTGCGGCAGCGGACTGCTCGCCCGCCGCCTGCTCGACGCCGGCTTCGCGGTGACCGGCATCGACGCTTCGCCGGCGATGATCGATTTGGCGCGGAGCTGCGCGCCGGGGGCAGACTTCCGCGTAGCGAGCCTGCCGACGGGGTCGCGCGGCGCCGCCGCGCTGCCGCACTTCGATGCGGTGGTCTCGACGGGCCACGTGCTCAACTACCTGGGCCACCGCTCGGCGATCGCCCGGGCGCTGGCCGAGCTGGCGCGCGCGCTCAAGCCTTCGGGCGTGCTCGCGATCGATCTGATGACCGAGCGATTCGCGAGGATCCGCGAGGGCGACGCCGTGCACGCCAAGGTCGAGGACGACTGGGCGATCGTGACGCGCTTCTCGCGCCCGGGCCCGCACCGCTTCGACCGCGACATTACCGTGTTCCGGCGCAGCGACGGCGATTGGCGGCGCAGCGACGAGCACCACCGCAACGTGACCTTCGAAGTCGCCGACGCACTGCGGATCCTGCGCGACAGCGGAATCGATGCGCGGCGGCGCGCGGCGTTCGGCGAGGAAGCGCTGCCGGCGGGACTCGTCGTGCTGACGGGCGTTCGCCGGTCTCCGGCGCAGATCGCGGTCAGGCGCTCCGCGCGAAGCGCACCACGCGGTCGATCGCCTCGGCGCACTCCTCGAGCTCCGCGACCAGCGCGATGCGAACGTAGCCGCGGCCGGGGTTGACGCCGCCCGCTTCGCGGCCGAGATAGCTGCCCGGCAGCACGCTCACGGCCTGGTCGGCGTAGAGCCGCCGCGCGAATCCCGCGTCGTCGTCGCCGACCCGCGCCCAGAGATAGAACGCGGCGTCGGGGCGCGTCGTCCCATACGCATCGGCCATCCTGGGAGCGAGCAGATCGAATTTCCGCGCATAGGCCGCGCGGTTGGCGCGCACGTGCGCATCGTCGCCCCAGGCGGCGAGGCTCGCCGCCGCGACCGCCGGTGATATCGCCGAACCGTGATACGTGCGGTAGAGCAGGAAGGCCTTGATGAGCGCGGCATCGCCAGCGACGTAGCCGGAGCGAAGCCCGGGCGCATTGGAACGCTTGGACAGGCTCCCGAACGAAACGAGCCGCGGATAGCCGTCGCGGCCGAGCGTTTTCGCGGCCGCGAGCGAGCCGAGCGGCGCGCGCGCTTCGTCGAAGTAGATCTCCGAGTAGCACTCGTCTGCGGCGATGACGAAGCCGTGGCGGTCCGAGAGCTCGAAGAGCTGCCGCCAGTCCTCGAGCGTCATCACGCGTCCCGTCGGGTTGTCGGGCGAGCACACATAGATGAGCTGCGTCCTGCGCCAGACCTCGTCGGGCACGTCCGTCCACTGCGGCGCGTAGCCCGTCTGCTCGAGGCTGTTCACGCAGAAGGTCGTCGCGCCCGCGAGCAGCGCTGCGCCTTCGTAGATCTGGTAGAAGGGATTGGGGACGACGACCGTTGCGCCCACGCGACTCGCGTCGAGCACCGTCTGCGCGAACGCGAACAGCGCCTCGCGGCTGCCCAGGACCGGCAACACCTGCGTCGCCGGGTCGAGACGCTCGAGATGGTAGCGTCGCACGAGCCACGCGGCGATCGCCTCCCGCAGCGCGGGCGTGCCGGCCGTTGTGGGATAATTCGCCACGCCGCGCGCGCCTGCCGCGAGCGCATCGAGGATGAACTGCGGCGTAGGGTGCTTCGGTTCGCCGAGCGAGAGATTGATCGGTCTAAGGCCTGGCGGCGGCGTGACGCCGGCGAAGAGCGCCCGCAGCCTCTCGAACGGATAAGGCTGCAACAACGCGAGCTGCGGATTCAACGTGGCGACAATCGACTTGAGTGAAACGAAATTATACGCGAGCGAGCGTGCGGCTCCGTCGCCCTGGCGAGCGCGCCTGTTAGCGGGCGCTGCGACGCTCGTCGCGCTCGCGCTCCTGGCCGGCGTCCTCGCGTCCTGGGGCTGGCGCTGGTTCGGGCCCGCCCCCGTCGCGCTGCCTCCGGAGCGAAGCGACGGCGACCCGGTGCGTCGCATCGCGGATGCTCACCTCTTCGGCCCCGCGAGCGAGCTTGCCGCTGCGAACGACACGGCGCAGGCGCTCGGAGACCTGCGCCTCCTCGGCGTCTTCGCCGAGCGCGACGGGAAGGGTTATGCGCTGTTCCGCGCGGGCTCGCGCGGGCCGCTCTTCGTTGCCGCAGGCGCCGAGGTCGCGCCGGGTACGCGGCTCGAATCGGTTCGACCGCAGGGCGTGACGCTCGTGCAGGGCGGCGTGCGCCGCGACATCGCGCTTCGCCAGACGCGAGCCGTCGACAGCGCGCGCGCGGCGGCGCCCGCCGTCGCCCGCTCCGCGCAGTGCGCCGCGCCGCCGGGATTCAGCGGGCAGATCCTGCGTCTCAACGCCGAGCTTCTGTCTGGAATGATCGCCGCGCCGGACACGTGGAAGGCGCTCGTGCAGCCCGCGCCCGGCGGTCTGGTCGTTCGCGATCAGAGCGGCTTCGCCGGGATGATGGGACTGCGCAACGGCGATCATGTCGAGCGCGCCAATGGCATCGCGCTTACGCTGCCGGACGACATTTCCGCCACCGTCCTCCGGCCGCTCACGCGCAGCCAGCCCGTCTGGGTCACGGGCAGCCGCGACGCCAAGCCGCAGCAGTGGCTCTACCTCAACGCCGGGGCGTGTCCAGCGTAGCGCTTTCGTTGCGAGCCGCGTGGCCTCGACGCTTCCGTTCGCGTGCTCAGGCTTTGGCTGGAAGCCAGTCGAGCAGCGCGGGAAGCGAGTCGATGAGCCCGTCCGGCGCCCAGGACTCGGGCGCGATCGCCGCGCCGATATAGCCGTAGCGCGCGACGAGCGCGGCCATGCCCGCGGCGTGGGCCGCGACCACGTCGCGCTCCGCATCGCCGAGGTACACGCAGCTCGCCGCGCCGACACCGAGGGCCTCCGCCGCGTGGAGCAGCGGCGCGGGATGAGGCTTCGTCTGGGGTGTCGTGTCGCCGCAGACGACAACATCGGCGCGCGCGGCCAGCCCGAGCCAATCGAGCAAGGGCAGAGTGAACCGCGCCGCCTTGTTCGTCACCACGCCCCACGCGAGGCCGCGCTGCTCGATCCCCGACAGCACGTCTTCGGCGCCATCGAACAGCCGCGTGTGAATCGCGAGCCCCGCGGCGTAGTAGTCGAGGAACGCTTCCCGGAGCGTCTCCCACTCCGGATTCTCCCGCGTCACGCCCAAGCCGGCGCCCAGCAGGCCCCGGGCACCGTCGGAGGCATGCGGGCGAAGCTCCGCGACCGGGAGCGGCGGAAGATCGCGGTCTTCGCGGACGCGGTTCAGCGCTGCGGCGAGATCGCCCGCCGTGTCGGCGAGCGTGCCGTCGAGGTCGAAAAGGACCGCGCGGACAGGCAGCGCTCTCGGACCGGCCCGGTCAGCCATCGCGGCGGAAGCTTGCGATGTAGTTGACGGAGCTGTCGGCTTCGAGCCGATAGACCTTGGCGAGCGGGTTGTAGGTCATGCCGACGATGGAGTCGGGTGCGAGCCCCGCGCGCCGGGCGAATCGCGCGAGCTCGGAAGGCTTGATGAAGCGCGCGTAGTCGTGCGTCCCGCGCGGAAGCAGGCGCAGGAGGTACTCGCCGCCGATGACGGCGAAAAGGTATGCCTTCGGGTTGCGGTTGATGGTCGAGAAGACGACGAGACCGCCCGGCGTCGCGAGTCGCGCGCAGGCGCCGACGATCGACCCGGGGTCGGGCACGTGCTCGAGAAGCTCCATGCACGTCACCACGTCGAAGCTCGCGGGCGATTCCGCGGCGAGCGCTTCGGCGGCCGCGAGACGGTATTCGACCTCGACCCCGGACTCGAGCTGATGCAGCCGTGCGACTGCCAGCGCCTTCTCGGATAGGTCGATCCCCGTGACCTTCGCCCCCTCGCGGGCCATCGCCTCGGCGAGAATGCCGCCGCCGCAGCCGATGTCGAGGACGCGTCTGCCCGCGAGCCCGCCGCATCGCGCGTCGATGTGGCCGAGCCGCAACGGGTTGATGTCGTGCAGCGGCTTGAAGTCGCTCGCCGGGTCCCACCAGCGATGCGCCAGCGCGCTGAACTTGGCGAGCTCGGACGGATCGGCATTGAGCATGAGGGGCTAGGTTTCGATGGTTGTGCGGGACGATGCTACGGGTGCGCGAGTCGATCCTGCCAGGTGCGGGCGAACGCGCCGAGCTCGGCTGCGTCGAGGGCGACAAGCGCGCCCTCGCGCACCAGACGCTCGCCGCCGACCCAGACGTCGCTCACCTGGTCGCGGCCCGAAACGTGCACCAGGTGCGAGATCGGATCGTAGCAAGGAGCGTGCTGGAACGCACCGAGCGCGACCGCGATCGCATCGGCCTGCTTGCCAGGGACGAGCGAGCCGATCTCCCCGTCGAGCCCGAGCGCGGTCGCCCCGTCGAGCGTGGCCATGCGCAGCGCGGCGGCGGCGGGAAGCGCAGCCGCGTCGCCGACGCTCGCCTTGGCGAGCAGAGCGGCGAGCCGGGCTTCGCCGAAGATGTCGAGGCGGTTGTTGCTCGCGGCTCCGTCGGTGCCGAGCGCGACGTTGACGCCGCGCTCGCGAAGCCTCGCGACGGGAGCGATGCCGCTCGCGAGCTTCAGGTTGGACACCGGGCAGTGCACGACCTGGCAGCTCTGTCTCGCGAGCAGCTCGACGTCCGATTCGGCGAGGTGCACTGCGTGCACCGCGATGAAGTTCGGCCCGGTGGCGCCGAGCCTCTCGAGGCGCGCGAGCGGCGTTTCGCCGCCGGCCGCGAGGCTCGCCTCCAGTTCTTCGCGCGTTTCCTGCAAGTGAGTCTGGATCGGCAGGTCGAGCTGCCGGGCGTAGACGACGATCTTCTCCCAGCTCGCATCGCTCACGGTGTACGGCGCGTGCGGGGCGAAAGCGAAGCGAAGCTTGCTTTCCTGCTTCCAGGCATCGCGGGCGGCGAGGCCCTCGCGCAGGTAGGCGTCGGCGTCGGCCGCGTAGGGGGTCGGGAAGTCGAGCACCGGCAGGCCGATGAGGGCCCGGATCCCGCTCCGGCGGTAGGCGCGCGCCGCCGCATCGGGAAAGAAATACTGATCGGCGCAGCAGGTGACTCCCCCGAGCAGCATCTCGCCGGCGGCGATCAGCGTCCCGTCGTGCACGAATTCGGGAGACACGAGCCGGCTCTCGCGCGGCCAGATGTGCTGCTCGAGCCAGGGCTTGAGCGGGACATCGTCCGCGATTCCGCGCAGCAGCGTCATCGCGGCGTGGGTGTGCGCGTTGACGAGGCCCGGGAGCAGGGCGTGGCTCGGAAGCCTCACCCGCTCGCGCGGTGCGAAGTCATGCTCGGCGGAAGCGCTCGGCGCGACGGCGACGATCTGGCCCCGGTCGACCACCAGCGTGTGCTGTTCCAGCAACCCGGACGGCTCGATCGGCACGACCCATCGCGCATCGATGCAGAGGTCGACCACGGTGCGCATCGGGAAGGAGGCTGAGCGGGTATCGAGGATGCGGCCACTATAGCGCGCGCCCGCCGCGCTCGTGCAAGCAGCCGGGACGAGGCCAAAAAAAGCCCCGCGCGAGGGCGGGGCTTTTCCTGAGGCAGAGGTGACTTACTTCCGGACGATGATCTCGCCCTTGACTTCGACCTCGACGCGGCGGTTCGGCGCCAGGCATTCGATCAGCGCCTTGCGCTCCTTCGGGTACGGCTGATTGCAGACCACACCCGGGACCGGCTGCGTCTTGCCCATGCCGAGGGTTTCGATCTTGTCTCTGGCAACGCCCTTGGAGACCAGGTAGTCGCGGACCGCGTTGGCGCGGCGCTCGGACAGCTTCTGGTTGTACTCCTGCGAGCCGATCCGGTCCGTGTGGCCGGTCACGAGCACGAGCTCGAGCTTGGACACGTCCTTCAGACGGCTGATCACTTCCCGGTCGATCGCCGCCATGCCCTCGGGTTTCAGCACGGCCTTGTCGAAGTCGAACAGGGCCTTGCTCGCGAGCGTGATCTTCTGCACACCAGGCGCGGGAGCGGGCGCCGGAGCCGGAGCCGGAGCCGGCGAGGGCGACGGAGCAGCCGCAGGCGCCGGGGCTGGCGCGGGCTTCGGAACCAGATCGGGGTCGCACTCGACGATCGCCATCGCGGGCGTCCAGTATCCCGTCCTCCAGCACAGCGTATCGTTGATGCCGGGTCGGCCGCCGTAGGAACCGCTGCGCCAGATGTTGGCATTGGGTTGACCGTAGCCGAACAGAACGTAGCCGCTGTTCTGGGGGTTGGCCTGGCCAAAAGCGGCCGACCAGAGCGTGGCCGCCGCCGCGCCGGTCACCATCGTTGCGATCAGACGAAGTTTCATCACTTTCACCCCTTGGGCTTGGTTATCGTGGTGTACTCGTTTCTTTTGACCTGGAACAGCAACTCCGGCGCGATTGACGGCAAAGGGTACGCGAAGTGACGGCAAAGCGCGCTTTGCGCTCGAATATAGCATATGGGCTTTTCGCACTCCAAGGATTCCGGCAGCAACAGCTTGCGGAGTGTCGCGAGAATACAACGGTCATGATAAAATTACGCATTTTTCGGCGCGCACGGCGCTCACCGGATTTGCTGCTCCGCGCGGGGTTTCGGCCCCGCGTTCCACGGTAGCAGGCGGCAGCCGACTTTTCACGTTTTCGCAGAAGAAAGAGCTTTCCCTTAATGGAGCAGTTCGCAAAAGAAACGCTTCCGGTCAGCCTGGAAGCCGAAATGCGGCATTCCTACCTCGATTACGCCATGAGCGTGATCGTGGGACGGGCCCTCCCCGACGTCCGCGACGGGCTGAAGCCCGTCCATCGCCGCGTGCTCTATGCCATGCACGAGGCCAACAACGTCTGGAACCGGTCCTACGTAAAGTGCGCCCGGGTCGTGGGCGACGTGCTCGGCAAATACCACCCTCATGGGGATACCGCGACCTACGAGGCGCTGGTGCGGATGGTGCAGGATTTTTCCCTGCGCTACCCCCTGATCGACGGCCAGGGCAACTTCGGCTCGGTCGACGGCGACGCCCCGGCGGCGTACCGCTATACCGAATGCCGCCTGCAGCGGATCACCGCGGAGATGCTGGCGGATATCGAGCAGGAAACCGTCGATTTCGCGCCCAATTACGACGGCAAGGAGCGCGAGCCGACCGTGCTCCCGACCCGGCTGCCGAACCTGCTGGTCAACGGATCGTCAGGGATCGCGGTCGGCATGGCGACCAACGTGCCCCCACACAACCTCTCCGAGGTGGTGACGGCCTGCCTCGCGCTGCTCGAAGCCCCCGAGATCACGGTCGACGAGCTGATCGAGCACGTTCCGGGGCCGGATTTCCCCACCGCCGGGATCATCTACGGCACGGAGGGCGTCCGCGAAGGCTACCGGACCGGGCGCGGCCGCGTGGTCATCCGGGCGCGGACGCACGTCGAGGACCTGGAGAAGGGCAACCGTCAGGCGATCATCGTCGACGAGATCCCCTACCAGGTGAACAAGTCGACGCTGCTCGCGCGCATCGGCGAGCTGGTGCGCGAAAAGAAGCTCGACGGCATCTCCGACCTGCGCGACGAGTCGGACAAGTCCGGCATGCGGGTGGTGATCGAGCTCCGGCGCGGGGAAGTCGCCGACATCATCCTCAACAACCTGTTCAAGCTCACGCAGCTGCAGGACAGCTTCGGCATGAACATGGTCGCGCTGGTCGACAACCAGCCGCGGCTGCTGAACCTCAAGCAGCTGCTCGAGCACTTCATCGCTCACCGGCGCGAGGTCGTCATACGGAGGACGCGCTTCGAGCTCGCCAAGGCGCGCGAGCGTGGCCACGTGCTCGAAGGCCTCGCGGTGGCCCTGTCGAACGTCGACGAGATCATCGCGCTCATCAAGGCCGCGCCGACACCGGCGGAGGCGAAGGTCGCCCTCATGGCGAGGCGCTGGCGCTCGCCCGTCGTCGAGGAGATGCTCAAGCGGGCGACGGCCGAGACGGCGCGGCCGGAGGGCCTCTCGCCCGAGTTCGGCTGGCAGGAGACCGCGGGCGGGCGCGGCTACAGCCTCTCCGATGCCCAGGCGCAGGCGATCCTCGAGCTGCGCCTGCAGCGGCTGACCGGTCTCGAGCAGGACAAGATCACCGGCGAGTACCGGGAGGTGATGACGCAGATCGTCGATCTCCTCGACGTCCTAGCGAAGCCCGCGCGCGTCACGGGAATCATCGCCGGAGAGCTCAGGTCGATCCGGGAGCAGTTCGGCGACAAGCGCCGCTCCGAGATAGTGGCCCAGGGCGTGGACCTGTCCATCGAGGACCTCATCGCTCCGGAGGACATGGTCGTCACCCTTTCGCATGGCGGCTACATGAAGGCGCAGCCCGTCGCCGAGTATCGCGCTCAGCGGCGCGGCGGACGAGGCAAGCAGGCGGCGGCGACCAAGGAAGACGACTTCATCGACCGGCTGTTCATCGCCAACACCCACGACAACATCCTGTGCTTCTCCAATCGCGGGCGGGTGTACTGGCTCAAGGTCTACAACGTGCCGCAGGGCAGCCGCGTGTCGCGCGGGAAGCCGATCGTCAATCTCGTCCCGCTCCTCGAGCACGAGAAGATCACGGCCATCCTGCCGGTGAAGGAGTTCGTCGACGATCATTTCGTCTTCATGGCGACCGCCAAGGGGACGGTGAAGAAGACGCCTCTGTCCGAGTTCTCGCGGCCGAGGCCGTCGGGCATCATCGCGCTGGAGCTCGACGACGGCGATTTCCTGGTCGGCGCGGCGCTGACCGACGGGAAGCACGACGTGATGCTGTTCAGCTCGAGCGGCAAGGCGGTGCGCTTCGAGGAGACCGACGTGCGGCCGATGGGCCGCGCGGCGCGTGGCGTGCGCGGCATGCTGCTTGACAAGGGCCAGCAGGTGATCAGCATGCTGGTGGCCGAGGACGAGGAGCAGTCGGTGCTCACCGCGACCGAGAACGGCTACGGCAAGCGCACCCCGATCGTCGAGTACACGCGCCACGGCCGCGGCACCAAGGGCATGATCGCGATCCAGCAGAGCAGCCGAAACGGACAGGTGGTCGCCGCCGCGCTGGTGAGGCCGGAAGACGAAGTGATGCTGATCTCGACCGGAGGCGTGCTCATCCGCACGCGCGTCAAGTCGATCCGCGAGATGGGCCGCTCGACCCAGGGAGTGACGTTGATCAACCTGAGCGACGGCGAGAAGCTCGCGGGACTCGAGCGCGTGGTCGAGACCGAGGAAGACAACGGCGAGTGAGCGCGGGCGCCGCGCGCCTTTCAGGCGAGCGCCCGCATAGCGATCATGGCGAACGAGCGTAACCGCGACGATTCCGACGAGCTCAGGCGCCGGCGCGGCGCGATCGACGCCCTGGACGAGGAGATCCTGCGCTGCGTCTCGGAGCGCGCCGCGCACGCCAAGGCCATCGGCCTCGCCAAGAGCGGCCCCGCCTATCGGCCGGAGCGCGAAGCGGAGGTGCTGCGCCGGGTCGTCGCGATGAACAAGGGGCCGCTGTCGAACGACGCAGTGGCTGGCGTCTTTCGCGAGATCATGTCGGCCTGCCTCGCGCTCGAGCAGAAGCTCTCGGTCGCGTACCTCGGTCCGGCGGGAACCTACAGCCACACCGCCGTCGGGCGGCATTTCGGCGAATCCGTGGCCGCGGTGCCGTGCGCGTCGATCGACGAGGTCTTTCGCGCGGCCGAGGCGGGACGCAGCGATTACGCGGTCGTCCCCGTGGAGAATTCCACCGAGGGCGCGGTGGGCCGCACGCTCGATCTGATGCTGCAGACGCCGCTCATCATCGTGGGCGAGATCAAGCTGCGCATCCGCCAGAACCTCCTGGGTCGAGGCGCGACGCTGGACGCGGTGACGCGGGTCTACTCGCACGCCCAGTCGCTCGCGCAGTGCGTGCAATGGCTGGCGCGGCACCTGCCCGCGGCCGCGCGCGTCGCGGTCGCCAGCAACGCTGAAGCCGCGCGCCTCGCGGCTTCGGAGCCCGGCACGGCTGCGATCGCGGGCGACGCGGCGGCGGCGATCTACGGGCTCGATACGCTTGCGGAAAACATCGAGGACGAGCCGAACAACACGACGCGCTTCTGGGTGCTCGGTCGCCATGCGACCGGGCCGTCGGGCAAGGACGAGACCTCGCTCGTGATGTCCGCGAAGAATCAGCCGGGGGCGGTGCACGCGCTGCTCGAGCCCTTCGCGAAGCACGGCGTCTCGATGTCGCGGCTCGAGTCGAGGCCGGCGCGCACCGGATTGTGGGAGTACCTGTTCTTCGTCGATCTCGAGGGTCATCAGAGCGACGCCGCAGTGGCCGCGGCGCTCTCCGAGCTCAAGAGCCGGGCGCCATTCCTGAAGCTTCTGGGCTCGTATCCCAGCGCGCTCGTCTGATGCGCGATCCCGCGAACCTGCAGCCGCCGGCTGCGGATCGGACCGGCGCAACCGAACCGGCAGCGTACGCGCCCGAGCACGTCCGCAGGATCGCGCCGTACGTGCCCGGAAAGCCGATCGAGGAGCTCGCGCGCGAGCACGGACTCGCCGAGGCGGCGATCGTCAAGCTCGCCTCGAACGAGAACCCGCGCGGGCCGAGCCCCAAGGCGCGCGAGGCGATCATGGCCGCCTGCGCGGGCGTCACTCGCTACCCGGACGGGAACGGCTTCGCGCTCAAGAGAGCGATCGCGGCGCGCTATGGCGTGGGGCGCGAGCAGATCGTGCTCGGCAACGGCTCCAACGACGTGCTGGAGCTCGCCACGCAGGCCTTCCTGCGCCCCGGCGACGAAGCCGTCTACGCCCAGTACGCGTTCGCGGTCTATCCGCTGGCCACGCAGGCGCGCGGCGCGACCGGGGTCGAAGTGCCGGCGCGCGACTACGGTCACGACCTCCCCGCCATGGCCCGCGCGATCAATTCGCGAACGCGGATCGTGTTCCTGGCCAATCCCAACAATCCGACCGGCACGTGGATCGAGCCGGCCGAAGTGAAGGCCTTCGTCGCGAGCGTGCCGCGCAGCTGCATCGTGGTTCTCGACGAGGCCTACGACGAGTACCTAGCTCCGGCGCAGCGCTCGGCGAGCGCGGGGTGGATCGCCGGGCATCCGAACCTGGTCGTCTCGCGCACGTTTTCCAAGGCCTACGGGCTCGCCGGGCTGCGGGTCGGGTTCGGCCTGATGGACGCGAGCGTCGCGGATCTCCTCGACCGGGTCCGGCAGCCGTTCAACGTGAGCTCGGTGGCGCAGGCCGCGGCCGTGGCGGCGCTTGCCGACACGCGGTACGTCGTCGAAAGCGCCGAGCTCAATCGCGCGGGACTCGCGCAGCTTCGCGCCGCGCTCGATGCAATGGGCGTAGCTTACGTTCCCTCGCACGCCAACTTCCTCCTGGTCGAGGTCGGCGACGGCGCGCGCGTCTACGAGAGGATGCTGCGCGACGGAGTGATCGTGCGACCAGTCGCGAACTACGGATTGCCGCGGCACCTGCGCGTGACGGTGGGTCTGCCCGAGGAGAATCGCCGCTTCCTGGCCGCGCTCGAGTCGGCGCTCGCGCGCGAGCGATGAACGCGGCCATCCGCAAGCTCGTCGTGATCGGCGTCGGCCTGATCGGCGGCTCCTTCGCCCTCGCGATGCGCCGCTCGGGTACGACATCGACCGTGCTCGGCGTCGGGCGCGGCCGGGCCAATCTCGATACCGCGCTGCGGTTGGGGCTCGTCGAGCGCGCGCTCATGCTGGACGACGCCTGGACGAGCGAGCTTCGCGACGCCGATCTGGTGCTCCTCGCCACGCCGGTCGGACAGATGCCGTCGCTTTTCCAGGCGATGGCTTCGCACGTCGGCCCGCGGACGGTGATCACCGATACCGGGAGCACCAAGCAGGACGTGATCGACGCCGCGCGGAGGCATCTCGCGGGCGTGTTTCCGCGCTTCGTTCCCGGGCACCCCATCGCTGGCACCGAGCACTCCGGCGCGGCCGCGGCCTTCGAAGCGCTGTTCCGCGACCGCCAGGTCGTCCTCACCCCGCAACCCGAGACCGACGCCGGCGCGCTTGACCTGGTGAGCGGCTGCTGGGAGCGCTGCGGGGCGAGCGTCCGCGAGCTCGACGCCCGCCGCCACGACGCGATCCTGTCGGCGGTGAGCCACCTTCCTCACGTTCTCGCCTTCGCGCTCGTGGCCGAGCTCGCCTCGCGTCCGGATGCCGGCGAGCATTTCGAGCTGGCGGGGACGGGCCTGCGCGACGCTACGCGCCTCGCGAGCAGTCACGCCGGTATGTGGCGCGACATCGCGCTCGCGAACCGGGACGCCCTGCGCCGCGACATCGCGCGCTATCGCGATGAGCTCGCGAGGATCGACGGGCTGCTCGAGCGCAGGGACGGCGACGCGCTGTCGTCGCTGTTCTCGAAGGCTCGCGAGGCGCGCGACGCCTGGATCGCGAGCACCAGCGGCTCCGACGACGCCTGAAGCGAATTTCGCGGCGCGCTCGAGCCGATGACGCATCTCGACCTGTCGCCTGTCGCGCGGATGGAGGGCACGGTGGCGCTCCCCGGGTCGAAGAGCATCTCCAACCGCGTGCTGCTGCTCGCCGCGCTCGCCGCCGGGACGACGCGCGTCGACGGCCTGCTCGAGGCGGACGACGTCGAGCGCATGCTCGATGCGCTGCGCGCGCTCGGCGTGCCGATCCAGCAGCAGAGACCGTCGCGAAGCTTCATGCTGCACGGCGTCGGCGGGGCGTTCCCGGTGAAGCGCGCGCAGCTCTTCCTCGGCAACGCCGGCACGGCGTTCCGCCCGCTGACCGCAGCGCTAGCCCTTGGCGGAGGCGACTACGAGCTGACCGGTGTCCCGCGCATGCACGAGCGTCCGATCGGGGACCTGGTCGACGCGCTGCGCGCGCTGGGCGCCGACGTCCGCTATCTCGGCACAGCCGGCTTCCCGCCGCTCGCCATCGGCGAGGCGCGCATCTTCGGCGCGCGACGGGTGGCGATCCGGGGCGGGATCTCGAGCCAGTTCGTGAGCGCGCTTCTGATGGCGCTGCCGCTGGCCGGTGGCGGTGTCACGGTCGAGATCGAAGGCGAGCTCATCTCGCAGCCGTACGTCGACATGACCCGCGCGCTGATGGCGCGCTTCGGGGTCGACGTCGAGCGCGAAGGCGCGCGCGTGCTGCGCATTCCCCCGGACCGGCCCTACCGGAGCCCGGGGAGGATCGCGGTCGAAGGCGATGCGTCGTCGGCGTCCTATTTCCTGGCGGCCGGTGCGATCGGAGGCGGCCCCGTCCGGGTGACCGGCGTGGGACTCGACAGCATCCAGGGCGATGCCCGATTTGCCGGTTTCCTGGAAACGGCAGGGGCGGCGGTCGAGCACGGGCCCGGCTGGATCGCCGTTCGCGGAGCGCCGCCGCTTCGCGCCTTCGACCTCGATTTCAATCGCATGCCGGACGCCGCGATGACCGCGGCGGTGGCGGCGCTCTTCGCGGACGGTCCGTCGCGCATCTCCGGCATCGGCAGCTGGCGCGTGAAGGAAACCGATCGCATCGCGGCGATGAAGACCGAGCTCGCCAAGCTCGGCGCGACGGTGGAGGCGGGTCCCGACTGGTTGTCGATCGTCCCGCCGCGCAAGCTCGCGCCGGCCACCATCGATACCTACGACGATCACCGGATGGCCATGAGCTTCTCGCTCGCGGCGCTGGGCGGCGTCCCGGTGCGGATCAACGATCCGGAGTGTGTGCGCAAGACGTTCCCCGGGTTCTTCGGCGAATTCGCCCGCCTGGCTCGATGAACGCGCCCGTCATCGCGGTCGACGGTCCCGCGGCATCGGGCAAGGGCACGCTCGCCGTCGGCGTAGCCCGCGCGCTGGGGTTTCACTACCTGGACAGCGGCGTGCTCTATCGGCTCGTCGCGCTGAAGGCCATGGATGCCGGGATTGCTCTCGAGGACGAGGCGAGGCTCGCGGGGGCCGCCGCCGGGATGAGCGTTCAGCTGGAGGAAAGCCGGACCGTGCTCGATGGCGCCGAGGTCTCGGCGAGGGTCAGGAGCGAAGCGGTCAGCGCCGCCGCGTCTCGAATCGCCGTACTGCCCGCGGTGCGGGCCGCGCTGCTTCCCCGCCAGAGGGCTTTCCGCCGCCCGCCGGGCCTCGTCGCCGACGGCCGCGACATGGGCACGGTCGTGTTTCCCGACGCCCTCATCAAGGTCTACGTGACCGCGAGCGCCGAGGAGCGGGCGAGGCGGCGGCATAAGCAGTTGATAGAAAAAGGAAACTCTGTTAAGCTTGATAGTCTTTTGCGCGACATCCGCGAACGAGACGCGCGCGACAGCGGCCGGGCGGCAGCGCCGCTCAAGCCGGCTGCTGGTGCGATCGTCCTGGATACGACCAGTCGGTCGATCGAAGCCGGAATAGCGTTCGTGCTCGAGCGCTATCGTGGCCTGTCGCCGGGTTCCGGCGGCTGAGAGTCACGGGGCCGGCAACGGCCACGCAAGGTCGCGATGCCGCAGCATCAGGCAAACCCACGCCGCCCGGCGCGTTCGGGCGGGATGACCAACCGACCCGTTTCGCGCTGTCGGCGCGGCGGCTAGAGAGCAATAGGGACACCGTTCATTCATGGCAACCGCCACCACCAACCAACCCACTCAAACGCAAGAAAACTTCGCCGCACTGTTCGAGGAGTCGCTCGCACGCCAGGAGATGCGGCAGGGCGAGCTGATCACGGCTGAAGTCACGCGCGTCGACTACAACATCGTCGTCGTCAACGCCGGCCTCAAGTCCGAAAGCTTCATTCCCATCGAGGAATTCAAGAACGACAAGGGCGAGGTCGAGGTCAAGCCGGGCGATTTCGTCACGGTCGCGATCGAGAGCCTCGAGGACGGCTACGGCGAGACGCGCCTGTCGCGCGACAAGGCCAAGCGGCTGAAGGCCTGGCAGGACCTGGAGGCCGCGATGGAGCAGGGCAACGTGGTGCACGGACTCGTCACCGGGAAGGTCAAGGGCGGGCTCACCGTGATGGTGAACGGCATCCGGGCGTTCCTGCCGGGCTCGCTGGTCGACATCCGGCCGGTCAAGGACACCGGGCCGTTCGAAGGCAAGCAGCTCGAGTTCAAGGTGATCAAGCTCGACCGCAAGCGCAACAACGTCGTGGTCTCGAGGCGTGCGGTGCTCGAGGCGAGCCTGGGCGCCGAGCGCGAGGAGCTCCTGAAGACGCTGCAGGAAGGCGCGGTGGTCAAGGGCGTGGTCAAGAACATCACCGACTACGGCGCGTTCGTCGACCTGGGCGGCATCGACGGCCTGCTGCACATCACCGACCTCGCCTGGCGGCGCGTGAAGCATCCTTCGGAGGTGCTCTCGGTCGGCGACGAAGTCACCGCCAAGGTGCTCAAGTTCGACCAGGAGAAGAACCGCGTGTCGCTGGGCATGAAGCAGCTCGGCGAGGACCCGTGGGTGGGCCTGTCGCGGCGCTACCCGCCGGGCACCCGCCTCTTCGGCAAGGTCACCAACATCACCGATTACGGCGCGTTCGTCGAGATCGAGCAGGGCATCGAGGGCCTCGTCCACGTGTCCGAGATGGACTGGACCAACAAGAACATCCATCCGACCAAGGTCGTGCAGCTCGGCGACGAGGTCGAGGTCATGATCCTCGAGATCGACGAGGAGCGGCGGCGCATCTCGCTGGGCATGAAGCAGTGCATGCCCAACCCGTGGGAAGAGTTCGCGATGAACCACAAGAAGGGCGACCGCGTGAAGGGGGTGATCAAGTCGATCACCGACTTCGGCGTGTTCATCGGCCTGCCCGGCTCGATCGACGGTCTCGTCCACCTGTCCGATCTTTCCTGGACGCTGCCCGGCGAGGCGGCGGTCCGCGAATACCGCAAGGGCCAGGAAGTCGAGGCGGTGGTGCTGGCGATCGACGTCGAGCGGGAGCGCATCTCTCTCGGCATCAAGCAGCTCGACGGCGACCCGTTCTCGAACTACGTGGCCACCCACGACAAGGGCAACGTCGTCACGGGCGTCGTCAAGTCGCTCGACCCCAAGGGCGCCGTGATCGCGCTCGAAGGCGACGTCGAAGGCTACCTGCGCGCTTCCGAGGTCGCTCGCGACCGCGTCGAGGACATCCGCTCGCACCTGAAGGAAGGCGATTCGGTGACCGCGATGATCATCAACATCGATCGCAAGAACCGCTCGATCAATCTGTCGATCAAGGCCAAGGATCACGCCGAAGAGGCCGAGGCGATGCAGCGCATGAGCGCCGAGAATTCCGGCGCGAGCGCAGGCACGACCAACCTGGGTGCGCTGCTCAAGGCGAAGCTCGACAACAAGAATCAAGGCTGAGGCGGGCCCGTGATGACCAAATCGGAGCTGATCGACCGCTTGGCGGCGCAGTTCCCGCAGTTGGTAGCCAAGGATGCCGAGCTGGCGGTGAAGATGATCCTCGACGCCATGGCGGAAAGCCTCGCCAAGGGCGAGAGGATCGAGATCCGCGGGTTCGGCAGCTTCGGGCTCAATTACCGGCCGCCGCGAACCGGGCGCAATCCGAAGTCGGGCGAGCGGGTGCAGGTGCCGGAGAAGCACGTCCCGCACTTCAAGGCTGGCAAGGAATTGCGAGAGCGCGTCGATTTCAAGAAGAGCTAGCAAGCGAACTTGCGGAACGGGACACTGCATGGCGCGCCTCGCTGCGCCTCTTTGCGCCGGGTCTGACCGGCGGCTGGGTCGGGTCCCGGCACCGATCCGGTCCGAAGGAGACGGCGCGTGATGTCGCTGCTGCGCTGGATCGTCGGCGGCATCCTGTTCGTCGCGCTGCTGTTCCTGTCGCTGCAGAACTCCGATCTCGCCACCGTCCGGTTCTATCACTGGTTTTCCTGGCAGGCGCCGCTCATCTTTCTCCTGCTCGCGGCCTTCGCGGCAGGCGTGGCGGCCGGCCTGCTGGCGAGCCTCGTCCGCTCCGCGCGGCTCAAGCGCCAGCTCGCGCACCTGCGCAAGGAGCTTCGTCGCGCGGGCGAGGCGTCGCGCCCGTCGACCACGGACGACCGCTGAAGACTCGCTGCCGACGCGGCCTGCGATGGACTTCGAGCTCTGGTGGCTGCTCCCGATCCCCGCGCTGTTCTTCGCGCTGGGCTGGATCGCCGCCCGCATCGACATATCGCATCTGCTGCGCGAGTCGCGCGCGCTGCCCCTGTCGTATTTCCGGGGCCTCAACTTCCTGCTGAACGAGCAGCCCGACAAGGCGATCGAGTCGTTCATCGAGGTCGTCAAGGTCGACCCCCAGACGATCGATCTGCACTTCGCGCTGGGGAATCTCTTCCGCCGCCAGGGCGAGATTGATAGAGCCATCCGCATGCACCAGAACCTGCTCGACCGTCCCGACCTGCCCGCGGACAAGCGTCAGCTCGTTGTGTTCGAGCTCGCGCAGGACTTCCACCGCGCGGGCCTGCTCGACCGGGCCGAGGAGCTCTTCAGCCGCCTCGACGGCGGTCCCTTCGAGCTGCAGTCGCTGGGCTTCCTGCTGCAGATCTTCGAACAGGAAAAGGACTGGCAGAAGGCGATCACGGTGACCAAGCGGATGGAGGCGCTCGCCAAGCGGCCGTACTTCAAGGAGATCGCCAACTACTACTGCGAGCTCGCGCAAAACGCGATGCTGCGCTCGCAGCTCGACGACGCGCGCCGCTATCTCGAGCAGGCGCTGGCCGAGTACAAGCTGTGCACGCGCGCCACGATCCTGCTCGGCGACGCGGCAGCGCAGCAGGGCGACAACCAGGCGGCGCTTGCCGCCTGGCAGCGCATCGAGTCGCAGAATCCCGCCTTCCTGGGGCTCGTCGCCGACCGGCTTGCCGACGGCTATCGCAAGACGGGCGACGTCGCCCAGGGCATCCGCGTGCTGCGCAGCTTCGAGGATCAGTACCCATCGCTCGATCTGCTGAACGCGCTCTTCAACCTGGTGCTCGCCCACGAAGGTCCGGAAGCCGCAGCCCAGCTGATCAAGGACGAGCTCGTGCGCAGCCCCACCCTGCTGGGCCTCGACAAGCTGCTCGAGGCGCAGCTGCTCGCCGCGCCGGCGGATCGCCGGCACGATCTCGAACTGGTGAAGGGCCTGGTGGGGCAGCACATCAAGCGCCTCGGTATGTACCGCTGCGAGCAGTGCGGCTTCCGCGCCAAGCAGTACTACTGGCGCTGCCCAGGCTGCGCCAAATGGGAGACGTATACTCCACGGCGCACCGAGACGCCCGACGGATTCGCATGACCGCCTCAGTGGCAGCCCCCGCAACGACCGCCGACCCGAAGGTGATCGTGGCGCTCGATTTCGCCGATCCGGCGGAAGCGATCGCGCTGGTACGCCGCCTCGATCCGCGCGACTGCGCCCTGAAAGTGGGCAAGGAGCTGTTCGTCGCCGGGGGACCGGAGCCGGTACGGCAGATGATCGGGCAGGGCTTCCGCGTCTTTCTCGATCTCAAGTTTCACGACATCCCCAGCACCGTCGCGCAGGCCTGCGCGGCGGCGGTGCGCCTCGGGGTGTGGATGCTCAACGTGCACGCGGCGGGGGGACGCTACATGCTTCTCGCCGCGCGGGAGGCCGTGACGAGCGCCGCCGCGAGCGATGGAGCGAAGCCCCTGCTGCTCGCCGTGACGGTGCTCACCAGCCTTCGCGCGGGCGATCTCGACGAGATCGGCTTCGCCGCCGCGCCCGAAGCCCTGGCGCTCAGGCTCGCGCGCCTTGCGCAGGGTTGCGGCCTCGACGGCGTCGTCTGCTCCGCCTTGGAAGCGCCGGCGCTCCGCCGCGCCCTGGGTGCGCAGGCGAAGCTCGTCACGCCGGGGATCCGGCCGCAGAGCGGCGCCGCCGACGATCAGGCGCGAGTCGCGACGCCGGAGGCGGCGATAGCCAACGGCGCCGACTACCTGGTCATCGGCCGTCCGATCACCCAGGCGGCCGATCCCCGAGCCGCGCTGGCACGCATCAACGCGGCGCTCGGGGTCGCGCGGTGAAGATCACGATGACCGGGACCGGCTACGTCGGTCTCGTGACAGGGGCCTGCTTCGCCGAAGTGGGCAACGACGTCCTTTGCCTCGACGTCGATCGCACGAAGATCGACGTGCTGAATCGAGGCGGCGTGCCGATCCACGAGCCGGGCCTGCCGGAGATGATCCGTCGCAACGTGACGGCGCATCGACTGCGCTTCACGACCGACGTCGACGCCGCGGTCCAGCACGGGATGCTGCAGTTCATCGCCGTGGGCACGCCCCCCGACGAGGACGGCTCCGCCGACATGACCCACGTGCTGGCCGCCGCCCGCGCGATTGGCGCACGCATGACCGACTACAAGGTGGTCGTCGACAAATCCACCGTCCCGGTCGGCACTGCCGATCGCGTGCGCGAAGCTGTTGCCGCGGAGCTCGCCCGCCGCGGCGCGCGGGTTCCGTTCACGGTGGTCTCGAATCCGGAATTCCTCAAGGAAGGGGCGGCGATCGAGGATTTCATGCGCCCCGACCGCGTGGTGATCGGCGCCGACGACGAGCGCGCGATCATGCTCCTGCGCGCGGTCTACGCGCCGTTCCAGCGCAGTCACGAGCGCCTGCTCGTCATGGATGTGCGCTCGGCCGAGCTAACGAAGTACGCGGCGAACGCCATGCTCGCCACTCGCATCTCGTTCATGAACGAGCTCGCCAATCTCGCCGAGACCCTCGGCGCGGACATCGAGCAGGTCCGGCAGGGGATCGGGTCGGATCCGCGCATCGGCTACCAGTTTCTCTACCCCGGGGCGGGCTATGGCGGATCGTGCTTTCCCAAGGATGTGCGCGCGCTGCAGTTCACCGCGCGGCAGCACGGCCAGCCGCTCGAGCTGCTCAGGGCCGTCGAGTCGGTCAACGAGGCGCAGAAGTCGCGGCTGCTCGCGAAAGTCGCGGCACGTCTCGGCGGCGATCTCGCCGGACGCAGGATCGCCGTCTGGGGCCTCGCCTTCAAGCCGAACACCGACGACATGCGCGAGGCGCCGGCGCGCACGGTCGTCTCCGGCCTCGTCGAGCGCGGCGCCTCCGTGGTCGCCTACGATCCGGTCGCGATGGACGAGGCCCGGCGCGTCTTCGCCTCGCTGCCTCGGGTCGCGTTCGCCGCGTCTCCGCTCGACGCGGTTGCGGGCAGCGACGCGCTGGTCGTGATCACCGAGTGGCAGGAGTTCCGCAGCCCCGACTTCCTCGAGCTGCGCCGCCTCCTCCGGCAGCCGCTGGTTTTCGACGGCCGCAATCTCTACGATCCCGGGCTGGTTCGCGCCGCGGGCCTCGAATACTTCGGGATCGGACGCCCGTGAGCGCCGTGCGCTTCGCTGCGTATCGCGAGCGCGTCGCCCGCACGCGGCTGCTGGTGGTCGGCGACGTGATGCTCGACCGCTACTGGTTCGGCGAGGTCGAGCGGATCTCGGCGGAAGCGCCGGTGCCGATCGTGAAGATTGCGCGCCATGAGGAGCGCCCGGGCGGCGCCGCCAACGTGGCGCGCAGCGCCGCGGCGCTGGGCGCGCAGGTGACGCTGATCAGCGTCGTGGGCGACGACGAGGCGGGGCAGGCGCTGGCCAGGCTGCTCGCGGCGGCACAGGTGCGCACGTCGCTGCACCGCGACCCCGCGCTCCCGACGACCGTCAAGCTGCGCGTCGTGGGCCGCCAGCAGCAGCTCCTGCGCATCGACTTCGAGACCGTGCCGTCGCACGAAGTGCTCGCGACCAAACTCGCCGACTACGAGCGCGTCCTCACCGAGTTCGACGCCGTGGTGCTTTCGGACTACGGCAAGGGCGGCCTGGCGCACATCGCGCGCATGATCGAGCTCGCGAACGAGCGTCGCGTCCCGGTGCTCGTCGATCCCAAGGGCGAGGACTACCGGCGCTATCGCGGAGCGACCCTGCTCACCCCCAACCGCGCCGAGTTCCGCCAGGTGGCCGGGGGCTGGCGCACCGAGGCCGAGCTGGCCGCGAAGGCGCAGAGCATGCGCGCCGATCTGGCGCTCGCGGCGCTGCTGGTCACGCGGGCCGAGGAGGGCATGTCGCTGTTCACCGATGGCGGCGCCATCCACATCCCGGCCGAGGCGCGCGAGGTCTACGACGTTTCCGGAGCCGGAGACACCGTGATTGCGACGCTCGGCGCACTGCTGGGTGCGCAGGCCGAGCTCGAGAGCGCGGTGCGCATCGCGAACCAGGCGGCCGGCATCGTGGTAGGCAAGCTCGGCACCGCGGTCGTGCATCCCGACGAGCTCGCCTGAAGCGATGGCCAAGGCGAAGAGCGCTTACGCCTGCACGGAATGCGGCGGTCGCAGCAGCAAATGGCAGGGCCAGTGTCCGCACTGCGCCGCGTGGAACACCCTGGTCGAAACCATCGCCGCTGCGCCGCAGACGCGATTCGCAGCGGTGGCCGGAGCCGTCGCGGAGGTCCGGTCGCTGGCGAGCGTCGCGACGCGCGCCGAGCCGCGTCCTCCCACGGGCATCGAGGAGTTCGACCGCGTGCTCGGCGGCGGCCTGGTCCCCGGGGGGGTCGTCCTCCTCGGGGGTGACCCCGGGATCGGGAAGTCGACGCTGCTGCTTCAGGCGATGGCGGCGATCGGGGCGGCGAGGCGCGCGCTGTACGTCACCGGCGAGGAGTCTCCCGAGCAGATCGCCATGCGGGCGCAAAGACTCGGCCTCATCAACGCCCCGGTCGAGCTGCTTGCCGAGGTGCAGCTCGAGGCCATCCTCGGCGCGATCCGCATGCGGCCGCCCGAAGTGGTCGTCATCGACTCCATCCAGACGGTCTACACCGAAGCGCTGGAATCGGCGCCCGGGAGCGTGGCGCAAGTGCGCGAGTGCGCGGCGCAGCTTACCCGGCTCGCGAAGCAGAGCGCGATCACCGTGATCATGGTCGGCCATGTCACCAAGGAGGGCGCGATCGCCGGTCCCCGCGTCCTCGAGCACATCGTCGACACCGTGCTGTACTTCGAAGGCGACACGCATTCGAGCTTCCGTCTCGTCCGGGCGATCAAGAACCGCTTCGGCGCCGCCAACGAGCTGGGCGTATTCGCGATGACCGAGCGCGGGCTCAAGGGTGTCGCCAATCCGTCCGCGCTCTTTCTCTCGCAGCACGACGACGCCGTCGCCGGCAGCTCGATTCTCGCCACGATGGAAGGCTCGCGCCCGCTGCTGGTCGAGGTTCAGGCCCTGGTCGACCCGGTCCAGGGCGGCCTGGCGAGACGGCTCGCAGTGGGCCTCGACCCGCAACGCCTCGCGCTTCTTCTCGCGGTGCTCCATCGTCACGGCGGGGTGGAGACGGGCGCCTTCGACGTTTTCGTCAACGCGGTCGGCGGGGTGCGCATCGGCGAGCCGGCCGCCGACCTTGCGGTCGTCGGCGCCATCTATTCTTCTTTGAAAAACACACCTCTGGGAAGACATTCTCTCGTGTTTGGCGAGGTGGGCCTGGCCGGCGAAATTCGCCCCGTCCAGCGGGGCCAGGAGCGCCTCCGCGAAGCGGCGAAGCTCGGCTTCAAGCGCGCGCTCGTTCCCCTGGGGAATCGCCCCAAGCAACCCATCGACGGGCTCGACGTCGTCGCCATCTCGCGCATCGGGGAGGCACTCGAGCGGTGGCGGGCTTGAGCGGGCTCCCCCTTCGAGGAACCGTTCGGCGATGATGGCCGGGCGCACGATGCAGGCGATGGTCCTCGAGGCGCCGGGGCGCGCGCTGAAGGAGGAGACCCTGCCGCGTCCCTCGGCGGGACCGGGGCAGGTGCTGATCGCGGTCCGCGCCTGCGGGGTATGCCGCACGGACCTGCATTTGGTCGATGGCGAGCTGCCCGATCCCAGGCTGCCGATCGTTCCCGGACACGAGATCGTCGGCACGGTCGTCGAACGCGGCTCGGGCGTCGCTCACGACCTCGGCGTACGGGTCGGCGTACCCTGGCTGGGCGCGACCTGCGGCCATTGCGCGTACTGCACGAGCGGCCGCGAGAACCTCTGCGGCGAGGCGCGGTTTACCGGATATCAGATCGACGGCGGCTACGCGCAGTACGCCCTAGCCGATGCTCGCTACTGCTTCGCGCTGCCGCGGCGCTATCGTGATGTCGAGGCCGCCCCGCTGCTCTGCGCCGGCTTGATCGGCTATCGGGCCTACCGTCTTGCAGGCGACGCGCCGCGCCTTGGCATCTACGGCTTCGGGGCGGCGGCGCACCTGATCGCACAGGTTGCGCTGGCCCAGGGGCGCGAAGTCTTCGCGTTCACCCGGCCGGGGGACGCGGACGGCCAGGCATTCGCCCGGCAGCTCGGCGCGAGCTGGGCGGGGGGCAGCGACGAGGTGCCGCCCGTGGCCCTCGACGCGGCGCTCATCTTCGCCCCGGCCGGCGCGCTCGTGCCCGCGGCGCTGTCCGTGCTCGCTCGGGGCGGCACGGCGGTGTGTGCGGGAATCCACATGAGCGACGTCCCGTCCTTTCCCTATCGTCTGCTCTGGGGCGAGCGCAGCCTGCGCTCGGTGGCCAACCTCACGCGGCAGGATGCGCGCGACTTCCTGTCGCTGGCCGACGCGACGCCTCTCGCGGTGCATGCCCGCCCTTATCCGCTGGCCGACGCCAATGTCGCGCTCGCCGACCTGCGCGCCGGGTCGATCGAGGGCGCCGCGGTGTTGACGATCGAAGGCTGAAAGCGTCGAATAAGCGCACGGCGCGCCTGTCCGTCGAGCGCGCACGCCGCAGACCCGTTTCCCACGCAGTTGCAAACCCCCAAAAGGAGCGATCCATCATGGCAAGGAAGTCAGCCTCGCAACCCTCCCGCCCCCGCAGGCGCACGACGCGGCGGCCGCGAGTCGCCGCGGCGCCGAAGGCCGCCGCGAAGCTCGCCGGCGTCAAGCTGGGCGATCTCTCGAAGATGACCAAGGTGCTGACGCCGGAGCAGGCGTTCGAGCTGTTTCGCGCCAACGCCCGGATGGCACTCGACGTCGTCGATGCCGCCATCGAGAGCACCGCGAAGCTGCGCAAGCTGCAGTTCGAAGGCGAGCAGCAGGCGCGTTCGATGCAGCAGAAGGCGGTGCGCCACGCGGCCGAGGCCGACGACCCGCGGTCGCTGGTCGCCGCCGGGCAAGCGGTGACTCAGGAGGCGGTGGAAAAGGCGATGCAGTACTGGACGCAGATGTTCGACATGATCGTCGAGATACAGAAGCGGCTCTTCACGCTCGTCGAGCAGCAGATGGGGGACGTCCCTGGCGCCCGCGAGGCGAAGGCGGCGATGGCGATGATGCCCGACCTGCGCCAGGCGCAGAACCTGGTTCGGGCGATGCAGGGGATCGTCTCGTCGGGTGGATCGGCGTTCGAATCCATGCAGCGCATGGTGGGCGATTTCACGCGACTCGCTCAGCAGACGATGCCCGGTATTCGCCGCTGATCGCGCCGTTCCTGCCGGCCCGGTTGTGACGCGACCGCGCCGGCGGAGCCGCAACTCACGCCGCTTGCGCGCGGGCAAGCGATTATTCGGCCACCCGCGCCCCGGCTATCGGCTGGCTCCGTCCGGCGAGCCCGATCAGAGTAGCGGTCGACTACAAGGCGCGCGGGCGGACGAGGCCGCTCTCACCCGTCATGGAGACAAGTTGCCGCATTCCGTCATGCTCGCTTGAGCGATTCGCGCCTGAAATAATCCGTTTTCAGGGCCGATCGAGCGCTTCGCTGCGGCTTGGCGACTTTGGCATATGTCTTGCTTAGCTGATGAATCTCCAGGGGAAAATGGCTGCAGGTGCTCTACAAGAGCTTCTCGCGTCGGTTTTGGCTGGACGGCGCGATTCCGATGAAGCTAGGCTGATAGCCGATCAGGGGCAGATTACAGTCGCGGAGCACGGGGCAACATAGCCCGGAGGTGACGCCAGGCAGCTGGTGCCTGTGCGTCAGCACGTGAGGGGACGTGTAGCGAAGGGGGAGGGAAAACGGAGCTGGCCACGGGGCCAGCGGAAGACGAACAAGACAGCGCCGCCATGACGCTCGGTAACTCCTGTGTCACTGCTGGCTCGGAGAATCTTTGCCGGCTTTGTCGCGCACCGCGCGGCCCTGGCCTAATCGCATGAGCAGCTTGTTGCGTCCTCACGGTGGCGGCGGTGTCGCATTTCTCCAGCTCTGGCTCGAGCTCGGCTGGCTGGTCGCCGCAGTCGTCCTTGCGGTGCGCTATCACAATGCGCTGTCCTCGTTCAGCGTCGTCACGCCTGCGCTGGTTTTCGCACTGCTCATGGTCGGTCTCAACGCGACGTTCGGCCTGTATCGCAGGGACCGGCGGCTGAGCTTCGGCGAATACGCCGTGAGGCAGTCGGCTGCGCTGGTCATCGGGTTGCCGCTGGCCTACGCGATTTCCCACATGCTGCCCGGCGGCACGGTGTTCCAGCAGGCTTTCGGACCCGTGGTACTGATCGCGCTCGGCGGCCTGCTCGCGGTGAGGCAGATCGCCGTCTCGCCGGCCGCGCGCCGCTTCCTGCCGTATCGCGTGCTCGTGCTGGGAACGGGCCCGGAAGCCCTCGCCGTGGAGACATCGCTCGAAATGACCAATCCGCCTGGGCTGGAGCTCGCGGGCTTCTATCCGCTCGACAAGATCCCGGTGCGCAGCGTCGCCGCCACACGCATCGTGTCGAATCACCTGACGCTGGAGGAGACGGTCCAGCATCTCGGCATCGACGAGATCATCGTTGCGGTCAAGGAGCAGCGCGGCGGCGTACTGCCGCTGCGCGAGCTCCTGGAATGCCGCCTGCACGGCATTCGCGTCACGGACCTCGCGGGCTTCTTCGAGCGCGTCCACGGGCGGGTCCCCATCGAGTCGCTCAAGGCGAGCTGGCTCATCTACGGAAACGGCTTCCGCCAGACCTGGCTGCGCAGCTCCATCAAGCGCGCGTTCGACATTCTCGTGGTCGCCGTGCTGCTGCCAATCGCGTTGCCGATCATGGCGGTCATGGCGATACTGGTCGCGATCGAGGGCGGAACGCCGATCATCTACCGGCAGGAGCGGGTCGGGCGCGGCGGCCAGAATTTCACTCTGCTGAAGTTTCGCAGCATGGCGCACGACGCGGAGAAGGATGGCCAGGCCGCCTGGGCCAGCCCGAACGACACGCGGGTCACCGCGGTCGGCCGCTTCATGCGTCGCACCCGCATCGACGAGCTGCCGCAGCTCATCAACGTCCTGCGCGGCGAGATGACCTTCGTGGGGCCGCGTCCCGAGCGTCCGCAGTTCGTCGCGACCCTGACCGAAAAGATTCCCTTCTACGGCGTGCGACACAGCGTCAAGCCGGGCCTCACCGGCTGGGCCCAGGTGCGCTACACCTACGGAGGCAACCTGGAGGAATCGGTCAAGAAGCTCGAGTACGACCTCTACTACGTCAAGAACCACTCGCTGCTGCTGGATCTGCTGATCTTCGTCAAGACCGTAAGAGTGGTGCTGCTGGGCGAAGGAGCGCGGTGACCGGCGGCTGCGCGCGCGATTGCCGCACGACGCGGCGCGGCGAGACATTGCGCGGCCTCGTCTTCACCGGCGCGAGCGATCCGCGGTAAAGTCCCATGTTTTCCCTCGCGGCGACAGCCTAAGTGATCGACGACAGCCTGCTCACCGCGGCGCTCTGGAGCTACGGCTTCGCGGCTGCCGCTTTCTGCGTATTCGCCCTGCGCATGGTCCTCGGGTGGCGCGGAGGCACCAGTGCGGTGCTTCTCCTCGCGGCGAGCGCGGCGAGCGCGCTGTGGGCAGGGTCCGAGGCCGCGCTCGCGGTCTGGCCGAGCGTCGTCCGCGGGACGATCTCGTCCGCCCTCGACGCGGCCCGCTACGTGCTCTGGTTGGCCTTCCTCTACAACCTGATCGACCGCGTCCGCGCCAGCGGCCGGAAGGACGTCGGGTGGATGTGGATCGCCGCGGCGGTCGCGCTCGGCTGCCTCGCGAGCATCGTTCTGCCCGATCGCGAGCCGGCGGCGCCGGCGCTGAGCGAAGGGAGCGGACTGATCGCGTTCGCGCTCCGGGTCGGGTTCGCGGTCACGGGGTTGGTCTTCGTCGAGCGTCTCCTGCGCGGGGCGGCCACGCACGCACGCTGGGCCGTGAAACCCCTCTGCCTGGGCCTCGCGGGGGTCTTCGCCTTCGACCTTTTCTTCTACGCCGACGCGATGCTGTTCGGGCACTACGATCTCGATGCATGGGCCGCGCGAGGCGTCGCCCACGCTCTGGTCATCCCGTTCGTCGCCATCGCCGCGGCGAGGAATCCCGCGTGGACCATCGAGATGCACCTGTCGCGCGGTGCCGTCCTGCGCTCCACCGCGCTGCTGGTGTCGGGTGTGGCCCTCCTCGCGGTCGCCGCGGCCGGATACTTCGTGCGCTTCGTCGGCGGGGAGTTCGGCAAGGTGCTGCAGATCGAGTTCCTCTTCGGCGCTCTGCTGTTCTTCGCCCTGGCCGTTTTCTCGGGAAGCTTCCGCTCGAGGTTGAAGGTATTCGTCAGCAAGCATTTCTTCTCCTATCGCTACGACTACCGCGAGGAATGGCTCAGGTTCACGCGCACGCTCGCCGCCGACAGCACGCCGCAGGGCATTCAGCAGGGGGCGATCAACGCGCTCGCGGACCTGGTCGAGAGCCCCGCGGGCGCGCTGTGGCTCAAGCAGGGCGACGCGTCGTTCCGGCCCGCCGCCCGCTGGAATCTCCCGGCGGTGAACGCGGTGGAAGCGGCGGACGGCCCGCTCTGCGGATTCCTCGAACGCACCGGCTGGGTCGTCGATCTGGGCGAATACGCGTCGACGCCGGATCGCTATCCCGGTCTCGCGCTGCCCGAGTGGCTGGTCGCGCTGCCGGGCGCGTGGCTCGTCGTGCCCCTGCCGGCGCCGTCGGGCATCGTGGGCTTCGTGCTGCTGGTGAATTCGCGCGCGGCGATCAAGGTGGACTGGGAAGTGATCGACCTTCTCAAGACGGCGGGTCGCCAGGCCGCGAGCTATCTCGGACAGATTCAGGCGACCGAGGCATTGCTCGAGGCGCGCAAGTTCGATGCGTTCAACCGCATGTCGGCCTTTGTAGTCCACGATCTGAAAAATCTGATCGCGCAGCTCTCTCTGATGTTGCGCAATGCGGAGCGACACCGCGACAATCCGTCGTTCCAGCGCGATATGCTGATGACGGTGGACAACGTGGTCGAGCGGATGAACAAGCTGATGCTGCAATTGCGGACGGGAGCCACCCCCGTCGACAAGCCGCGGCCGGTGAACCTGGAGAAGGTGATCCGCAGCGTCTGCCAGGCGAAGGCGGGGCAGACACCCGCCGTCGCGATGCATATCGGCGCCGACATTTCGGCGATGGGGCATCCCGACCAGCTCGAGCACGTGATCGGACACCTGGTGCAGAATGCGCTCGACGCGACAGGCGGAAGAGGCGAGGTCTCCGTCCTCCTGGGGCGAGAGAACGAAACTGCAGTGATCGAAGTCACAGATACCGGCGTGGGCATGACACCCGAATTCATTCGCGATCGGCTGTTCCGGCCGTTCCAGACGACCAAGGCGACCGGCATGGGAGTGGGCGTCTACGAGAGCTCGCAGTACGTGACCGAGCTCGGCGGAAGCATCGTCGTCCAGAGCGCACCCGAGTCGGGCACGCGGGTCCGGGTCGTGCTGCCGAGCGTGCGTGAAACCGCGGCGGCGAGCGTCGAGCCGAAAGAGGCCGCATGAACGAAGCGCGGCGCAATCTGCTCATCGTCGAAGACGATCCGGCGCTGCAGAAGCAGATGTGCTGGGCGTTCGACCAATACGCCACGATCGTCGCTAGCGACCGCGAGTCGGCCGTGGCGTCGGTGCGCCGGCACGAGCCGGCGGTCGTGACGATGGACCTCGGGCTGCCGCCGCGCCCCGACGATCCGACGGAGGGACTGCAACTGCTCGAGGAAGTCCATTCGCTCGCCCCCGACACCAAGGTCATCGTGCTGACGGGGCAGAACGACCGGGCGAACGCCCTGAAGGCGATCGCGCTCGGCGCCTACGATTTCTGCGAGAAGCCCTTCGAGCCGGCGCTGCTCGGACTGATGCTCGAGCGGGCGTTCCGCGTCCACGACCTGCAGGAGGAGAACCGGAGGTTGCACGCGGCGCAGCAGGCTCCGGCGATGGCGGGCCTGGTCACCCGCGACCCCGGCATGCAGAAGATCTGCCGCACGGTCGAGAAGATCGCACCGACCTCCGCGACGCTGCTGGTGGTGGGCGAGTCGGGAACCGGCAAGGAGCTGCTGGCTCGCGCGCTCCACGATCTGTCGCCGCGGAAGAACAGCCGATTCGTCGCGATCAACTGCGCGGCCATCCCGGAGACGCTGCTCGAAAGCGAGCTCTTCGGCTACGAGAAGGGCGCGTTCACCGGTGCAGCGAAGCAGACGCTGGGCAAGATCGAGACCGCGAACGCCGGCACGCTGTTCCTGGACGAGATCGGGGACCTGCCGCTCGCTCTGCAGGTGAAGCTCCTGCGCTTTCTGCAGGAGCGCGTCATCGAGCGCATCGGCGGACGACAGGAAATCCCCATCGACGTGCGGATCGTGTGCGCCACCAACCAGAACCTCAAGGATCTCACCGCGGCAGGCAAGTTTCGCGAGGACCTGTACTACCGCCTCGCGGCGATCGTGCTCGAGGTGCCGCCCCTGCGGGCGCGCAACGGCGACGCAACGCTGCTAGCGCACGGCTTCGTGCACCGCTTCGCGGCCGAGCAGAAGCGCGGATCGATGGCGCTGCTGCCCGACGCGGTTGCCGCGATCGAAGCGCACCCCTGGCCCGGCAACGTGCGCGAACTCGAGAACGTCATTCGCCGCGCGGTGATCATGGCCGAGGGCCCCGCGATCGGCGCCGTCGACATCGGACTCGCCTCCGGAGCGGAGCGCGAGGGTGCCCCGCTCAACCTGCGCCAGGTGCGCGAAGAGGCGGAGAGGGAAGCGGTGCTGCGAGCGCTGGGGCGCGTCAACGGCAATCTGAGCAAGGCAGCGGACCTGCTGGGCGTGAGCCGGCCGACGCTCTACGAGCTCATGCACCGGTTCGGACTCAAATGATCGAGCGTCCATGCGACGCATGACGAAAGTGCAGACAATGACATCATCTCCGAAGAGCACCATCGCCCGGATCGCCATGCTGGCGAGCTTCTCCGCGCTGCTGGTCACGGGCTGCAGCGAAGCGCCGGAAGCGCTGGTGAAGTCGGCGCGCGAGTACATCGCGAAGGGCGACCCGAGCGCCGCGGCCATCCAGTTGCGTAACGCGCTGCAGAAGGCGCCCGACAACGCCGAGGCGCGGTATCTGCTGGGCACGCTGCTCAAGGACCGGCGCGACGCCGCGGGGGCGGTCAAGGAGCTGCGCAGGGCGCTCGAGCTCGGCTATCCGGCCGACCAGGTCGTGCCCGCGCTCGCGCGCGCCATGGTCGACGACGGCGACGCGAAGGAGCTCGTCGACGAATTCGGCGCGCGCAAGCTGACCAATCCCGATGCGCAAGCCGATCTCAAGACGATCATCGGCAACGCGCTGGTCGACCTCGGCAAGCCCAAGGAGGCGGAAGCCGCGTTCAACGCCGCCCTCTCGGCCAAGCCCGAGTTCGCCGACGCGTCGCTAGGCATCGCGACGCTGCGCGCGCGCGAGCACAATCTCGGCGAGGCGACGAAGATCGTCGACGCGGTGCTGGCCCGGCCCAATCCGCCTCCCGAAGCGTCGCTGCTGAAGGCGGAGCTGCTGTCTTCGGACGGACAGCAGGACGCGGCTCGCGCGGTGCTGGAGAAGCTGACCGAAACGAGTCCGCGCTTCCTCCCCGCGAGGTACCAGCTCGCGGCCACCCTCATCGCAGGGGGCGAGCTCGACAAGGCGACCGCGCAGATCGAGGCGATCCGGAAGGTGTCCAAGCTCGATACGCGCGCGTACTACCTGGAGGCGCTGATCGCGGCGGCGCGCGGAGACCTGCCCGCCGCACGCGACGCGGTGCAGCTGGTCCTGAAGTCGTCGCCGCGGTACGGGCCGGCACTGGTGCTCGCGGGCGAGATCGAGTATCGCTCGCGCTCGTACAACCAGGCCGAGAACTACCTGCGCCAGGCGCTCAGCATCATGCCGGGGCTCGCGTACGCGGAGCGGCTGCTGGCCGCTACCTACCTGCGTCTGGGGAGCCCCGCGCACGCGCTCGAAGTGCTGCAACCGCAACTCAGCCGAGGCAGCCGCGATCCGCAGCTGATGGCCATCGCCGGCGAGGCGTACCTCGCGGCCGGCGACCTCGCGAAGGCCGACCAGTACTTCGCGCAGGTGGCGTCGCTCGATCCGAAGAACGCCGCGGCGCGCACGCGGCTGGGCCAGGTGCGCTTCGCCGAGGGCGATACGGACGCGGCCGTGCGCGACCTCGAAGCCGCTTCGGCCCTCGACCCCAACGTGTCCTCGGCGGACCTCGCGCTCATTGCGAACCTCGTGCGGCGCCGGCAGTTCGACGACGCGCTGGCGGCCGTCGGGAAGCTCGAGCAGAAGCAGCCCAGCAACCCGCTCGTCTACAACCTGAAGGGGCTCGTCTACGTCGCCAAGCACGACTTGGCCAAGGCCCGCGCGAGCTTCGAGCGCGCCCTGCAGGTGCAGTCCGACTATCTGCCGGCCGTCACCAGCCTCGCGCAGCTCGACCGGGCCGAGCAGCACCCCGACGCGGCGCGCAAGCGCTTCGAGGCGATCCTCGAGAAGGAGCCGAAGAACGAGCAGGCGCTGCTCGGCTATGCGGGTCTGGTCCAGTCGCTGGGCGGCGACCCGGCGGAGGTCGAGACGCTCATCAAGAAGGCGATCGCGGCCAATCCGCAGTCGATCGGGGCCCGCGTCGCGCTGGTCAACTTCTACGTCGGCCGCGGCGATCTGAAGCAGGCCCAGCTCGCTGCACAGGACGCGAACGCCGCGATACCGAACGACCCGCGAACGCTCGAGGTGCTGGGCCAGGTTCAGCTGGCGGCCGGCGACTCGACGCTCGCCATCGGCACGTTCACCAAGCTCGTCGCGCTGCGACCCGGCACGGTGGATCCCCTCATGCGTCTCGCGCGCGCCCTCATCGTCGCCAAGGATTACGACCGAGCGATCGACAAGCTGCGCGATGCGCTCCTGCTCAATCCGGATCTGTTCGAGGCCAATCGCGAGATCGTGGCGATCTACGCGCTGACGGGACGTCCCGAGCTGGCGGCGAAGGAGATCAAGGCGTTTCAGCAGCGCAAGCCCGACGACCCGCGAGGCTATGTGCTCGAAGGCGACATGTTCGCCACCCAGAGGAAATACCCCGAGGCCGAAGCCGCGTACAAGAACGCGCAGAAGCGCGGCCCCGACGACCCCACGATCGCCGCCAAGCTGCATGCCGCGGCGGCGGCGCAGGGCAAGACCGCGGCCGCCGATGCGGCGAGCGACAAGTGGCTGCACGACCACCCCAAGGATGTCGCCCTGCGGAACTACCTCGGCGAGCGCGCACTGTCCAAGAAGGACTACAAGAGCGCGGCCCGCTACTACCAGGCGCTCGTCGCGCAGCAGCCCGAGAACCCGGCGTTCCTCAACAACCTGGCCTGGGTGGCGGGAGAGATGAACGATCCGAAGGCGCTGTCGTATGCCGAAAAGGCGGTGAGCCTGGCCCCGGACAACGCCGCAGCGCTCGATACGCTCGGGAGCCTTCTGGTCAAGAAAGGCGATCTGAGCCAGGGTGTGGAGAAGATCCGGCGAGCCGCGCAGCTCGCGCCGGCCCAGGGAGACATTCGCCTGCATCTGGCCAAGAGCCTCATCCAGGCGGGCGACAAGGATGGCGCGCGCAAGGAGCTCGACGCGCTGGTGCAGGCGGGCAGCCAGGAATCGCCCGCCAAGGACGCGAAGCAGGCGCGTCCGCCGCCGGGGAGCAAGCCGCCGCTGATCTGCAACCCCGCGTGCGCCACCGAGGCCGCCGGGCTGCTGAAGACCCTCTGAGGCCCGGCTTCGCTCCGCGCGCGACGAGCTGTCGAACGCGGCGGATCGCACGGCTTCAACATCGCGAAGGGAGTGGAAGTGAGCGTTGTCGCCGTTGTTGGACTGGGCTACGTGGGCCTCCCGCTGGCCCTGGAGTTCGGCAAGCGATATCCGACGATCGGCTTCGATCTTTCGGAGCGCAAGGTCGCGGCGTACCGCAAATTCACCGATCCGACGGGCGAGATGACCGAAGCGGATCTGAGGGCCGCATCGCAGCTGCGCGTGACGACGCAGGCGGCGGACCTGGCGGACGCGGACTTCATCATCGTCGCCGTCCCCACGCCGGTCGACCAGGCTCATCAACCCGACTTCGCGCCTTTGCTGTCTGCCAGCGAGGCGGTCGGACGGAACCTGAAGCGCGGGGCGACCGTCGTTTTCGAATCGACGGTCTACCCGGGTGCCACCGAGGAGGTCTGCGTGCCGTGCATCGAGCGGCATTCGGGGTTGAAGTGGCGGCAGGACTTCTTCGTCGGCTATTCGCCCGAGCGCATCAACCCGGGTGACAAGGAGCATTCGCTGACCCGGATCACCAAGGTCGTTGCCGGAGATTCGCCGCAGACGCTCGACAAGGTGGCCGAGCTCTACGGCAGCATCATCGTCGCCGGGGTCCACCGCGCGACCAGCATCAAGGTCGCCGAAGCCGCGAAGGTGATCGAGAACACGCAGCGCGATCTCAACATTGCGCTGATCAACGAGCTCGCGCTCATCTTTCACAAGATCGGGATCGACACCACCGAGGTCCTCGAGGCGGCGGGCACCAAGTGGAACTTCCTCAACTTCCGCCCGGGGCTCGTCGGCGGCCACTGCATAGGCGTCGATCCCTACTACCTGACGCACAAGGCCGACATGCTCGGATACCACCCGCAGGTCATCCTCGCGGGACGGCGCATCAACGACGGCATGGGCAAGTACGTCGCCGACGAGACGGTGAAGCTCATGATTCAGGCGGGATCCACGGTGAGCGGTGCGGACGTCAACGTGCTGGGGCTCACCTTCAAGGAGAACTGCCCGGATCTGCGCAACTCCCGCGTGATCGACGTGGTCCGAGAGCTCGCTTCGTTCGGCGTTCGGGTGCACGTCCACGATCCCGTGGCCGACCCGGCGGAAGCTTTCCAGGAGTACGGCGTCGAGCTCGAATCCTGGGACGAGCTGCCTCGCGCCAGCGCGGTCGTCGGCGCGGTGGCCCATCGTGCGCTGCTGGGCCGTTCGCCCGAGGAGGTCGCGGCGAAGCTCGTCCCGGGCGGGGTCTACGTCGACGTGAAAAGCAGCGCGGACATGGCGGCGCTCAAGGCGCGGGGAGTCCAGGTATGGCGGCTGTGAGCTCGCGAGCGGGCGTTACGCGCGAATCGAGCGCCATGGCGAGCGTCGGCGCGAAGCTGCGCGAGCGACCGCTCAAATGGCTGGTCACCGGTGCCGCGGGCTTCATCGGCTCGCATCTCGCGGAAACCCTGTTGCGGCTTGGCCAGCGCGTGGTCAGCCTCGACAACTTCGAGACCGGCCATCGGGAGAACCTCGACGAGGTGCGCACGGCCGTCGGCGAATCGGCGTGGGCGAGGCACGAGTTTCTCGAGGCCGACATCGTCGATCCGGCGGCGTGCCGTCGCGCCTGCCGGGGCGTGAACGTCGTGCTCCACGAGGCTGCGCTGGGCTCGGTGCCGCGGTCGATCACCGATCCGCTTCGCGCGCACGCCGCCAACGCGACGGGCTTTCTCAACATGCTCCTGGCCGCCCGGGACGCTGGCGTGCAGCGATTCGTCTATGCGAGCTCGAGCGCCACCTACGGAGACGCTCCGGAGCTGCCGAAGATCGAGGAGCGCATCGGCCGGCCGCTCTCGCCCTACGCGGCGACCAAGCTGTTCGACGAGATCTACGCCGAGGTGTTCGGCCGCTGCTACGGGACGGCGACGATCGGCCTTCGCTACTTCAACGTGTTCGGCCCGAGGCAGGAGCCCGAAGGCGCCTACGCCGCAGTCATTCCGCGCTGGGTCGAGGCGATGCTGCACGGGCGGCCCATCGTGATCTATGGCGACGGCGAAACGACCCGCGACTTCTGCTACGTCGCGAACGTCGTGCAGGCGAATCTCCTCGCCGCGACGGCTGTCAAGCCGGAGGCCGTCGGCCAGGTCTACAATGTCGCCCTCGGCGGAAGGCTCTCCCTCAATACGCTGTTCGGGACACTGCGACGGCTGCTCGAGCGGCGGCATCCCGAGCTGCGGATCGCGGAGCCCGTGCACGAGGACTTCCGTTCCGGCGACATCCGGCATTCGCAGGCCGACACCGGCAAGGCGCGGCGATTGCTCGGCTACGATCCGGTGCACGACGTGCAGACGGGCCTCGAGGAGGCGCTGCCCTGGTACGAGGCCAGGGTTCGCGCGCGGGCGGACGCCTAGACGCGCAGGTGCGCGGTAGCGATGAAATCGATCCAACCGATCGTCCTTCGCGGCTCGGCGTGCGGGGTAGTGGCCGGCTGCGCGGCCGCGCTCGTCGCCGTCGCGGTCGGGGCTCAGGAGCTGCCGGCGGCTGCCGGCGGCGCGGAGGAGGCCGCCCGCCTGAACGCGCGGGCGCTCGCCTACGAGCACGGCGAAGGCGTAGCGCAGGATCAGCCGCGGGCGGCCGCGCTCTATTGCGCAGCGGCGCGCCGGGGCGACGCCGAAGCGCAGTTCTCGCTCGGCTGGATGTACGCCAACGGACGCGGCGTTGCGCACGACGAGGGCGTGGCCGCGACGCTGTTCGCGCTCGCCGCGGCGCAGGGCCACGCCGCCGCGCGGCAGGCGCTGAAATTCGTGAGCGCCGAGCGCGCCGCTGCGCCGGACTGCATGAAGCCCGATGAGCCGCCCCCTCCGATCGCGACGATCGAGCCTCCGGATCCGTTCGCGAACCTCCCCCCGGAGAAGCAGAAGATCGCCGACGTGGTGACGACCCTCGCGCCGCTCTACGCCGTCGCGCCGCGCCTGGCGCTGGCCGTTATCAGCGTGGAATCGAACTTCGATCCCACGGCGCGCTCGCCCAAGGATGCGCTCGGAGTCATGCAGCTCATTCCGGGCACGGCGGCGCGCTTCAGCGTTCGCAATCCGTTCGACGTCCGCGACAACGTGCGGGGAGGCCTGAAGTACCTCCGCTGGCTCCTGTCGTACTATCGCGGCCAGGTTGCGCTCGCCGCCGCCGCATACAATGCCGGCGAGGCGGTCGTCGACCGGTACCGCGGCGTGCCGCCGTATCCGGAGACGGAGAGCTACGTGCAGAAAGTGCTCGCGCTGTTCGGCAAGGACGAGCATCCCTACGACGCCGGGCTCGCTGCGCCGTCTCCGTTTCTCAGCCGGCCGTAGGCGCGCGCATGGAGCGGGAGAGAGCCGCGATCGACGCGATGATCCGGAAGTTCTGCACGGCGCTCGTGCCGGCTCTGGTGTCGCTCGTCGCACCCGAGGCGGCGCTCGCCGACGGCGCCGTTGCGACGATCGAGCGCGTGAAAACCTCGATCGTCGCGATCGGGACCTACGAGCGGACGCGCTCGCCCGGGTTCCAGTTCCGCGCCACCGGCTTCGCCGTGGGCGACGGCACGCTGGTCGCCACCAACGCGCACGGCCTTCCGCTCTCCCTCGACAGCGAGCATCGCGAGACCCTCGCGATCATGATCCCCGGTCGCGGCCGCGAGCCCCAGATGCGCGAGGCCCGGACGGTCGTGGTCGACCCGGACAGCGATCTCGCGCTGCTGAGGATCGAAGGAGCGCCGCTGCCGCCGCTGAAGCTCGGTCCCGATGGCGCGCGCGAGGGGCAGAGCGTCCTGTTCACGGGCTTTCCGATCGGCGCGGTGCTGGGCATCATCCCGGCAACGCACCGGGGAATGATCTCCGCGCTCACGCCGATCGCGATTCCCACGCCCGCGGCAGCGAATCTCGACGCGCGGATCGTGCGCCGGTTGACGACGGGGCCGTTCATCGTCCTCCAGCTCGACGCGACCGCGTATCCCGGCAACAGCGGCAGCCCCCTCTACGATCCCGACACCGGCGAAGTGCTTGGCATCATCAACATGGTGCTGGTGAAGTCGACGCGCGAGTCGACGATCAGCGAGCCGAGCGGGATCACCTACGCGATCCCCGCGCGGCACCTGAAGAACCTGCTCGATCGGGTGCATGGTTGATGCCGCGCTGCTGAAGGGCCTCGTCAAGGCGCTGGTGCTGCCCCCGACCGGACCGCTGCTCGTCGTCGCGGCCGGGCTCGCCATCGTCGCGCGCCGCTGGCGCGCGGGGCGCATCCTCGCCTGGTCCGGCGTTGCGCTGCTCTGGGCGCTGTCGACGCCGGCGGTCGCCTTCCTGCTGCTGTCGCTCGTCGACCGATGGCCGCCGCTCGACCTCGAGAATGCTCGCAACGCCCAGGCCATCGTCATCCTCGGCGGCGGCGTTCGGCGTCACGCGGCGGAATACGGCGGCGATACGCTGGGACAGCTCACGCTCGAGCGCGTGCGCTACGGCGCGCGGGTGGCCCGGGCGACCAAGCTGCCGGTGCTGGTGACAGGCGGTGCGGTCTTCGGAGGCGAGCCGGAGGCGAGCCTGATGCGCGCCGCGCTCGAGGGCGAGTTCGGCGTTCCGGTCCGCTGGGCGGAGACGCAGTCGCGCAACACTCACGAAAACGCCCTGCGCTCCGCGCAGATACTCGCGAAGGCGGGCATCGACCGCGTGGTGCTCGTAGCGCACAGCTTCGACATGCCGCGCGCGAAAGCGGAGTTCGCCGCGCAGGGCATTGACGCGATTCCCGCGCCGACGGGGATTCCTTCGATGGTCATCGATACGCCGCTCGACGTGCTGCCGAGCCTCGGCGCGCTGCAGGGCAGCTACCTCGCGCTTTACGAGATCCTGGCGAACGCCTGGCGCCGGGTTTCGCTGGCGTTCGATGGCGCGACGCAGCAACATGCTTCTTTTGCGCTGCCTGCGTCCGAGCGTAGCACTGTACAAAAACGTGCAGTTGCCGGTTCCGACTCCTCCAATCGCCCAATTCTCGCGACAATCTGTTGTCTACCATTGGGCGGCCCAGCAGTGCATGCGGTCGGAAAAGTGTTCACCGACGATCCGCCCGCTGTGGCAATCCGCGGCTATTGGGCTTAGAATCGGCCGCGAATGCCGCATTCATAAAACAACGCGTTAGCAAATCCGGGGTGGGGGAGAGCGATCGTGCGGGCTGAAGCGCAGGGCGTCGTCGTCTAATTGGGTTCCGTTGCCGGATTCCCGAGCGGAAAGGAAGTCCATATGCATTCGATCACGAATCGTCGATCCTTCGCGCACCGGGCCGCGCGCGCCCTCGGGCACACGGCGGCGGTTTTCGGGGCAGCGGCGCTCTTTGGCTGCCAGTCGAGCCCCTATCCGCCGGCGCCGCAGAACGCGGCCACGCCCGACTACCTCTACAAGATCGGTCCGCTCGACAGCGTGAACGTCATCGTGTGGCGCAACCCGGAGCTTTCGACGAGCGTCCCGGTGCGCCCGGACGGCAAGATCACCGCGCCGCTGATCGAGGATCTCCCCGCGCTCGGCAAGGATTCGACCACGCTCGCGCGCGACATCGAGAAAGCGCTGTCCAAGTACATTCGCGATCCCGTGGTTACCGTCATCGTGACAGGCTTCAACGGTCCCTATCCCGAGCAGATCCGGGTCGTAGGCGAGGCCCAGAAGCCGCAGGCGCTGCCGTATCGCCAGGGCATGACGCTGCTCGACCTGATGATCGCGGTGGGCGGACTGACGGATTTCGCCGACGGGAACAACGCGACGATCATGCGCACCTCCGAGGGCGGCAAGCAGTACAGCGTGCGCCTGAAGGATCTCGTGAAGCGAGGCGACATCTCGGCCAACGTCGACGTCAAGCCGGGCGACATCCTGCTGGTTCCGCAGAGCTGGTTCTGACCAAGGCGGCTTCGCCCATCGACCCCGCGCCCACGGAGGCGTCAACATGCAAGAACTAGTCGAGCAGCTACTCGCCCTCGGCCGAGGCATGTGGCAGCGTAGGTGGATCGGCCTCGCCTTCGCGTGGCTCACCGCCATCATCGGCGCGATCGTCGTGTTCCGCCTTCCCGACAAGTACGAGGCTTCGGCGCGGGTCTACGTCGACACGCAGTCGCTGCTCCAGCCGCTGATGGCCGGGATGGCGATCACCCCGGACGCGGGCAACCAGGTGGCGCTCCTCTCGCGCCTGCTGCTCACCCGCCCGAACATCGAGCGGATCGTGCGCAAGTCCGACCTGGACACGGCTGCCGGCAAGAACGCGACCGACATGGTGGACGATACGCTGAACTCGCTCAGCATCAACCGCGCGGGCGGAGACAACATCTACACGATCGCCTTTCGCTATCCGGACGGTCGCAAGGCGCGCGACGTGGTCCAGGCCGCGCTTTCGACGTTCATCGAGCAGAGCCTCGGCCGCACGCGCAGCGGAACGGACAGCGCGCGCAAGTTCGTCGACGACCAGATCAAGGACTACGAGACGAAGCTTCGCGAGGCCGAAGGCAAGATGCAGGCGTTCCGCCTGAAGTACATGGGCTTGCTGGGCTCGAGCGGCAAGGACTACGTCGGTCAGATGGGCGCGATCTCCGACCAGATCAAGGACACGCGAGTGGAGCTGCGGGTGGCCGAGCAGACGCGCGACGGCATCAAGAAGCAGCTCGAGGACCAGACCCAGCACGGTCCCGATACGACGACACGGAAGCCGGTCGTCGCGGTGCCCGAGCTCGACAGCCGGATCAACGAGCAGCGGCGGCAGCTCGACGAGCTGTTGCGCAAGTACACCGACCAGCACCCGGACGTGGTGAGCACCAAGCGCCTGCTCGCCCAGCTTCTCGAGGATCGCAAGCGCGAGATCGAAGCGCGCAGCCAGGCCGCGGCGAACGATCCAGGCAGCCCCTACAGCGGCGATCCCGTGGTCCAGCAGCTCAAGGTCGCGCTCAACGACGCCGAGGCCAACGTCACCGCGGTACGCGCCCGCCTCGCGGAATACGAGGCCCGGTATTCGCAGTTCAAGTCGTCCGCCGAATCGCTGCCCAAGGTGGACATGGAGCTTACTCAGCTCAATCGGGACTACGACATCATGAAGCGCCAGTACGAGGCGCTCGTGGCTCGCCGCGAGACCGCGAATCTGACCGGCAAGCTCGAGGATGCAGGCGTGGCGGAGTTCCGGATCATCGATCCGCCGCGCGTGACGCCAGGGCCCGTGGCGCCCAACCGCCTGCTGCTCCTCGGCGGTGTCGTACTCCTCTCGCTGCTCGTAGGCCTGGCGGTGAGCTGGGTCGTGAGCCAGGTGCGGCCCACGTTCCACGACGGACGCAGCCTGCGCGACATCGCTCAGCGGCCGCTGATCGGCATCGTGAGCAGCCTCAACACGCACAGCCTGCGGGCCATGAGGCGGCGCTCGGCGCTCCTTTTCGCCGGCGGACTGAGCGGATTGTTCGCCTCCTACGCCGCGGCATTCGCACTGCTGTTCGTGACTGCGCGTGGCTTCTGAGGAAAAACCCATGGATCTCGTCGAGAAAGCGGCGGCGCGCCTCGCCCAGCTTCAGAAGGCGGGCGTCGAGATTCCCGTGCCGCAGCCCGCGGCGCCGGCTGCGGCCCCGGAGGGCTTGCCTACGCCGGAGCGCGTTATGGAGGCACTGGAGCGCGCCCAGGCGAGCGATCCGCATTCCCCGTTCACCGCTCCGCCGAGGAGCACGCCCGCAGGCGCGGCGGCAATGCGCGGAGCTGCCTCGGCACACCGGAGCAAGGTCGTCCAGATCGATCTCGATGCGCTGGCGGCCGCGGGCTTCGTCACGCCCCAGGCGCAGCGTGCGCAGATCGCCGACGAGTTCCGGGTGATCAAGCGGCCGATCATCAAGAACGCGCGCGAGCGATCCGGAGCGCGGGCCGAGCGGGCGAACCTGATCATGGTGACGAGCGCGATTCCCGCGGAAGGGAAGAGCTTCGTGGCGCTCAACCTCGCGATGAGCATCGCGCTCGAGGTTGACAGCACGGCGCTGCTGGTCGACGCGGACGTCGCCAACCCGAGCCTCATGCACATGACGCATCTTCCGCCGGCGTCCAAGGGATTGCTCGACCTGCTCACCGATCCGGACGTCAAGCTGCACGACGTCCTGCTCAAGACCAACGTCGACAAGCTCACCTTGCTGCCCGCGGGAACCGCGCACGGGCGGGCGACGGAAATGCTCGCGAGCGAGTCGATGGCCGCGCTCCTCGAGGAAATGGCGTCCCGCTACCACGACCGGATCCTGGTGTTCGACTCCCCGCCGCTGCTGGCGACCACGGAGGCGCGCGCTCTCGCCTCGCACATGGGGCAGATCGTCATGGTGGTGGAGGCCGACCGCACGACGCAGGTGCTCGTCAAGCACGCGCTGGAAACCATCGAAAGCTGCCCCGTCGTCATGATGGTTCTCAACAAGGCGCCTCGTCCCGAGGTCGGCAGCTACTACGGTCACCAATATTATTCTGCCTCCGCCACACCCTGATACCCGGAGCGAATCTCGTGCGAGGAAATCGCCGAACCGGGTACGCCAGCGATGAGACGCCGGTACCGAGGGCGCGCGCGGAGCGCTGGGCGATGGTCATGCTCGCGGTAGCCGGCATGAGCGCGACGGGCGCCGCCCACGCGACGAAGTGGACGACTTCGGCTTCCGTCGACGCGACCGAGACCTACAACCACTATTCGGGGCCGGGCCAACCCGGCGACGGCGCGGTGACGACGCTCACTGGCACGCTCGGGTTCGACGGAGAGGGCGCACGCGCGAAGCTCCACGGAACGCTGTCGGCCACCGAGCTCCTGTACGCCGGCCAGGGCCAGAGCAACAGCTTCGCTCCGGGCGCCAGCATCTTCGGAGAGATCGAGGCGGTCGAGAGGTTCTTCTTCGTCGACGCGACGGCGAACGTCACGCAGACCTACGTCTCGCCCTTCGGTCCGCAACCGGGGAACATCACGACACCGACGGCGAACCGGTATACCTCGGAGAGCTACAGCGTCAGCCCGTTCATCAAGGGCGTGCTCGGGTCTCAGGTCTCGTACCTCGTCCGCGACGACAACGTCTGGACGACATCCCAGAATTACGGCGATTCGACGCTCAAGCCGCCGAGCAGCTACTGGAACAACTTCGACGCGGAGTTCAACTCGGTCTCGAGCGGGCCGAACGGCTGGAGCGCTTCGTATTCCCGCCAGTACTACGACCCGGGCGTCGGGCCGGGCTCTTACATCCTGCAGCTCCTGCGCGCGATCGAGTCCTATCGGATCGACCCGCAGGTGGACGTCTCGGCTCGCGTCGGATACGAGAGGGACAGCTTCCCGGCGGACAGCGCGATCGGCGGGACGACTGAGGGCGCGTTCTACGGCGCGGGCTTGCATTGGCGGCCGACGGACCGGACCGATCTCAACGGGTGGTGGGAGCACCACTACTACGGCTCGGCATACTACTGGACGCTTTCGCACCGCCTGCCCAACGTCTCGCTGAGCGCCAGCTTCTCGCGCGGGCTGACGAGCTATCCACAGCTCGCGCTGCTGATCCCCGCCGGAGTGCCCGTGGCGCAGTTCCTCGACGCGGCCTTCACGACGCGGATTCCGGATCCCGCACAACGGGCGCTGGCGGTGCAGCAGTTCCTCGCTCAATCCGGGCTGCCGCCAACCCTGGTGAGCCCGCTCAACGTCTACGCACCGACGGTGACGCTGCAGAATAGCGCGTCGGCTTCGGCGGTGTGGGTCGGCGGGCTCAATTCGCTCACCCTCATCGTCTACCGCACGGAGAGCGAATCGGTCATCCAGCAGAGCGCTTTGCCGGAACCGTTCACGTTCGGGGCCAACACCATCCAGACGGGCACCGGACTGGGCTACAGCCGTCGGCTCAGCGGAGTCACGAATTTCGTCGCGAGCCTGAGCTATGCGACGACTCGGCCCAACGGCGGAGATCAGCCGGCGGCGAACGTGCGCACGACGAATTACAACGCCACGGCGTCGCTCAATACGCAGTTCACGCCCAAGACCAGCGGCTCGGTGGGTGTCACCTATTTCCTGTTCGACACCGAGAACCTCGACGGACGGCAGTCGACGCTCGGCATCTACGCGAGCGTCTCCCACAGCTTCTAGGTCGCGACTTGTACGAAACCTTCTTCGGGCTGACCGGCAAGCCCTTCCAGCTCAACCCCGATCCCGCGTTCTTCTACGGGAGCCGGGGCCACAAGCGCGCGTTCGCGTATCTGCAGTACGGCGTGCATCAGAGCGAGGGCTTCATCATCATCACCGGCGAGGTGGGGGCCGGCAAGACGACGCTGGTGCGCAGCCTCCTCGAGCAGATCGATCCGAACCGGCTCGTCGCGGCGCAGCTCGTGACTACGCAGCTCGACGCGGATGACCTCCTGCGCTCGGTGGCGGTGGCCTTCGGGCTGCCCATCAAGGCGGTCGACAAGGCGCAGCTGCTCGCGGAGCTCGAGGCTTACCTGACCTCGCTCGTTCCCCAGGGCAAGCGCGCGCTGCTGATCGTCGACGAGGCGCAGAACCTCACCAACCGGGCGATCGAGGAGCTGCGCATGCTCTCCAACTTCCAGCTCGGCAACCAGGGCCTGCTGCAAAGCTTCCTCGTCGGACAGCCGCAGCTGCGCGCCCAGATGCAGGGTCCCGAGCTCCAGCAGCTGCGCCAGCGGGTGATCGCGTCGTATCACCTCGGCCCGATGGACCGCGCCGAGACGCAGGCCTACGTCGAGCACCGCCTGCGGCACGTGGGCTGGAACAACGATCCGCGCTTCGAGGATGCCACCTTCGACGCGATCCACACGTTCTCGGCCGGCATTCCGCGCCGGATCAACACGCTGTGCAACCGGCTGCTCCTCGCCGCGTCGCTGGCCGAGGAGCACGTCGTCACCGCAGCCGGCGTCGACGTCACCGCCGACGAGATGAAGCTCGAGCTGAGCAACAACACCGGCTTCCCCGTGCCGCCCGCGAAGACCGACGGGCCCGGCACCGTCGACGCCGAGACGGTGATCGGGCTCGAGGAGCGCGTCGTTCGCCTGGAACGGGCGATGACGGCGACGCTCGACCTCCTGCAGCAGATGCGGCGGCCGCCGCCGGCCCCGAGACCGTCCGACCCGGTGAAGAGCTGATGGACGACCTCGCCTCCCTCGTCAAGCCGGTCCTGTGCATCGTCGGCGCACGGCCGAACTACATGAAGATCGCGCCGCTCATTCGCGCACTGCGCGCCGATCCGGACGCGCCGCGCGCCACGCTGCTCCATACCGGACAGCACTACGACGAGGCGATGAACGATCGGCTGTTCGCGGACCTGGAGCTTCCGCCGCCGGACATGAACCTCGGCGTGGGCTCGGCGACGCACGCGCTGCAGACCGCCGAGATCATGCGCCGCTTCGAGCCCGTCGTCGACGCGTCTCCGCCGTCGTGCGTCGTCGTCGTCGGCGACGTCAATTCCACGCTCGCGTGCAGCCTGGTCGCGGTCAAGAAGGGCATCCCGGTTGCGCACGTCGAGGCAGGGCTGCGGAGCTTCGATCGCACGATGCCCGAGGAGATCAATCGGCTGCTGACCGACCAGATCTGCGAAGCGCTCTACACCACCGAGCGCTCCGCCGGCGAGAACCTGCGCCGCGAGGGCGTCCCCGCCGAGCGCGTGCACTTCGTGGGCAACGTCATGATCGATTCGCTCAGGGCGAGCCTGCCGCACGCGGTCTTTCCGGCCGCCGTGTTCGCGGACAACGGCCTCGACGCGCGACTCGCCGGCGAATCCCGCCGCTACGGGCTCGTGACGCTGCACCGGCCGTCCAATGTCGACGAACCGGACGACCTCGCGGACGCGCTCGGCATCCTGGGCGAGGTCGCCCGCGAGCTGCCGCTCGTCTGGCCGCTGCATCCGCGTACGCGCGCCAATATCGAGCGCTTCCGCCTCGGCAAGGCGCTGGACGGCAAGCGGCTGATCGCGCTTCCGCCGCAGGGCTATCTCGAGACTCTGGGACTGCTGCGGGACGCGACGCTGGTCATCACCGATTCGGGCGGGATCCAGGAGGAGACCACCGCGCTGGGCGTGCCATGCCTGACCATGCGGGAGAACACCGAACGGCCGATCACGATCGAGCAGGGGACGAACGTGCTCGTGGCGAGGAACCGCACGCTGGTGCGCCGCTGCGTCGCCGATATCCTGGCCGGCGCGGGCAAGCGGGGACGGATCCCGGAGTTGTGGGACGGGCATGCCTCCGAGCGCATCGTCGCCCATCTCCTGCCGTGGCTCGCCGGCCGCGTCGAATCGGCCTACGCGTGACGCCATGAACGCCTCCGCCGCGACCGCCGCGGTCGTCAACGCGCTGACCATCGACGTGGAGGACTATTTCCAGGTCTCGGCGCTCGCCCCCTACATCGCGCGCTCGACCTGGGACGAGCAACCCTGCCGCGTCGAGCGCAACATCGACTGGATCCTCGATCTGCTCGCGGCGAACGGTGTCCACGCGACCTTCTTCACCCTCGCCTGGATCGCCGAGCGCTATCCCGAGATGGTCCGCCGGATCGTCGCCGGGGGCCACGAGCTCGCGAGCCACGGCTACGACCACAAGCGCGCGGGCACGCTCGAAGCGGGCGCTTTTTTCGCCGACGTCACGCTCGCGAAAGCCGTGCTAGAGGACATCGCAGGCAGCGAGGTGCACGGCTATCGCGCGCCGAGCTTCTCGATCGGCGAGAGCAATCGCTGGGCCTACGACTGCCTCGCGAAGGCCGGCTACAAGTACAGCTCGAGCGTCTACCCGATCCGGCACGACCACTACGGATCGCCCAACGGCACGCGCTTCGCGCACATGGCTCACACGCAAGTGCTCGAGGTTCCGATCGCCACGGCGCGCCTGTTTCGCACGAACCTGCCCGCGGGCGGTGGCGGCTACTTCCGGCTCCTGCCCTACGCACTCTCCCGCTGGCTGCTGCAGCGCGTGAATCGCTGCGACGCGGAGCCCGCGATCTTCTACTTCCATCCCTGGGAGATCGACCCCGAGCAGCCTCGCGTGCAGGGCGTGGACGCGAGGACCCGGTTTCGCCACTACGTCAATCTGCAACGCACCGGCGACCGGCTCGCGATGCTGCTCAAGGACTTCCGCTGGGATCGGATGGACCGCGTCGTCTTCGGGGTGGCATGAATTCCGTCGCGACCGCCGACAGCCTGCGTCCCGCCGCGGCGGCGGCGCCGATCGGCGTGCGCGCGCTCGGACCCGGCGACGCGCCGCGCTGGGACGCTTTCGTGATGGGTTGTCCCGATGCGACATTCTTCCATCGGAGCGCGTGGAAGGACATCCTCGAATCCTGCTTCGGGCACCGGACGCATTACCTGCTGGCCGAGCGCGGCGGGGAGGTCGTGGGCGTCCTGCCGCTCGCCGAGGTGAAGAGCCTGCTCTTCGGGCATGCGTTGGTCTCGCTGCCGTTCTGCGCCTACGGCGGCGCCGCCGCGGTGGAGAGCGCGGCCGTGGCGGCACTGCACGCCGCGGCGCGCGAGCTGGGTGCGGGACTCGGCGTCGAGCATCTCGAGCTCCGCGACCGGGTCGTGCGCGAACCCGACTGGCCGAGGCAGGAGCTGTACGTGACCTTCCGCGGGCCGATTCTTCCGGACGCCGAGGCCAACCTCGCCGCGATCCCGCGCAAGCAGCGCGCGATGGTGCGCAAGGGCATCGCCGCCCGCCTGTCGAGCCGCGTCGACGACGACGTGGAGACGTTCTTCGCGCTCTACGCCGACAACATGCACCGCCAGGGCACCCCGCCGCTGCCCAAGCGCTATTTCGCGGCGCTGCGGCGCGCATTCGGCGACGACTGCGAGACTCTCACGATTTTGGCGCCCGGCGGCGAAGCGGTTTCGGGCGTGCTCTCGTTCTACTTCCGCGACGAGGTGCTGCCCTACTACGCGGGCGACGTTGCCGCTGCCCGCGATCTTGCCGCCAACGATTTCAAGTACTGGGAGCTGATGTGCCGCGCCGGCGGGCGCGGCTCGCGCGTCTTCGACTACGGTCGCAGCAAGCGCGGCACCGGCGCGTTCGAGTTCAAGCGGCACTGGGGATTCGATCCCGCACCGCTCGCTTACGAGTATTGTCTCTATCGGCGGGACAGCATCCCCGAGCACAACCCGCTCAATCCGAAGTACCGGCTGCTGATCGGTCTGTGGCGCCGGCTGCCGGTCGCAGTCGCGAACGCGCTCGGTCCCCACGTCGTGAGGGGGCTCGGCTAACCATGCCCGCGCCAAGCCTCCTGTTCCTCGCGCACCGGCTGCCGTACCCGCCCAACAAGGGCGACAAGGTTCGCTCGCATCACGTGCTCATGTACCTGGCGCAGCGCTATCGCGTCTTCCTCGGAACCTTCGTCGATGATCCGGCCGACTGGCCGCACGTGGAGAAGCTCCGCGCGGTATGCGCCGAGGTCCACGTCGAGCCGATCGTACCCCGCTCGCGGCGCCTGCGGACGACGACCGCGCTCGTGACCGGCGAGCCGCTCGCGCTGCCTTATTTCCGCAGCCACGGGCTGGCCGCGTGGGTCGACGAGGTCGTGCGCAGGGAGCGCGTCGAGCGTGCCTTCGCCTACTCTTCGCCGATGGCGCAGTACCTCCTGGAGCTTCGCGGCGTGCGGTCGATCGTCGACTTCGTCGACCTCGACTCCGCCAAATGGGCCGACTACGCGCGCCGCCGGGCATGGCCGATCTCGCTGCTCTACGCCATGGAGGCGCGCCGGCTGTTCGCTTTCGAACGCGCGGTCGCGGCGCGTGTCGAAGCCTGCGTGTTCGTCACGAGCGAGGAGGCGCGGCTGCTCCGCGCCGCGGTGCCCGAGCAGGCGAGCCGGATCGTCGCGATCGAAAACGGCGTCGACAGCGACTATTTCTCGCCGGCGCGCGATTTCGCCTCGCCGTTCGCGAGCGGCGAGCGGCCGATCGTCTTCACCGGAGCCATGGACTACTGGCCGAACATCGATGCGGTGACCTGGTTCGCCCGCGAGGTTCTGCCTCGCGCGCGCCAGCGCGATGCGGCGGCTCGGTTTCACATCGTCGGGATGAACCCGGATCGGGCGGTGCGCTCGCTCGCGCGAGATCCGGCGGTCCGCGTCACCGGAAGGGTCGACGACGTGCGTCCGTTCCTGGCGCACGCGCATGCCGTCGTGGCGCCTCTGCGGGTGGCGCGCGGGATCCAGAACAAGGTGCTCGAGGCGATGGCGATGGGCCGTGCAGTCGTCGCCACCACCGGTGCGGCCCAGGGCTTGAGCGCCCGTCCGGGCACCGACCTCATCGTCGCCGACGAGCCTCGCGACTTCGCGGCGAAGCTGCTCTCGGTCCTGCAGCCGGCGACCGCGCGCAGCCTGGGCCGATCCGCGCGGTCCCGGATCGAGAGCGACTATGCGTGGCCGGCGAAGCTCGCCCGCTACGAAGCGCTCCTTTCCGGCGAGAGCCCGTCGCGCTCCTTGCCCGCTACCGCCGCCCCCGCCGAGGCTCCCGTAGCGACCGAGAGCTCGCCATGAGCGCCGAGGGCGAAGCGGTCGTCGCGATGCCGCCGGCGGCGCCGGCCAGGTGGGAGGCCCCGGGCTGGCGCTTCGCCTTGCCGCTGGTCGTCGCCCTGATCGTCGCGGTGCTGCTGGTGCACTGGCCGACCGTGGCGTCGATCGTGTCGATCTGGTGGCGCTCGGAGACCTTCGCGCATGGCTTCCTGGTCGTGCCGATCGTGCTGTGGCTCATCTGGCGCCAGCGCCGTGCGCTGGCGGCGCTGCAACCTTCGGCGGACGCTCTCGGCCTGGTCGTCATCGCGGTGGCCGGCGCGGCCTGGCTCGCGGCCGATGCCGGCGAAGTGCTGGTGGTCAAGCAGCTCGCGTTGGTCGCGACGCTCTGGGGCGTCGTGATCGCCACCCTGGGCCGCCAGGTCGCGCGCGCCATCACGTTTCCGCTCGGTTTTCTGATTCTCGGCGTTCCGATGGGCGAGGCACTGATCCCGCCGCTGATGAAATGGACAGCCGATTTCACCGTGACCGCGCTCGAGCTTACCGGCCTGCCGGTCTACCGCGACGGCACGTTCCTGTTCTCCATCCCGTCCGGGGACTGGTCGGTCGTAGAGGGCTGCAGCGGGGTGCGCTATCTCATCGCGTCGTTCACCGTCGGCGTGCTCTTCGCCTACCTCAACTACCAGAGCGCCTGGAAGCGGCTGCTGTTCGCCGCGCTGTCGGTCGTCGTGCCGATCGTCGCGAACGGGATGCGCGCCTACCTGATCGTCATGATCGCGCACCTGAGCGACAACAAGCTGGCGCACGGCGTCGACCATTTCATCTACGGCTGGGTTTTCTTCGGGCTGGTCATGCTGCTGCTCTTCTGGATCGGCTCGTACTGGCGCGACCCGGACGCCGGCACGGCGTCGATGTCCGCTGCCGCGGCGTCAGCGACACCCGCAGGCCGATCCAGGGCGACGCTTGCCAACGCGGTCGTTGTGCTGGCGATCGCGGCGGCATGGCCCGCGTACGCCGCGTACATCGACCGCGACGACGCTGCGGAAGCCCTCCCGCCCGTGAGGTTCTCGGCGCCCGCCGGGGCGAACGGCTGGGTGCTCGACTCGGCGCCGTTCACCGACTGGCGGCCGCACTACGACCCCGCGTCCGCCACGGTGTTCCAGGCGTACCGCAAGGGCGACCGCGTCGTTGCCTTGCACCTGGGCTACTACCATCGCCAGAAGCGCGGCGCCCAGCTCGTGAATTCGTGGAACATCATGGTGGTACAGAAGCATCCGGTCTGGACCGACGTCGGCGAAGGTCAGGTCCGTGACGCTGTCGGGCCAGGGACGCTCGACGTTCGCGAGACCCGGCTCCGGTCCGCGCAGCAGCGGCTCCTGATCTGGGACTGGTTCCGGATCGCCGATCACAACCTCGTCAATCCCTATGTCGCCAAGCTGCTCCTTGCGCTGCGGAAGCTCGCCGGTCGCAGCGACGACGGAACCGCGATCATCGTCGCCGCCCCGTACAGCGATCCCAGCCGGCCGCCGGTCGCCGTGCTGCAGGAGTTCATCCGCGACATGCAGCCCTCGATCGATGCGACGCTGTCGCACACCGAGTCGCAGTTCATGGCGAGCGAGCAATGAGCAACGGGGGATTCGGGACATGAGGCCGCAACCGCAGCTCGTCGCCCACGTCGTCTATCGCTTCGGCGTCGGCGGCCTCGAGAACGGGATCGTGAATCTCGTCAACCATCTGTCGCGCGACCGGTGGCGGCACGCCATCGTCTCGCTCACCGACATCTCGCGGGAGTTCACGGAGCGGATCGTCCATCCCGACGTGACCTATCTCGCGCTGGGCAAGCGCCCCGGCCATCTGGTCCGCGACTACCCGAAGCTGCTGCGCGAGTTCAAGGCGCTGCGTCCCGCCATCGTGCACACGCGCAATCTGGCGGCGCTCGAGGCGGCCGTCCCGGCGTGGGCCGCCGGCGTGCCGGTGCGCATTCACGGCGAGCACGGCTGGGACATACAGGACCCGGCAGGACGGCGGCGGCGCTACCGGCTGGTCCGCAAGCTCTACCGGCCCTTCGTACAGCACTACATCGCGCTCTCGCGCCATCTCGCGGACTATCTCGAGCAGCAGGTCGGCGTGCCCGACACGAGCCTCTCGCAGATCTACAACGGCGTCGATACCGACCGGTTCTATCCCTCGATCGGCCGCGGCGTCATTCCCGATTGTCCGTTCCAGGGGCCGGACTGCTGGCTCGTGGGGAGCGTCGGCCGCCTGGAAAGCATCAAGGACCCGCTCAACCTCGTGCGAGCCTTCATCCGCGCGCGAGCGATCCATCCGGTCGCGGCGCAGCGAGCGCGGCTGCTGATCGCGGGCGACGGGGCGCTGCGGCAGCAGGCCGAGTCGCTGCTCGCCGAAGGCGGCGCGCGAGACTACGCCTGGTTCGCGGGCGAGCGGGCCGACGTTCCGCACTTCATGCGCGGGCTGGACTGCTTCGCGCTGCCCTCGCTCGCTGAAGGCGTGTCGAACACGATCCTCGAGGCGATGGCCACGCGGCTCCCCGTGGTTGCGACGCGGGTCGGAGGCAACGCGGAGCTGATCGAGTCCGGCATGACGGGCACGCTCGTGCCGGCGGCGAACCCGGACGCGCTGGCATCGGCCGTGCTCGCCTACTTCGACGACCGCGCGACCGCGAACCGGCACGCGAAAGCGGCGCTGCGGGTCGTCGCCACCCGGTTCAGCCTGACGACCATGGTGGTCGCCTACGATCGGGTGTACGAGCGCACGCTCGCCGCGGCCGGCGTTTCGCTGCCGGCGTCACGCGGTCCCGTCGTTCAGGCCGCCGCCGATTCCGCGCGGCTGCAGCGCGCGACGCTGCCTTAGCGAGGCCAAGCCATGTGCGGCATCGTAGGTATCTTCGATATTTCGGGCCGGCGCCCCATCGCCCGCGAGCTCGTCGGGCGCATGAACGCGAGCCTCTCCCACCGCGGACCGGACGCAGACGGCTTCCATTTCGAGCCGGGCGTGGCCCTCGGCCATCGGCGGCTTTCGATCATCGATCTGTCGACGGGCGATCAGCCGCTCTACAACGAGGACGGCAGCGTCGTCGTGATGTTCAACGGCGAGATCTACAACTACCGCGAGCTCATTCCCGAGCTCGCGAGCCACGGTCACGCGTTCCGGACCAAGAGCGACACCGAAGTGATCGTGCACGCGTGGGAGCAGTGGGGCGAGGATTGCGTCTCGCGCTTCCGCGGCATGTTCGCCTTCGCGCTCTGGGACCGCAATCGCGAGACCCTGTTTCTCGCGCGCGATCGGCTGGGGGTGAAGCCGATGTACTACGCGCGGCTCGGCGACGGGACGCTGGCCTTCGGCTCCGAGTTGAAGGCGCTCATGGTCCATCCGGGGTTCAGGCGCGAGATCGAGCCCCGCGCGGTCGAGGACTACCTGGCGTACGGCTACGTCCCCGAGCCGCATACGATCTTCGCCGGAGCGCTCAAGCTGCCGCCGGGCTGTACGCTCGCGGTACGCCGAGGCGACACGGCGGCGCAGCCGCGCGAGTACTGGGATATCCCCTTCCAGCCGCGCTCCGGCCTGTCGCCGGACGAGGCGCGCGAAGAGCTGATCCCGCGGCTGCGCGACGCGGTGGAAAGCCGCATGATCGCCGATGTCCCGCTGGGCGCGTTCCTCTCGGGCGGCGTCGACTCCAGCGCCGTCGTCGCGATGATGGCCGGGGCGTCGAAGGAGCCGGTCAACACCTGCTCGATCTCGTTCGGCGACCCGGCCTTCAACGAGTCGGCATACGCGCAGGCGGTCGCCGACCGCTACCGCACGAATCACCGCATCGAGCAGGTCGATCCCGACGATTTCGGCCTTCTCGACGCGCTCGCTGACGTCTACGACGAGCCCTTCGCCGACAGCTCGGCCATCCCGACCTATCGGCTGTGCCAGCTCGCGCGCAAGAGCGTGAAGGTCGCGCTGTCCGGCGACGGCGGAGACGAGAACTTCGCGGGCTATCGCCGCTATCGCTGGCACGTCTACGAAGAGCGCATGCGCTCGATGCTGCCGCACTCGGTTCGAGCGCCGGTGTTCGGGCTGCTCGGCAATCTCTATCCGAAGGCCGACTGGGCGCCGAAGGTGCTGCGCGCCAAGTCGACGCTGGAGGCGCTGGCGCGCAATTCGATCGAAGGCTATTTCCACAGCGTCTCGGTGATGGGCGACCCGCTGCGCGATCGCCTCCTGTCGGACGCCTTCCGTCGCGAGCTGCAGGGCTATCGCGCGGTCGAGGTCCTGCGCCGCCACGCCGCGCGCGCGCCCAGGGACGAGCCGCTGTCCTTCGTCCAGTATCTGGACATGAAGACCTATCTCGTCGGAGACATTCTCACGAAGGTCGACCGGGCGAGCATGGCGCATTCGCTGGAGGTCCGCGAGCCGCTCCTCGACCATCGCCTGATGGAGTGGCTCTCCGGCCTGGCGCCGGCGCTCAAGCTGCGCGGCCGGGAGGGCAAGTTCCTCTTCAAGAAGGCGCTCGAGCCCTATCTGCCGAACGACGTTCTGTATCGCCCGAAGATGGGCTTCTCGGTGCCGCTCGCGAGCTGGTTCCGCGGGCCACTCAAGGATCGCGTGCAGCAGGCCGTGCTCGGGCCGGTGCTCGCCGATTCCGGGTACTTCAATCCGCGGTTCCTGCGGGAGATGGTGGATCAGCACCGGTCGGGAGCGCGCGACTACAGCGTCGCGCTGTGGTCGCTGCTGATGTTCGAGGCATTCCTGCGCAAGGCGATGGGGGCGGGGGACACCGGGCAGGCGAAGGCCGCGTAGGTCGTGCGCGCGGAACGACCAGTGCGCATTCTGCACATCCTCGATCACTCGCTGCCGCTGCACAGCGGGTACACGTTCCGCACCCTGTCGATCCTCCAGGAGCAGTGCCGCCTGGGGTGGGAAACCTTCCATCTCACGGGTCCCAAGCAAGGTGGAGGCGAGGCGCTCGAGGAGACGGTCGACGGCTGGCGATTCTTCCGCACTCCGCTCTCGCGCGGCGCGCTCGACGCCGTCCCCGGCGTGGTCGAGCTTTCGATGATGAACGCGCTCGCCCGGCGCCTGCGCGCGGTCGCGGCGGAGACGCGGCCGCAGCTTCTCCACGCGCATTCCCCGGTGCTGAACGCGATACCGGCGCTTCGGGTCGGGCGCGACCTCGGCATTCCGGTGCTCTACGAGGTGCGGGCCTTCTGGGAGGACGCGGCGGTAGATCACGGAAGCACCCGGGAGGGCGGAGCGCGGTATCGACTCACGCGGGCCCTGGAGACCTACGCCCTGAAGCGCGCCGACGCCGTGGCGACGATCTGCGAGGGCCTGCGCTCGGACATCGTGTCGCGGGGCATCGATCCCGCGAAGGTGACCGTCGTTCCCAACGCCGTCGACATCGAGAAATTCGTGCTCGGCCGCGAGCCCGACGGCTCGCTGCGGCAGCGCCTCGCGCTCGAAGGCGCGATCGTGCTGGGCTTCATCGGCTCGTTCTACGCCTACGAGGGGCTGGGCCTGCTGCTCGAGGCGCTGCCGAAGATCCTCGCCGGGGAGCCGCGGGCGCAGGTGCTCTTCGTCGGCGGCGGCGCGGAGGAGGCGAATCTGCGCGCTCTCGCCGCGCGCCTCGGCGTCGCGTCGAAGGTTCGCTTCGCGGGCCGCGTGCCGCACGGCGACGTGCAGCGCTACTACGACCTGATCGACGTGCTCGTCTATCCGCGCCTGCCGATGCGCCTCACTGAGCTCGTGACTCCGCTCAAGCCGCTCGAGGCGATGGCCCAGGGGAGGCTGCTCGCGGCCTCCGACGTCGGCGGCCACCGCGAGCTGATCCGCGATCAGGAGACGGGCGTGCTGTTTCGCGCGGGAGATGCGGACGCGCTGGCGGTCAAGGTGCTCGAGCTCCTGAAGGACAAGCGGCGCTGGGCGGAGCTGCGCGCC
>Ga0335077_10000029_pt1 | contig 146449 bp, 114 predicted proteins | sample Lox_Sample_31_FD_207151 | JGI IMG/M metagenome (GOLD analysis project Ga0335077, IMG submission 207151) | Soil microbial communities from Loxahatchee National Wildlife Refuge, Florida, United States - Lox_Sample_3.1 | ecosystem: Environmental > Terrestrial > Soil > Wetlands | place: USA... | reverse complement strand
CCGAACGCGCTGTTCTTGAACATCCATCGTCTTCCACGCCATGCTCGCCCCCGCGCTCGCTGCGCTCGCGCGGGAGTGTAAAGGATGTCCCGAGACGTTTTGGAAAGGATGTCATGAGACTGAACACAAAAAGCGCAAGAGCGGGGCACCCACAGTGATGGTGGTATCAGCGACCTAAAGGCTGGGCCGCCGGTCAAGTTCCCCACTCAAGCCAAAGGCGGGCTTGAGTGGGCCACCCGCCCACTCTCCAAAAGCCCGAGTAACTCGGGCCGTTTGCTCAACCCATCTCAGAACGAAGCTCCGAACGCGGGGGCTTTCGCGCGCTGTGCCGAACGTGTAACAGTTCGACGATGCCCTTCTTCTCGTGGATTTGGTAATAGATGAGAAACGGACTATGGACGAGCTTGCGGACGCCGAGCTTTCCTGGGATTGAGCTGCCTAGACGCGGGAAGCGGGAGAGCAATTCAACATGGTTAAGCAGGGAGTTTCCGAAAGACGAAGCAGCCTGATCATCGTCTTCGGCGATGCGGCCGATGATTTCAGCCAGATCGCTTATCGCTTTTTGCGAGTAGTAGAGGCGGTAATCCACGTAGGCAGCAACTCGCGAACCTTCTTGGCGGGGACCACCCGGCCCGCTTCGGCGTCTCGGATTCCCTCATCAATCGCGGCGAGAGTTTCCTCGTCTTCCTCGTCGAGAATGGGCGCGGTGTCTTCGAGGTCGAATTTCTTGGCTTTGGCCATGGGTTAATCTTAGACGGATTTGCTGGCTATGCAAGGCCAAAGTCCCCACTTCTCGCGCAAAGGACGTGCGAGAAATGGGGTACCCGGCTACAGACGGTCGAGCGTAGAGCAGGCCCACCCTCCCGCACAGAACGCGGGAAGGGTGGGGCAACCCCGTTGGTGCCGCACCTGAAAAGGATGGGCCAGCCCCCCTTACTTCAGCGTGACCAGCCTCTCCACCAACTCCGAGTAATCCTTCTTTTCGATCCCGTGGACCTGCTTGTTGTACTCATCTACCTTTGACGAGTAATTCATCGAGCAGAATTTTGGGCCGCACATGGAGCAGAAGGCTGCTTCTTTGTAGTAATCGTCGGGAAGGGTTTCGTCGTGCATGCTGCGGGCGGTTTCGGGATCGAGGGAGAGGGCGAATTGTTTTTCCCAGTCGAATTTGTAGCGGGCGTAGCTGAGGGCGTCGTCGCGGTCGCGGGCGCCGGGGCGCTGGCGGGCGATGTCGGCGGCGTGGGCGGAAATTTTGTAGGCGATGATGCCGTCTTTCACGTCTTTCTCGTTTGGTAACCCGAGATGCTCTTTCGGCGTGACGTAGCAGAGCATGGCGGCGCCGTACCATCCGATCATGGCCGCGCCGATGGCGCTGGTGATGTGATCGTAGCCGGGAGCGATGTCGGTGACGAGCGGGCCCAAGGTGTAGAACGGCGCTTCATAGCAGAGTTCGACTTCTTTTTCGACCTGTTCTTTGATCTTGTCCATGGAGACGTGGCCGGGGCCTTCGATCATGACCTGCACGTCGTGCTCCCAGGCTTTTTTGGTGAGTTCGCCTAGCGTTTTGAGTTCGGCGAATTGGGCTTCGTCGCTGGCGTCGGCGACGCAGCCGGGGCGCAAGCCGTCGCCGAGAGAGAAGCTGACGTCGTACTTCTTGAAAATTTTGACGATGTCGTCGAAGCGCTCGTACAGGAAATTTTGCTTGTGGTTGTAGGCCATCCACTGGGCGAGGATCGCTCCGCCGCGGCTGACGATTCCCGTGATGCGCTTGGAAATCAGCGGCAGATATTGAATCAGGACGCCGGCGTGGATCGTCATGTAATCCACGCCTTGCGCGGCTTGCTCTTCGATCACTTCGAGCATGACTTCGGCGTTCAGGTCTTCGACGCGCTTTACGCGCGCGATGGCTTCGTAAATCGGCACCGTGCCGATCGGCACAGGCGAGTGGCGCAGGATGGCTTCGCGAATCTCGTGAATGTTGCCGCCGGTGGAGAGATCCATCACCGTGTCGGCGCCGTAGTGGACAGCGGTGTGAAGTTTCTTAAGCTCTTCGTTGATTTCGGACGTGACCGCCGAGTTGCCGATGTTGGCGTTGATCTTACAGAGGCTGGCGACGCCGATCGCCATGGGCTCGAGTTCGGGGTGGTTGATGTTGGCGGGGATGATCATGCGTCCGCGGGCGACTTCGTCGCGCACCAGCTCGGGCGAGAGCTTTTCTTTATGCGCGATGAACGACATTTCATCGGTGATCACGCCCTGGCGGGCGTAGTGCATCTGCGAGAAATTGCCGTCGGTGTTTTCGCGCCTGCGCCGCGCCAGCCACTCCGCGCGCGGTTTGGGGACGCTGTATCCGTTGCCATTTGTCGAAGTCATCAGTCGGTCCAACCTTCCTGGAATATGTGTTGATTATAAACATTCGCGGCCTGATGGTTCAGTTTGGGATCAAGGCCGAAAAGCTTAACCACAGGGGGCACAGAGGTTCACAGAGGAATTGCGCGCGGATTCGTGTCCGGTTCATCGCTGGAGGAAAAAGGCCAGCTAGACTCCGATCGTGAAGGGGCGGACGCATTCGTCCGCCCTGAGAGCGGCAAAGACTTATGGGCTAGAAGACTGTAAGGCGCAGCTGCCCGGACGAATGCGTCCGGGCCTCTTGCTTGTTTACGGCTTCAGCATGATCGGCTTGAGCCCCAGCTTGATCGATCCGTTGATTGTCGTGGTGGCATTGGTAACGTCGACGTACTTGCTATAACCAAACGGCGCGGTGTAGGGCGCGGTGGTGCAGACGCCGTTATTGCAGGTTTGCGCCGCATTCCACACGATCAGATTCGAGCCCACCACGCACGACCAGATAATGCTGTCGCTCGAAGCGCAAGGCTGGGGCATCTGGTTGACCAGCCATCCGTAGACGACGTTGTAGGCGAGACCTGCAGGAGTGGGCTGACCGGAACTGTTTTCGATCGTCCCGGAGAAGGCCTGGCCCCAGGTGAACCAGTCCTGAAAGGCCAGGTTGTTGCTGGCAGAGAGACCAGCTTGCAGGATTTCGTAGTGCGTGATCCACGCGGTCTGCTGGTCGGGATCGGATACGCCGTTGGTCCCCCATCCGCCTTCCGTGGTCATGATGGGCTTGCCTTGCATGCCGTTGCTGTCGGCAAGCTGCCGGAAGGTCGAGATCATCGTCATGATCGGCGCGTTGGTCGAGAGCGGGCTTTCGGGCATGGGCACGGGCTTGAGCGTACCCGGCCCTGTCTGGCTGGGATAGCCGTGGAAGGTGAGGCCATCAGCGAATGCGCCGCCGCCGGCTGCGAGATAAGCGGTCATGAATTTCACACCGTTCATCCAGACGACCGATGGAGTCAGCACCATCGAAAGTTTGTCCTGCTTCAAGATCGGGTAGGCAGTCTGCGCCATGGCGAGCATCTGAGCGACGGTTCCGGTCCAGAATTTTGTGTTGCTGGCCTCGTTCCAGATCTCGTAATAGGCGACGTGCGGAGCGGTCACGCCGTTGTAGTGCTGAATGACGGCGGTGACGAAGTCGATCCAGTCCTGCATGTTGTCGGGCGGAATGGTGCAGACGCCGACGCCGGAGGCGTTGTGGTAGCAGGTGGTGTGGTCGGTCACCGCCCACTCCGGCGTCCAGCCGCCGAGATCGATGGTGACGAGCGCGGCGCCCTGTGCATTCTTGGGAGCCTTGATCACAAAACCATCAATCGGCTTGAAGTTGAATTTGCCGCGGCCGGTGCCTTCGATCATGGTCCAGGCGACCGGAGGATGGCTGATGGTGCCGAAGCTGACTTTGGGCATGTCACCCGGGGTGGAGACCCCCATGCCAAAAAACTGCGGTTGAAGTTGACTCTGCGCTGCGGCGGCCAGCAAAAACACGACAGCGAACAACGAAGTGACGAAGCGGTTCATCTTTCCCCCAAGTTGCCAACCGAAATAAGTCCAAAGGACCCGGGGTTCCCTGCCTAGACTCTTACATCGGCCAGATCATTGTTGCTTCCCCACAAGCAACTGCCAGCGAATGTAGCTCAAACAATTGCAAAAGAAAATAGCACCGATGGCGTAAGCAGCTGTGCAAGAAACTGCTTCGTTAACGCCCGAGTTCTTCGGCACAACCGTCCGATCAAAATTTCGATCGAACGTCTACAATGAATAGTGCCCGCTGTTCTGTCTTCGTTTCATGCGCAGAAAACTGCGATGCAGGAGGGCGACAGCAGCACGGAATCGAGGTTTGCCATGCGAGAAGTTGTGATTGTTTCATCGGTGAGAACGCCCGTCGGACGAGCCTTTAAGGGCACTTTGCGCGCGTCGCGTCCCGACGAATTGGCTGCGGTTGCGATCAAGAGCGCGGTGGAGCGCGTGCCGCAGCTCGAGGCAAAAGAGATCGAGGATGTCATTCTCGGCTGCGCTATGCCCGAGGCAGAGCAGGGGATGAATGTCGCCCGTATCGCATCGCTGCGGGCTGGATTGCCTGTGGAAATCTCGGCGCTGACCATTAATCGGTTTTGTTCTTCGGGGCTGCAGGCGATTGCCATGGCAGCCGAGCGGATCATGAGCGGCAGCGCGGAGGTAATTGTCGCCGGAGGCACGGAGTCGATGTCGATGATTCCCATGGGCGGGCACAAGATCTCGCCGAATCCGTGGCTGGTGGATCATTATCCCGATGCGTATCTCTCGATGGGATTGACGGCCGAGCGCGTGGCGCAGCGATTGGGCATCACGCGCGAGGCAGCGGATGAATTTTCGCTGCACAGTCATCAGAAAGCGCTGGCGGCGATTCAGTCGGGAAAGTTTGACGATGAAGTTGTGCCGGTGCCGGTGAGTTTCAGCACGCCGAACGGGTCGAAGCCGAAGCGGCAGGAAATTGTCTTCAAGACGGATGAGGGACCGCGCGGCGACACGTCGCTGGAAGCGTTGCTCTCGCTCAAGCCTGCATTTCATGCCAAGGGCACCGTCACCGCGGGAAACTCTTCGCAGATGTCGGATGGCGCTGCGGCTGCGGTGGTGATGTCGGCGGAGCGGGCGAAGGCGCTGGGCATTGCTCCTTTAGTGCGCTATGTTTCGTTCGCAACTGCGGGCTATAAGCCCGAGGAAATGGGACTGGGACCGGTCTTCGCAATTCCGAAGGCGCTCAAGCTGGCGGGAATCCAGCTGGCCGACATCGATGTGATCGAATTGAACGAGGCGTTCGCGGCACAGTCCCTGGGAGTGATCAAGGAAGTCGGATTGGACCCCGAGAAGGTGAATCCCAACGGCGGCGCGATCGCACTGGGACATCCGCTCGGTTGCACGGGCGCGAAGCTGACGGCGAGCGTGATTCGCGAGTTGAAACGGCGCAAGGCGCGCTACGGCATGGTGACCATGTGCGTCGGCGGCGGCATGGGAGCGGCGGGAATTTTCGAGAATCTGTAAACCAAGAGCAATAACCACGAAGGACACGAAGGTGCACGAAGGAAAGCAAAGAGGGTTTTCCTTCGTGAATCTTCGTGTCCTTTGTGGTTATTGCTTTGCCTTCCCGTTTTGGTTCTTCATTTCTTGAGAACGTGACGAACGACCTAGACTTCTGACGTGCCTATGCGATACCTCTTGAAGTCTTATGGTTACAGGCGCTGTTCGCCGATTAAGCGCACAGGAGGTCAGCCATGCCGTCATCACCGCGGCGATGCGAGTGCATAACGAGTTGGGGGCTGGGCTTTTGGAAAGCGCTTACCTGGCTTGCTTGCATCATGAATTGACTGTGGCTGGCTTTCAATGTGCCTGCCAGGTCGGACTGCCCGTCGTCTATCGTGGGGTGAAACTGGAGATCGGATATCGCATGGACCTTTTGGTAGAGGATCTCGTGGTCGTCGAAGTTAAATCGGTGGATGCAATTTCTCCCGTGCATCAGGCGCAGGTTATTTCATATTTGAAGCTCAGCGGCAGAGGAATCGGGCTGCTGATCAACTTCGATGTTGTGCACCTGAGGGATGGGATCAGGCGTTTTGTGAACGGGACTGGTTGGAAATGACGGCAAAGGCATTAACCACTCAGGATACGAAGTTTCACAAAGGAAAGCTTTTGCTATCGGCGCTATAATTTGCGCATTGGAGGCCCCCCGTGCTTTCACTTCGACTTTCAGCGATTTTGCTTCTCGTCATCGCGATCCCTGCGTTGGGACAGCAGCAACAGTCTGATTCCAGGACTTCACTGGGCAACTCGGCGCCGACTGCAAAGCCCCCGGTTGTCGACGGCACACTGAATGTACTGAAAGACCTCGCCGACGGGAAACTTCAACTTCAATTGGATAGCCGAGGGTCGAATCTGCTGGCGGATCGGAACAATGGCGGGAAATTTTTAGTGGTCCCTCTGCAAGCAGATGACCTTGTGTTGCTGGGTGATGAAATCTGCTACACCCTTCGCACCTATGTGGTGGCGCGGGATACAAAGGATTCGGATTCGACGCATCCGGTTAAATCGACGACTTGCCAGATGGGGAGCCGGTTCCAGCTGAAAACAGCGATTGTGCACGCCGAAGATGGCAATCGCTGAATGAGAACGGAGGTTCCGTTCGTAATCACTGAGTAGCTTTTCTCTATCCTAAGGTAACAATTCTTTACCCGTTCTCACGCACTTTTACGCGGTCCGGAGTATGCTTTTTACGTACGGAAACGTCCAATATGTAGGGCATCCCCCCGCCCCGGTTGGTGTTGCGATAAGCTCTTCGTCCGGTTGGTAGGAGGTGCGTATGCGTCTCTCCGGCCTTTCGCTCTTCGCGGTACTACTGGTCTCTTCGGTTGCCTTTGCACAGCATCATGACGCGGGCAGCGCACCGAGTGCGCCGAGCTCGCCGGCGCCGACTGCGGCTCCGAGCGCGCCTGCTCCCACGCCAGTTGCTCCAGCCCCTGCGCCGAGCGCGCCGCCGACTCCTGCTCCGGTAGTGATCCACAGCAGCACGCCGAGCCCTGCTCCCACGCCGGAAACACATGTCGCGTCCGCGCCGACTGCTCCTAGAGTTTCGGAGCCTGGCGTTTCGCAACCCAGAACTCCGAACGCGCCGAATGTCCCCAAGGCTGAGACTTCAGAAAGAACTTTTTCGCCGACTCGGGCGCCCGAGCCCGAGCGCGTCGTTCCCGGCACCAAGATTTCCGGCGAAAACAGGATCGCTTCGTCGCCGCGCGTCGGAGAAGATCCTAAAAAGAAAGAGAGCGATGTGAAGCCGGGTGATCCCGACCTGCGGCGGAAAATTTGCCTCGATGGCCACTGCCGCGAATCGCAAACGTCCACCACGGAATCTGATTTGCGCCGCCACCTATGCATCGACGGGCGCTGCAATTGCCCGAGTGGCGAGACCGCGACCAACCAAGGATGCGTCCCAACGCAGGTGCTAATGGAGCAGAATGCATCGTTGACGTGTCTGCCGGGGCAGTACTCGAACGGCGTGGCTTGCGTTACAGCGGTGGCGGAGTGCGCCGGCGTCAACGGCCAGGCGGCTAACTATGTTGCGCAATTGCGCGGACTCCGCTCCCAGATGGATCAGGCCTGCGCACAGAACTCTTCCAGTCAAGACTGTGAAGACGCACAGGCAAATTTTCGGCAGACGATGCTGCTTTACCGGTCGCTTTGGGACGGCGCGCGATCGGAGTGCCGCGCAACGCTGGCTGATCCGGCCAGTTTTTGATTTGGTAGTCTCGAGATTCGACAGTTGGACCCAGGAGCTTGGTATGCGGCGCACAATTCTGGCTGTCGCTGTTCTTCTGATGTATTCGTCCGCGATGCTGGCCCAGCATTCAGGCGGAGGAGGCGGTGGAAGCAGTTCGGGCGGTGGCGGCGGCCATAGCTCGGGCGGATCTTCGGGAGGATCATCGGGCGGTGGATCACATAGTTCCTCGGGCGGGTCATCTTCCAGTCATAGCTCTGGTTCGAGTCACAGCTCCGGCGGCTCTGGCGGTCACGGATCCTCTTCGTCCGGGTCTTCTTCTCACGGGACTTTCTCTCACGGGTCATCTTCCCGCGGAGCCGGTTCGCACGGGTCAGCCTCTGTCGGTTCGGGCTCGCACGAATCAAGTTCGTTCATGAGAAGTTCGGCACGCTCCAGCCTGGCGCGATCCGAAATCCGGCGGCCTGAGGCTGAGGCCCTGCGCAACATTCGCGGACTTAATGTCGGAACGCGCAGCCCGGAAACCGAAAAGCCGGAGAAGCGATCGTTCTGGTCGGCGCTTCGTCATCCCTTCCGAAAACCGGAGCCGCGTCCAGTTTTGGATTTGCGCCGCCACATTTGCTTTAACGGGCCGTGCCAGCCTTGCCCGGGCAAAGGATGCACGACCGGCGTGGTGAAGCATCCGGCGCGCTATTTCAATCCATGCGCAGGCGGCGACTTCTGGCGCGGAGGCTCGTGCGTAGCACAAACGCATTTTCTGAGCGACTGCAGCGGACTGCGCATGGCATATGAGCAGCAGTTGCAGCAGTTGCGTGGCGCCGATGCTGAACTCCGCCAGGCCTGCGCGGGTGGGGTGTCGCCGCAATGCGACGACCTCACCGCAAAGTGGCAGGGCCAGTCCAATCTTGTTCGCGATTTGCAGAAGAGATATCTGCAGTGCCAGCGGCAGTCGGTCGCTTACCCATATGCCGGATTTACCTTTGGCAGCTATTCCTACGGGCATTCGTGGGATCCGTTGGGTACGGCGATCGAGATTCGCTGAGGTTTTTGTGTAGATTCGCAACGACGCAGGATTCTATCCAGAAAACCGGGAAGAAACACCTAGGAACGCCTGAATTACCGGCCTATCATTCCTACTTCTCCCGCATTAGAATTATGAAATGTCGCCGCACGCTTGCCGTGCGGTCTTTTTGAATCTGAGGAGTTCCGATGGCAAGTACCACGACAGCACCCAAAACGAGAATTTCCGGCGGCAGCTTTCTGTTGGAAACGCGCCAGCCCGATGAAGTCTTCACTCCTGAAGATCTCAGCGAACAACATCAGTTGATTGGGCAGACGGCGGAAGAGTTTGCCGTGAACGAGATCGTGCCGAACATCGAGAAGATTGAGCACAAGGATTTTTCGGTCACGCGCGATCTGCTGAAAAAGGCGGGCGATCTGGGGCTGAGTTCGGTGGAGATTCCCGAGGCGTACGGCGGCCTGGAAATGGATAAGGTGACCGCCGCAGTCGTGGCCGATCACATCGCGAAGTATGCGGGATTCGCGACGACGTGGGGCGGACACACGGGCATCGGGACGCTGCCGATCGTTTACTTCGGGACGGAAGAACAAAAGAAGAAATACTTGCCGCGGCTCGCGGCGGGCGAAATTGTGGGCGCATATGCGCTTTCGGAGTCGACCTCTGGCTCCGATGCGATGAACTGCCGCGCGCGCGCCGAGCTTTCGGCGGACGGGAAGCACTACATCCTGAACGGCGAAAAGATGTGGATTACCAACGCCGGCTTCGCCGACCTGTTTACGGTTTTCGCGAAGATCGGTGGCGAGAAGTTTTCGGCATTTCTGGTCGAGAAAACTTTCCCCGGATTTTCGGTTGGCGCAGAAGAGCACAAGATGGGCATTCGCGGATCGTCGACTTGCCCCATCATTTTGAATGACTGCAAGGTGCCGGTTGAGAATTTGCTGGGCGAAATCGGCAAGGGACATCTGATCGCGTTCAACATCCTCAACATCGGCCGCTTCAAGCTGGGCGCGATGTGCGTGGGGGGCGGACGGGTTTCTCTCGAAAATTCGATTGGGTATGCGAAGCAACGCAAGGCGTTCAACAAAGTCATCGCCGACTTCGGTCTGGTGCGGGAGAAGATCGCCAACATGGCGACGCTGCTTTATGTGGGGGAGTCGCTCGTCTACCGCACGGTTGCATTGATGGACGCTGCGCTAAGCGAGGTTGACAAATCGGCGGCTGACGCAGCGAAGCAGTCGCTCAAGGCAATCGAGGAATATGCGGTCGAGTGTTCGATCATCAAAGTCTGGGGCTCGGAGATGATCGACTATGTGGTCGACGAGACGGTGCAGATTTACGCTGGGTATGGATTCGTCGAAGAGTATCCAGCGGAGCGCGCTTACCGCGATGCGCGCATCAACCGAATTTTTGAAGGCACAAACGAAATCAACCGGCTGATCATTACCGGATTTCTGCTGAAGCGGGCGATGAGCGGGCAGTTGCCGCTGATGCCCGCGATCAAGAATTTGATGGATGAGGTGCTCTCAGGCCCATCAACGAGCGAAGACCTCGAAGGCGCGCTCTCAGAAGAACGCCAATTGGTGGCGCAGGCGAAGAAGCTGGGATTGTTTGCGGCGGGTTCAGCCACGCAAAAATATATGCAGGCGATCCAGGATCAGCAGGAGATCATGGGCGCCATCGCCGACATGACGATTGAAACCTATGCGATGGAGTCGGCTGTTCTACGCGCGCAGAAGATCGTCGAGGCGAAGGGCGAAGCTGCCGCGGCTCTGCCGATTGCGATGACGCGGGTGTATTTGTCGCAGGCGATGGAGAAAGTCGAGTCGGCCGCACGCAAAGTGATTGCCGCGGTGGCCGACGGCGACATGATGCGCACCCAACTTGCGATTCTGCGGCGACTGGCAAAGTATGAGCCATTCAATACGATTGAACTGCGGCAGACAATCGCACAGAGAATGATCGAGCGGGGGAAATACACGCTGGCCTGAGTAAAATCCATTTCCGTGCAGCCCCCGATTCTGCACAACAATGCCACTTCATGTCTTCTTCAAGTCGGATACTTCGTATTGCAGCGTCCAGCGCGGCTTTGCTGGGCTTGTGGCTGAGCGGGTGCGGATCAGGTTCTAACTCGGGCGGCGGTTCCGGCGCTACACCGCCTTCGATCACGACTCAGCCTTCCAGCCAAACCGTCAACAGCGGGCAGACCGCGACGTTCGCCGTAGCAGCGGCCGGCACCGTGCCGCTGAGCTATCAGTGGAAAAAAGGCGGCAGCATCATTAGCGGAGCGAACTCTGCCAGCTACACGACTCCTGCCACAACCGCGACCGACGATGGCTCACAGTTTTCGGTGCAAGTCAGCAACCCGGCGGGAAGCGTAACGAGCAATGCTGCAACGCTCAGCGTGGATTCGCCGCCGGCTATCACCTCGCAGCCCTCGAACCAGAACGTTACGGTGGGACAAACCGCGACCTTTACGGTTGCGGCCTCCGGCACCGCGCCCTTGAGTTATCAGTGGCAAAAAGCAAGCGCCAATATTGCCGGAGCGACTTCGTCGAGCTACACGACGCCGGCCACGACGCTGACTGACAGTGGATCGCAGTTCGACGTGGTGGTCAGCAATTCTCTCGGAAATACCACCAGCAATGCGGTAACGCTTACGGTGACGTCGACTGCTCCAGCCATCGATGTGCTGACTTACCAGTACGACAACACACGCGCAGGGGCTAATTTGCAGGAGACGACGCTAACTCCCAGTAACGTGAACTCAGGGACCTTTGGCAAAATCGGTTTCTATTCCGTCGATGGGCTGGTGGATGCGCAACCCCTATACGCGTCGCACGTCAGTGTTCCGGGCAACGGCACGCATGATGTTCTCTACGTGGTAACCGAGCACGACAGCGTCTATGCCTTCGACGCCGACACGGGCACGATTCTATGGCAGACGTCACTGTTGGGCGCAGGTGAAACCACAAGCGATGCTCGCAGCTGCGACCAGGTAAGTCCGGAGATCGGGATTACGTCGACGCCGGTGATCGATCGAACGAGAGGCGCCCATGGCGCCCTCTATGCCATCGCAATGTCCAAGGATTCGTCCGGCAATTATTATCAGCGGCTGCACGCGCTCGATATTGTGACTGGCGCAGAACTGTTCGGCGGCCCGAAGGTGGTTGAGGCGACTTTTCCGGGAACCGGCGACGGCAGTTCGGGCGGCAACGTAATATTCGATGCGAAGCAATATAAAGAGCGAGCTGGGCTGTTGCTGCTGAATGGCACGGTCTACACGACGTGGGCTTCGCACTGCGACATTCGGCCTTACACCGGCTGGATCATCGGATACGACGAATCCAGTTTGCTGCAGACGCAGGTTCTCAACGTCACGCCCAATGGCAACGATGGAGCCATTTGGATGGCGGGCGCGGCTCCGGCTGCCGATGTCACCGGCAACATTTACTTCCTCGACGCCAACGGGACCTTCGACACTACGCTCGACGGCAATGGCTTCCCCAGCGAGGGAGACTTCGGCAACGCATTTGTGAAACTGTCGACGTCAGGAACATTGGCCGTGGCGGACTATTTCACCATGGTCAACACCGTGGCCGAGTCTAACGCTGACGAAGACCTTGGCTCGGGCGGAGCGGTTGTGCTGGCCGACGTGATGGACAACGGCGGCCATACTCACCAACTGGCGGTCGGCGCGGGAAAAGATACCGATCTCTACGTGGTCGACCGCACCGCGATGGGAGAATTCAATCCCACCAAGAACAATATTTACCAGCAGGTCACCGGCGTGCTGGGTGGAAGCGTGTTCTCGAAGCCCGCGTTTTTCAACGACACAATTTATTACGGAGCTGTGAAGGATTCGATCAAGGCGTTCCCGATCACCGATGCACTGTTGGCGACGGCACCGGCTTCGAAGACGGGCAACACGTTCATGTATCCCGGTGCGACGCCCAGCATTTCTGCAAACGGGACAAGCAACGCCATTTTGTGGGCCGTTGAAAACAAGAATTCGGTTGCGGTCCTGCATGCGTTCGATCCTGCGAACCTGGCGACCGAGTACTACAACAGCACGCAGGCAGCGAACTCCCGCGACTCTTTGGGTCCGGACAACAAGTTCATTGTGCCGATTATTGTGAACGGGAAGGTTTACGTCGGAACGCCGACCGGAGTGGCGGTGTTTGGGTTGTTGCCGTAGGCGCTTGTCTTGCTTCTTGGTTCTTCGCGGCAACCTCTGATAAAAATGTGCCCATGAAAGTCTGGTTCGTGGGCCTCCTTGTTTTGGGACTGTCTGGATTGCTCGCAGCGCAGTCGACCTCTATTTCTGTTGTCTCCACTTCTCCCGACTCAGCAACATTCGAATCCGATCAGACTGCGCACATCACGCGCGTTGTTCCCATGCCGCAGACGATTAGTCCCGAGGCGCAGGAGTGGTTGGCGTCGCTCACGCACAGCACGTCCGGCCCGGAAAGCTTGGCCGAGCGCCGCGCGCACACGGATGCCTGGCGCGCCAAAGATTCGGCGGAAGCGCGCAAGCTCTACCCGGTGAATGTTGAGGAGACGACCACCGCAGGCGTGCGCACTGACATCATCACGCCGCTTGTGACGCCGGAATCGAATCGCTCGCGCGTGTTGATCAATCTGCACGGCGGCGGCTTCAACTCCGATTCGGGCTCGCTGATCGAGGGCGTGCCGATCTCGAATCTCGCGAAGATAAGAGTCGTTTCCGTTTATTACCGGCTTGCGCCTGAAAATCCTTTCCCTGCAGCGGTGGATGACGTTGTCGCGGTATACAAAGAACTGATCAAAGCTTACAAGCCAAACAATATTGGCATCTTTGGAACGTCGGCCGGCGCGATTCTCACGGCAGAAGTTACTGTGCGCCTCAAGCAGCTTGGCCTGCCGCTACCCGGCGCATTGGGAATTTTTTCCGGTCTCGCCGACTTCAGCCGGGTCGGCGATGCGCGCCAACTCTTTACGCTCAACGGCTTTCCGGGCCAGCTCACACCGACCGATTCGAACCATCTTCCGGACGACCAATATGTCGGCAAAACAGACCGCAAGGATCCGGTGCTCTCGCCGCTGTTCGCCGATCTGCACGGCATGCCTCCGAGTTTGCTGGTTACGAGCACGCGTGATCTGCTGTTGAGCGACACGGCGATTTTTCATCGAGCCTTGCTGCGCGCGGGAGACGATGCGCAACTCGTCGTCTTCGAGGCTCTGCCGCACGCGTTCTGGTATCACTTCCAGCTCCCCGAGACGAAAGAGACGCTGGAGTTGATGGCAAAATTTTTCGATGAGAAACTCGGGCACTAGAGAAGGCGCTAGCCATAAAGGACACAACGGTTCACGAAGGAAGGCGGATCGCTTGAAAACTTATCTGCGACTTTTATGCTCGCTGTTCTTGATGAGTATCGCGGCCATCGCCGAAGTTTCGTTGCCCGCTTTGCTGGCCGATCACATGGTGATCCAGCGCGACCAGCCAGTGCACGTTTGGGGCATTGCCGCGGAGCACGAGAGCGTCACCGTCACATTTCGTGGCGAGACCCAGTCCACTGCTGCCGACGAACTGGGGCGCTGGAGCCTTTATCTTTTGCCCGGCGAAGCGGGCGGCCCATTTCCTCTCACGGTGAAAGCGAGCAACACCATCACTTTGCAGGATGTGCTGGTGGGTGATGTGTGGGTCGCGTCGGGACAGTCGAACATGGAGTTCCCGATGACGGAGCTCAGCAACGCCTCCGCCGAGATTGCTGCCGCGCAGTTTCCGAAGATTCGCATTTTCATGGTCGAGCATCGCCCGGCAGATTTTCCCCGCGCCGACGTCGAGGCAAAGAGTTGGGTCGCATGCACTCCGCAGAGCGTCGCCAAATCTTCCGCGATCGCTTATTACTTCGCGCGCGAACTGCATCAGAAACTTAACATTCCCTTCGGCCTGATCGAAACTTTCTGGGGAGGCACGCCGGCAGAGTCGTGGACCAGCCTCGGCGCGCTCTCGGCCGATGCGTCGCTCATGCCGGTCTTCGCGCGACGCAACGATATGGTCGCCGAGCATGAATCGACGGTGCTACAGCTTCAGCGCGAGGAGCGCGAATATCAGAAAGCCGTCACGCAGGCCAAAGCCGAGGGGAAGCCTGAGCCCGGGCGATCGTGGCATCCGGATTTTGCGGCGTGGGCTCCGGCCGCGCTTTACAACGGGATGATTGCGCCTCTGACGCATTTTCCAATCCGCGGCGCCATCTGGTATCAAGGCGAGGCCAACGGCGGGCCGACGGCGCCGCTCTATGGACGGCAACTGGAGACGCTGATCCGCGACTGGCGCCACGCCTGGGATGTCGGCGACTTTCCTTTTCTGATCGTTCAACTCGCCAACTGGGAGACGAGCCCCGACGGTCTCTGGCCTGAAGTGCGCGAAGGACAGCGCAAGGCATTGGCGCTCAAGAACACGGCAATGGCGGTCACTATCGACATTGGCGACGCAGTCGACATTCATCCCAAAGACAAGCGCGACGTGGGCTTGCGGCTGGCGCTGGGAGCGCGCGCTGTTGCCTACGGAGAAAAAATCGAATGGTCTGGACCGCTGTATCGCCAGCTCACGCGCGAAGAGCACGCGTTGCGCGTCTGGTTCGATCACGCCAACGGACTCGGCGCAAAAGGCGGGCCGCTGGTTGGATTTGAAGTTGCGGGAGCGGATGGCAAATTTGTCACGGCAGAGGCGACTATCGACGGCGCAACCGTGGTGGTTTCGAACGCGCAGATCAAGGAGCCGGTTTCTGTCCGCTATGCGTGGGCTGCGAACCCCACGTGCAATCTCTACAATCGCGAGGGGCTGCCTGCCTCGCCGTTTCGCGCTCTGGAGTGATCGTGGTGAGCGCGCTAGTCCTTTGGCAGCAGCATGTAGCTCACGAATGCCAGCCGCTTGCTGTCCGGCGACCATGAAGGCACGTTGATCGTTCCCTGTCCGCCGAACAATTTCGCGAGGACAATAATCTTCTTGTCCGCGAGAGACATCAGCCGTAGCGTCACATCTTTCCCTTCGGGATGGCCGCTCACGCTCGCGTCGTAGGTGAGAAAAACCATCCACTGGCCGTCGGGCGAGATGTGCGGAAACCAGTTGTTGAGATCGTCGGAGAAGACCTGCTCCTGCTCGCTGCCGTCGGGCTTCATGCGCCAGATTTGCATGTGGCCGGTACGCTCGGAGTTGAAGTAAATGTATTTCCCATCCGGTGAATATTCAGGGCCATCGTCCAAACCCTTCGCGGTCGTGAGACGGATTTCTTCTCCACCTGATGCCGGAATTGCATAGATGTCGAACTCCCCGTCGCGTTGACCGACGAAGGCCAGCGTCTTCCCGTCCGGCGACCAGCCATGCCAGTACGAAGGAGTTTTGTGCGTGATCTGCTTCGGTGCTCCGCCTTCGATGGGGACGATGTAGACCTGAGACTCGTGGTCGCCCTGCGAGTTGTCGCTGATGGCCAGTTGTTTCGCATCCGGCGAAATGCCGTGATCGTTGTTGCAGCGAATCGCGAAGCCAGTATCAAGCTTCACCGTGGCTCCGCCCCCAAGCGGCAGGCGCTCGATGCGCCCGTCGCGATTGAAGAGAAATGCGTTGCCGTCGCGCGTCCAGTTGGGCGCTTCGAATCGCCCCGGAGCTATGTATTCCACACGGCGATCGATGGGATCGGTAGTGATGGTTTCGAGCGTGCTGTAAAGCATAGGCTCGCCAGACTTGGGCTCGGGCTGCGAAAGTTCCACGTTGGAGAAAACGGCTTTCTCGACCACGTCTTTGTCGTGCGAGCAAACGCCGATGCCGACGTAGAACGTTCCTTGCAGAGGAATACGAAGCCAGCCACCCGCAGGATGCGTCTCGACTCCTTCTTCCGAGAGCGCCATGTATACGTATTCGCCGCGCTTGGCGATCTGCAGACGCTTTGGGGCGGAGAGGCTGGATTGCACCTGGCGAGTCGGCGCTCCTTTATCGTCACGGAACTGGAGCGAAGTGAGGCCGCTGGCGTGCAGCGCCACGTCGGCGTAGACCGAATCCGCATCGAGGCTCTGGCGCAGTATCAGCACAGCTTTCTTGTGTTCATTGCCGGTTTTGGTGAGAAAAGAAATGTCGGCAGTCAGGGTAACGTCGCCCGATATCTTCTTCCATACCAATTGAAACGCATCGGCTGTCGACCACATATTTTCGCCGCTGCCGCTGATCGTGTAGCTGTGCGCCGTCGCATCGTACTCGACCGAGCCGGCGTGCAGCACGGTGCCGACGTCGGAGTGGTTCTCGAAAATGCCCACCGCGGTGGGCTGCGCAAAGGAACAGCACCAAGCTGACAACAACAGCGCGCAGATGGAGATGATCTGCCGGGTTGGCACTCGATTCATTGTGAGGCCTTCTGTAATTCGGCGTTTATGTGGATGTTGCTTCCGCCGTTAACCTTGAGCTTTCGTTCCCAAGGTGTGAAACCGGCCTTCTTTACGGCGATTGTATGTTCGCCCTCTGGAAGCTGAATGTCGGATGGCGTATTGCCTGTAAAACTACCGTCTACCTCGATATCAGCGCTATCAGGCGTCGAGGACACTGATATTTTCCCGGTTGAAACTGAAGGCGCCGAAGCGACGGCAGAGTTGCTTGAAGGGGCGGATTGCGACTTGTTTTGAGCCGCAGCGGCGGTCGCTGCGCGTATCTCGGGGCCATGCGCAGCCCAATCCTGGAGTATGGCCTCACAAGCATCTTGCACGGAGCCGCCAAGAGAAAGCGTCGACTTGCTGACAATCGAGTCGCCTGAAACCCGCGCAAAAACTGCCACCTTATTTTTGTGCCTCAGAGCTCCTTTTCCACCCTCGTGGTCGAGGAGCACGATGTAGTCGGTCTTTTCCTGAATATTATTGATCTTCACTTGCGGACAGCGTTCGCCAAAAGTTTTGATAATCTCGGCAGTTTGTGGTCGCGCACCTCCCGCCATGGTGCCCGCGAATGCGCCGCCTCCTCCTCCGCTAGATCCGGCAATTGACCAAGACTGGCTATCTGTAATGAATACTCGGGCAGGCTCCGGATTGTCCGCCGTTTTTGCAGCACCCTGTCCTTGCGACAAACTGGCGAGTGCGAGGAGCAGTGCAGACGATAGCAACGCAACTTTATACACGACAACCTCCTGTGCAAAGTCGCGTGTATCGTAGCACGTCTTAGAATGTCCCCTATAACGTCAACTCCACACTGCGCGCGATCCATCGCTGTTAACCTTTTCTCATTTCTGATACAACGTTCGCATGAAAATGTCACGGTGCTGGTTCCTCGCTCTTCCTTTCGTGCTTCTCCTAGCTTCGGCAGCGCAACAAAGTTCTCGTCCGTCAGCGGGCCTCGCGCTCACGCCGCCCATGGGATGGAACTCCTGGAACAAGTTCGGCTGCAACGTCAGCGAAGACATGATCAAGGGAATGGCCGACGCGGTGGTCAAGTCGGGGATGAAAGATGCCGGCTACGTTTACGTGAACATCGACGACTGCTGGCAGGTGAGCCGCGATGCCAACGCGAATATCGTGGTCGACCCGCAGCGCTTCCCGCATGGCATGAAGGCGCTGGGTGATTATATTCATTCGCTCGGGCTGAAGTTCGGCGTTTATTCCGATGCGGGAACGAAGACGTGCGCTGGACGTCCGGGCGGACTGGGGCATGAATATCAGGATGCGATCCAGTACGCGGCGTGGGGCGTGGATTATCTGAAATACGACTGGTGCAACACGAGCACGCAGGATGCGCGCGCCTCGTATGCCAATATTCGCGCTGCGCTCGATGCGTCCGGCCGGCCGATCGTGCTCAGCATTTGCGAGTGGGGCACGGCGAAGCCGTGGCTCTGGGGCGCGGAAGCCGGCGGAAATCTGTGGCGCACTACCGACGACATCAACGACCGCTGGGGAGGCAAAGAGAAGTGGCCCAACGGCAGTTGCTGTTCGAACGGTGTCCTCTCCATTCTCGATCAGGAAGTCGGGTTGCAGTCTTACGCAGGGCCGGGACATTGGAATGATCCCGACATGCTTGAGGTCGGCAACGGCGGCATGAATGATGTCGAATACCGTTCGCATTTCAGTCTGTGGGCGATCCTGGCAGCGCCGCTGATTGCGGGCAACGATCTGCGCAGCATGCGGCCCGAAATTCACGACATTCTTACGAACAAGGAAGTGATCGCCGTTGACCAGGACGCGCTGGGAAGGCAAGGCGAGCGCGTCGCGAAAAATGGCGATGCCGAAGTGTGGGCGAAGCAATTGAAAGATGGCAGCCGAGCGGTCGTGCTACTGAACCGCGGAAGTGCCGAACAACAAGTCACAGTGAATTGGGAAGACATCGGCTATCCAGCCAGCACGAGTGCTGCGGTGCGCGATCTGTGGCAGCACACAGATCTGGGAAAAGTCACTGGAAAATTTTCTGCACCGGTGGCATCCCATGGTGTCGTGATGGTGACGGTGAAACCGTAGCCCATTGCCACGCACAGTGCACGTCATTCCGAGTACCCGCAAAGCGGGCGCGAAGAACCTGCTTTTTCTTCTTGGTGAGAAAAAGCAGGTTCCTCACCGCCGCTTCGCGCCGGTTCGGAATGACATCGTTTTCAAGGGAGACGGCTATTTAGACGCGGCGGCCTTTAGCTCTTCCATCACACTCTGAATCAGCTCTTTCGCATCCGTGAGGCTCTTCATGATGATCTGGATGTCCATGGCAGGTTTGCCGAGTTGACGCTGGCTCTGGCAGTAGACGCCGTGCTGTCCGACCAGGGCCATTGAGTCGGTGATCATGTCCATGGTGACGGCGAGTCGACCGCGGGAAACGCCCATCATGGTTTCGTAGTGTTCGAGCTCTTCGTGCTTCTCGTCGAATACCGGCATCGCACGATTGTACCTGCCACTCTGTACGGAGCATAATTAGTAGCTGACAAAATCGATTTTCAAACGTCCATCACTCTTACCATGCAGCTTGCGCTGCTTTCACGGCAGTTCATCAAAACTGGCGCCGAAACGCAGCACATCAGACGCAACACATAACAAGGAGAGACCATGAAGAAACAGATTTCCATGCTCGTGGGCCTGATTTTTACTCTGACCATGTTTGCGGTATGCCAGGGCGGCAAGCCGAGTCCAGCCGCGTCTGCCTCATGCGATCTGGGAGGCGGCAAGTCGATCAAGACCGATTACTCCAGCCCGCGCATGAAAGGCCGTAAAATCTACGGCGGCCTGGTACCCTTCGGCGAAGTCTGGCGCACTGGAGCGAACGAAGCAACGACCTTTGTGACCAGCAGCAACATCACCGTCGGCGGCAAGGCCGTGCCCGCGGGAAGCTACACGATCTTCACCGTCCCCAACGCTGACAAGTGGACCCTGATCATCAACAAGAAAACCGGCGAGTGGGGCATACCGTACAAGTATGAGAGCGACGAACTGGTGCGTATCGACATGAAAGTTTCCAAGCTGCCATCGCCGGTGGAGAATTTCACGATCGGCTACGAGAAATCCGGCGGCGGCTGCACCATGAATATTGACTGGGAAACGACCCGGGCTTCGGCGGATGTCAGCGCGAAATAGGGTCAGAATGGTTCTCTGAAGTCACTAAGACCTTTGGCTCGGGTCGCCGACCCAGGCCAAAGGTCTTTTAGCGTACCGAAAAATCCCTTATCACAGGTTCCTCGGAGGTACAATTCCCCTGTCAAACGTTTCCCACGGGAGGTCCCCATGCCCGTTTATGACTATGTTTGTCTCGACTGTCATAAGCCCTTCGAAGTTATTCTTGCCTTGATCGAACACGACAAAGAGAATCCCAAGTGCCCGCATTGTGGGAGCAAGAATGTGGAACAGGAAGCCGCAGCCTTTTTCGCTGTGACCTCACGAAAGAGCTAGGCTTCAGTTCGAGAGAATCAAGCAGGATTCACTTCCGCGGTTGGCGGAGTGCGTCGATGGCTTGTTGCGCCTCGGCGAGATTTGGCGACAGCTTTAATGCTTCCCGGTAGGCGCCGATCGCTTCCGGCGCATGCCCCATTTGCGCCAGCAGGCTGCCGAGATGGAAATATGCCTCGGCCGTCGGCTGCAATTTTACGGAATGGGAGAGATCGGTGATGGCTTCGCCAAGCTCTCCTCTTTTTTCCGCCAATATTCCCATGCCAATCCAGGCATTGAATTGATTGGGATTCAAACGTAGGGCCTGGGCAAAGTCCAGGTGCGCCTGCTCGTCCTCTCCCAGTGTTCGATGCGCAGCACCCATGTTGGCGTAGCACTGTGCAAGGAGGGCGGGATCGGAAGTCAGTGAAACCACACCTTCATACTCGGCAATTGCCTCGCGCAAACGGTTGTGGGTTTGGAAGTACGCGCCCAGATTGCTTCTGCTCATCGGATCGTGCGGATTGATCCGCGCTGCCGCTTCGAAGTGAGCATGCGCTTCTTCCTCTTTGTCTTCAAGGATCAGCGCACCGCCGAGATTATCCTCGGCCACAAAATTATTCTGTGTGACGGCGAGCGCGTGCGTCCACAATTCGACGCTGTTCCGCCAATAACCGATCTGACGCCAGGAGAGTACGGCCAGCGCCAGCAGAATCATCCCGCCTGTTATGGCAAGTTGCCGACGGAATTTGGACGCTTCCACCGACTCCGCCACGCCGAACGCGATCATTATGAAAATCCCGATCAGCGGAATATAGGCATACCGGTCCGCCATCGCCGCTTCGCCGACCTGGACGAGGCCGATGACAGGAACCAGCGTCCCAAGAAACCATAGCCAGCCCACCAGCAGGCAACGATGGCTGCGGAATCTGATCACAAATGCGGTGATCGTAATCAGAACCAGCACCGCCATGGCTACTTGCCACGCGGCGAGCGAACTCCCGGGATGCGGATATAAGGGCGCAAGACGGAGCGGCCAGACCATCTTCCACAAATACATCGCGTAGGAACAAATCGCGTTTTCGAGGCGCAGGACGAAGGAGAATTCCGTAACGCTGCGAACCGCGCCGCCCGATTGTTGTGCGCCCATCGTTACGAGCGCGCTGCCGGCTGACAGAACAAGCAATGGCACTTTTTCGAGAATGAGTTTCGGCCAGGAAGCGGGATGAATGCCGGAATCCGAATCTCCCACTCTTCTTAACGGCCAGTAGTCCAGCAGCAGCAGGACAAACGGCAGCGTGATCACCATCGGCTTTGCCGCCAGCCCCATCGCGAATAATAGGAGCATGGCCAAATAGCGCTTCCAGTCTGGCTTTCGTGCGTACCATCCATACGCCAGCAGCGCCAGAAGAAAGAAAGTTGTGCACAGCACATTCTTGCGCTCCGCCACCCACGCGACCGACTCCACTTCGATAGGATGAAGCGCGAAAAGCGCGGCCACGAAAAAGCTTGGACCGAAGCGCTCCGTGAACCGAACAAGAAAGAGAAAAAGCAGAAGCACGTTAACTACGTGCCACAGCAGGCTGTTGAAGTGATGCCCTCCCGCGTTCAGCCGGTAAAGAGAGCAGTCGAGTGCATGCGACATCCATGTCAGCGGATGCCAGTTCGCCTGCTCGGTTGAGGTCAGCGCCCACTTCACCGTCGCCGCAGTGAGCCCTTGCCGCACATGCGGATTGTCGGTGACGTATCGGTCGTCATCGTAATTCACAAACGGATGGTGCGTGATTGGGATGTAGAGGACCAACGTGACCACAGCCAGAACGAGGCACGCGATGCGGACGCGGCTTTGGGGGGCTGCAGCGTCCACCGAGGATTCAACCCCGGGTAAGGTTTTCATTGTCAGTGGCAAAAAAGGATTTAACCACAGAGGGCACAGAGGAGCACAGAGGAAAGCGGATTAACTCGGCTTCCAGCGCAGAATCGGCTTTCTGGCTGCGGCGGTCTCATCCAGCCGCGAAACCCGCGTGGAATGCGGCGCACCAAGCACGGTCTGCGGATCTTCTTCGACTTCCTCGCCGATCGACTTCATCGCCTCGATGAAAAGATCCATTTCCTCTTTCGATTCACTTTCGGTCGGCTCGATCATGAGCGCGCCGGGCACGATAAGCGGAAAAGCCGTCGTGTAAGGATGGAAGCCATAGTCGATCAAGCGCTTGGCGATGTCCATGGTGCGAACGCCTTTTTTTGCCTGCACTTTGTCGCTGAAAACTACTTCGTGCATCGACGGCGTGTCGTAGGGCAGATCGAACACAGCTCCGAGCCCTTTGCGAATGTAATTCGCGTTCAACACGGCGTCTTCGGTGGTCTGGCGCAGGCCGTCGGGGCCGTTGGCCTGAATGTAAGCCAGCGCGCGAACGAACATCCCGAAATTGCCGTAGAACGCACGCACTCGCCCGACCGACTGCGGTCGGTTGTAGTCGAAGCCCAGCGTGCCATCGGGTTTCGTCATGACGACAGGAGTCGGCAGGAACGGGTCTAGATTTTTCTTGATCGCCACCGGCCCCGATCCCGGGCCGCCACCGCCGTGCGGCGTTGAGAAAGTCTTGTGCAGATTCAAGTGCATCACATCGACGCCAAAATCGCCGGGCCGAACTTTGCCGACCAATGCATTCATGTTGGCGCCGTCCATGTAGAGCAGGCCGCCCTTGGCGTGGAGAATGTCGGCGATCTTATGAATCTGCTGCTCGAAAACTCCCAGCGTATTCGGATTCGTCAGCATCAGTGCGGCGACATCTTCGTTCATCTGCGCTTCGAGTGACGCGATGTCGACCATGCCACGTGAATCTGATTTCAAATTTTCGACCGCGTAATTCACCATTGCGGCCGTTGCGGGATTTGTTCCGTGCGCCGAGTCAGGGATAAGAATTTTCTTTCGCGCATTGCCCTGCGACTGGTGCCAGGCACGAACCATCAGCAGGCCGGTCATTTCGCCGTGAGCGCCGGCGGCGGGCTGCAAGGTGATCGCATCCATGCCGGTAATTTCGATCAGCTGCTCGCTCAGCGTTTTCAGAATGCGCAACGCGCCCTGCGAAATTTTCTCTGGCTGGTAGGGATGCCCGTTCGCAATTCCCTCCACACGCGCCACCGCTTCGTTGACGCGCGGGTTGTACTTCATGGTGCAGGAGCCCAGGGGATACATGCCGAGATCGATGGCATAGTTCCATGTGGAGAGCCGCGTGAAGTGGCGGATAATCTCGATCTCGCTCACCTCGGGCATGTTGCCGAGATCTTTTCTTTCCGATGAACCGAGCAGCGCAGAGGTATCGATATCCGGCACATCGAGCGGGGGCAGTTTCCACGCAGCCTTTCCGGCGGACGACTTCTCAAAGATCAATCCTTCATTCTGATTGACGTGACGGGTGGCCTTGCGCGTCATGTGCTTCATCGCGCCACCTCTTCCACTTCTTCTTTCGCAGATCGCACCGAGCGCTCGCTCTCGGCGATGAAGCCCACGGCAGTGTCTATCGCAGAGCGCGTGGTCAATTCCGTGCAGCACCACAACGCCGCATTGCCCAGCTCGGGATAGAACTTCTTCAGCGGCAATCCGCCGACAATCTTGTGCCCCAGCAGGCGTCCGTTAATCGCATAAGGATCTTCGCTGGTCTGTACAACAAATTCGTTGAAACGCGGCGAGCCGCTAAACAAAACTTTGCCATGCTTACCGAACTGACTGGCGGCATAGGCGGTCTTGGCCAAATTCTGCTTCGCTAATTCCTTCAGCCCGACCTTGCCGTAGACGGTCATAAAAATGTTGACCATCAGCGCAACCAGAGCCTGATTCGTGCAGATATTTGAAGTCGCCTTCTCGCGGCGAATGTGCTGCTCGCGCGTGGCCAGCGTCAAAACGAATCCGCGTTTGCCCTGCTTGTCGACGGTTTGCCCGACTAGGCGTCCTGGCATCTGCCGCACGTTCTTCTCGCGCGTGGCAATGACACCACAATAAGGACCACCGAAACCAAGCGGCACGCCAAACGATTGCGCCTCCATGGCGATCACGTCAGCTTGTCGCGGCGGCTCGACTATTCCGAGCGAAACCGCCTCCGCGATCGAGACCACCAGCATGGCCCCGTGCTTGTGCGCGACTTCGGCGATCGCATCGACGTCTTCGATACCGCCAAAAAAGTTGGGCGACTGCACCAGCACGCAGGCTGTGTCGGGCGTGATGGACTTCTCTACTTCTTTCAAATTTAACCGGCCATCGTCGCCGAAATTAGCGATCGAAAGCGGCATCCCCTGGTGTGTCGCGTAAGTCGCCAGCACCTCGCGATATTCCGGATGTAGATTCCGCGCCACGACCACCGATCGGCGTCCCGTCAGCCTGACGGCCATCATCACGGCCTCTGCGGCCGCGGTCGAACCGTCGTACATCGAGGCGTTCGCCACTTCCATGCCGGTAAGTTCGCAAATCATGGTCTGGAACTCGAAGATCGATTGCAGCGTGCCCTGAGAAATTTCCGCCTGGTATGGCGTGTAAGCAGTGAGGAACTCGCCACGCGAGATCAGCGCGTCGATAATGACCGGCCGATAGTGAAAATAAGCACCCGCGCCCAGAAAGCTGGTGTAGCCGTCGCCGTTTTCGCGGGAGCGCTGGCGGAAGTATTCGACGATCTCCGACTCCGCCATCTGCCGCGGAATCTTGAGATCGCGATTCAGGCGATACTCAGCCGGAATCGGCGCAAACAGATCGTCAACCGAGCGCAGGCCGATCGCCTTCAGCATGGCTTCGCGATCAGCAGGGGATTTGGGCAAGTAGCGCATAAATTCGGGTTCGGGCGTCAGGCGTCGGGCCTCAAGCCTTCGGACCTCAGCAAGACCGGTTTGCCGAGGTCTGAGGGCCAGGGTCCGAGGCCCGCTTCAATGTCCCGCTTCTTCCGCGACGAACTTTTCATAGTCGGCAGCGGAGAGCAATCCATCCAGATCGCCGGGATTCTTTAGAGTCATCTTTAGCATCCACGAGCCGTGCGCATCGGAGTTCACTTTTTCCGGTGAGGTGGCCAGATCGCCGTTCACCTCGGTCACGGTACCAGACGCGGGTGCGAACAAGTCTGATACGGCCTTCACCGACTCGACGGTGCCAAACGTTTTGCCGGCTGTCAGCTCAGCCCCAACTTTTGGCGTCTCTACAAACACGATGTCGCCCAGCGATTGCTGCGCGTAATCCGTGATGCCGACCGTGGCCGTGTTACCGTTGACCTGAATCCACTCGTGCTCTTTGGTATATTGGCGGTCTGTCGGATAAGCCATAAAGCTTCTAGCTCCTAGCTTTCTAAAACCTCTGTGTTCCTCTGTGCCCTCTGTGGTTAAGCCTTTTTCGGGCGTTTATAAAACGGCGTCGGCACAACCACAGCGCCCGCGCCCTGCCCGCGAATTTCAACCTTCAGCGCAGTTCCCACTGCGCCGAATTCCACGGGCACATATGCCAGCGCAATGTTTTTCTTCAAAAAAGGCGCTGGAGATCCGCTGGTCACGTATCCAATCTCGCGGCCGCCGGGGTCGAGCACCTTGTATCCATCGCGGGCAATGCCCCGCTCGGTCATTTCCAAGCCAACGAGCGTTCGCTTCACACCCGCGGCCTTGGCCTTCTCAAGTGCCGCGCGCCCAACGAACTCCGGTTTGTCCATCTTGCAGAACCGGTCTAGCCCCGCTTCCCAAACATTAATCGTATCGGAAATCTCGTGGCCGTAGAGCGGCAGCTTGCCTTCTAACCGCAGCGTATTGCGTGCACCTAGCCCGCAAGGGATGACGCCCAACTCCTTGCCAACCTCCAGGATGCGATTCCATACCCAAGTGCTGGTCGGCTCATCCGAGGGCACATAGATCTCGAATCCGTCTTCAGCTGTGTAGCCAGTGCGAGCGATGAGTGTGTTCTGCAGAAAACGCCGCATCGACTTCTTGGCCAACAAAATCAGGCCGCGTGTCACCCAATAAAACTTCACCGCGCTCAAATCTGCGTCGGTCAGCTTCTGCAGCAGATTCACCGCTTTCGGCCCCTGGATCGCAATCTGCGTGTAATCATCGGAAAGATTCTCGACTGCGCAATCGAAATCGCGCGTATTATCGCGCACCCAGTTGAAATCTTTTTCGCGCGTCCCAGCATTAATGACCAGCAGATATTCGTCCTCGCCCAGTCGATGCACGATCACGTCATCAACGAACGTCCCTGCTGGATACAGCAGCGCCGAATATTGCGCCTGGCCGATGGCCAGCTTCGACGCGTCGTTCATCGAGATGTGCTGCACCGCGGCCAGCGCCTGCGGCCCGGCCAGGCGGATGTCGCCCATGTGGCTGACGTCGAAGATGCCGACGCCGGTGCGCACGGCCATGTGTTCGTTGATGATTCCGCAGCCGATCGCAGCGGGATATTCGACAGGCATATCCCAGCCGCTGAACTCCACCATCTTCGCGCCCATCTGGCGATGGACAGCGTTCAGCGCAGTTTTGCGGATGGTGGGCGCCTCAACCGAAGACAAATCAAACCTCAATTAACGAGCAGTGGCTGGCCTGCCGGGGATGTCGAATAAGCAAGTGTGACTGATTACCGTAACACGCGGTTTTTCAGCGGGTCAAACGCGGGGGATTTCACCACAGAGGACACAGAGGGTCACAGAGGAATTCGCGCTGATTCCTCTCTGTGTCCTCTGTGGTAAAAGACTTTGATTTACCGCCCGAACTGCACGGTTACGCGCGCGCCAGCTGCAACATGCGTTCCCGCGGCCGGCGTCTGGGTGCGAGCCACGCCGCTGCCGACGGGCTCGATCTCAAGGCCTGCATCCTGGGCGGCTTCAATGGCGCCTCGCACAGTCTTTCCGACAAACGATGGCACTTCAATTCCGCCCTGCTCGACATCGAGCACGACTGTACCGCTCGTGGGCTGTTGAGTTTCAGTTGGAGACGCATCGGCGGCTGTAGCTTGTGTGGGTGGTGACGCTGCAGGCGCATCCGCAATCCGTTCGCGCACAGCGGCCTGTACGACTTGGCCTTCACTGCTAGCATTCGCGGGCGTGGGCGCCCGCCCCACGCTGGGCTGCTTCGTCGTATCCGACGAACTGCCATTCACTTCAGCCGTCTCTAAAGGCTCGCCGGGATGATCGGGAGTGTCCTCGTCCAGGTCTTTGTCTTTGATCTTCGACTGCGCCAGCAGCAACTGATGCTTTGAATCCAGCGGCAGATCGTGCGGCACATGCAGGTATTCGAGCACTTGTTGCGTAATACGCTTGAAAACCGGCGCTGAAACCTGTCCGCCCTGATGAAGGCCCGATGGAGAGTCCAGAATCACGGCAACAACCACTTGCGGATTATTCAGCGGCGCAAATCCCGCAAAGGTCGCGTTGTACTTCGTTCTCGAATACGTCCCCGTCGCAGGGTCGATTTTCTGCCCGGTGCCCGTCTTTCCTCCTGCTGTATAGCCATCGAGCGCCGCCCTGCGCGCAGTGCCCGTAAGAATGACCTTCTGCATCATCGCGCGCATTTCAGCAGCGGTGAAAGCGGAGACCACGCGCCGGCCTTCGACCGGATGAAACGCCACACTCTGCACGCCTCCTTGCGGAGGCTCCGTTCCCATCGTGATTCGCGGCGCAACATAGACTCCATCGTTGGCGAGTGTAGAAATCACCGCGGAAAGCTGGATCGGCGACACGCCAACTTCCTGCCCGATCGAAATCGCCGCAATCGAAACTTTCGACCACCGGCTCGGCGGCTTGGTGATGCCACGCGTCTCGCCCGGCAATTCGATGCCAGTCTGCTGCCCCAGTCCGAACGCGCGAATATATTTGTAATAACGTTCTTCGCCCAGGCGAAGCGCGATCTTGATGGTGCCAACATTGCTCGATTCCGCCAGCACGCCCCACACCGGCAGCGCCCCATGCGGCTTCGAATCGCGGATGCGCATGCCGTTGTACACGATCGATCCCATCTGGCAGTCGAAGACTTCATTGGGATTCGTGAGTTTTTCTTCCAGCGCGGCAGAGATCGTGACCACCTTGAACGCCGAGCCGGGTTCGTACACGTAGCTCACCGCGCGGTCGGTCAGCGTTTCCGGCTTGATCTGCTTGCGCTGATTCGGATTGAACGTCGGCCGGTTGGCCAGCGCGAGAATTTCGCCCGTGTGCGGATTCTCGACGATCACCGTCCCCGCGATCGCCTGCGTGTCATGAATTGCCTGCTCCAGTTCTTTTTCGGCGATGTACTGAATGTTCTTGTCGATGGTCAGGACGATGTTATCGCCGGGGTCGGGCTGCGTTTCGACATCGGAGAACCACCTCTTGCGCGCGTCGACGGAGATGAACATCTTCCCAGCCTTGCCCTTCAACTGCTCGTCGAACTCGTGCTCAATGCCGCTCTGGCCGGAATCATCCATGCCGACAGAGCCGAGCACCTGCGCGCCCAGATCGCGCGCGGGATAAAACCGCTTGGGTTCCTTCTGGAAATGAATCCCTTGCAGCTTGAGCGAATTGATGCGCCCGATGGTCTCGTCGTCCGCCTTGCGTGCCACCCAGCAGAAGGTTTTGTGTGCGCGGCAATCGGCGAGTACGCCGTTGTAATCGTCGCCGGTGATGTGAGTAATCAGGGAAACGGCAGTGGGAAGATCTTTCACTTCTGACGGAACGGCGAAGGCCGAATCCACCATCACCGACATGGCCAGCTCTCGTCCTGCGCGATCGTAAATAATTCCGCGCTTAGCCGCCAGCGGAATGGCGCGCTGCTGTTGGTGCCCGGCCATCTTCTCGAACTTGCCGTAGCTGAAAATCTGCAAGACGATCAGGCGCCCACAGATCGCTACGCACCACAGCAACATCATGGCGCCGAGGAGGTAGAGGCGGGAGTTCTTGCCGAGCTTGGAATCGACTGCCATGAGATTCAAACGAAGTCATTCCGAACCGGCGCGAAGCGGCGGTGAGGAACCTGCTTCAACGCTGGCCTGAAATGCCGATAACGCTTGAGACAATTTCGGCGGCCCACTTACAGAAAGGCCGCCGCGAAAATCCAGCCGCGCTTCGCGCGGCGGACGGACGAATGCGTCCGTCCCTCCACTATCTTCCGAGCGCCAACTCCGGCGAGTTGCTCGCCATGACCGGCCCCTGCGAGTCAGCCGCAGCCGAATCCATGCGAATCACCTGTCCCGGTGCTGGCGGCACCAGACCCATGCGGCGCGCCATGACGTCGATCCGCTCAGGATCGCGCAACGATGCATCTTCCAGACGCAGCTCACGGTTCGTTTCCGTCAGGGTTGCCAGCTCGCGTTTGGCCGACTCGATTTGATATCCGTACTCGATCGCCTTGAAGTGTTGCCACGCATAAGTGAAGACCAGCAGAAACAGGCAAGCCAGCGCAATGCCAAAGTGTTTCATCTCGCGGCCGCGGCGCGGATCCTCGACTTTCACCAACCGTGAGTTGTCGATCGCCTTAGAGAAATAAATCTCCGGAGTTCCCGTCCAGAACCGCTGCCGCCCGGAAACCGGGCCCGCATTGCGAAGTGTCGCCGCCGCTGCCGCCATTACGCCGCCCCCATGAGTAACTGGTCGCTATCGCTGATCGGAATCTGCATCGCGAAAATCTCGTGCAGCTCTCGATCAAACGTACTCTGCTGCGCCTTCTCTTCCGCGCGCTGCACCGTCCTCATCAACTCAGCAATCAATGTTCCCGTATACATGTCCCGCTACCTCAAAGAAATGGATTCCTACCACGGAACCCGTAAATCCAGCTTTCAACTCACTGTTCTTAGCTTTCTTCCGCCCCAGCGGACTTTGATCTCGGTTCTTCAGTCCGCATTGGTCTTCTCTTCACCTGAACTCTGTATCCCGGCACCGCCATGACAGCCATGCCGGGAACTCCGGCAGGTTTTCCGGAGCAAACTCTTAAAACCGGGCGTCAGGCGTTAGCCATCGGCCCTTAGCAAATCAATTCCGCTCTTCTTCGGCTGATGCCTGAGGGCTAACGCCCGACGCCAGCCTTTCCGCGGCTCTCAACTTCGCGCTTCGTGCCCGCGGATTGCGATCGCTCTCTTCTTCCGATGCCGTTATGGGCTTTCTTGTCAGCACCCGGAAGTGCTTGTCCCGAATATTGGCTTCACGGAAGGCATCCTTTACGATGCGGTCCTCCAGCGAATGAAAGCTGATGACCACGATCCTTCCGCCCGGCTTCAGAATCTGCGGCGCCGCTGCGAGCAGCGCCTTCAGATCGTCCAGTTCACGGTTTACGAAGATTCGAAGAGCTTGAAAGGTTCGCGTCGCGGGATGAATTCTCTCGCCTCGATTCATTGGCCGGGCCGCGGCTGATATCACGTCCGCAAGATGTGCGGTACTGCGTATCGGCCGCGACCGGCAAATGGCTCTGGCGATTCTCCGCGACCTCCTTTCCTCTCCGAATTCGTAAATCACATCGGCAAGCTGTCGCTCGTCGAGGTGGTTTACCACTTGTTCGGCGGTACGCTCTCCATTCGGGTCCATCCGCATGTCGAGCGGTCCATCCGCCTGAAAACTAAATCCGCGCGCCGCGTCGTCCAGTTGCAGGCTGCTCACTCCAATGTCGGCCAGGATGCCGTCGATGGTCGCTGGTCGTTGGCCGCTCGCGATTTCCGCAAACGAGCGGTTGATCAGCGTGATCTCGGGCCAATCGGGTCTTGGGTCATGGGTGTTAGGTCTTAGGTCTTGGGATTCGCCTAACACCGACGACCCAACCCCTAAGACCTTCGCAGCCAGCTTCAGCGCTGCCGGATCCTTATCGAGCCCAATCAAATGTCCCGGTGCGCCGAGGCGTTTTGCGATTTCGTAACTGTGCCCGCCAAGGCCCACCGTGGCGTCGATATAGGTCCCGCCACGCCGCACGGCTAAAAAGTCGATCGCTTCTTTTAAAAGAACCGGAACATGATTTGGTGGATGACTCATTTCCCTTCCACCGCCATGCCCAACCCCCTGAGGGGTTTCTGTTGATCCCTCGCCGCCCACTAGATGCCCAGTTCGTCGAGCGTCTTCTCATCCTCAGGCGTAAACTTTTCGGTCTCGATCTCCTGTTTGAACAGCTCCAGGTTCCTGACCACGAGATACGTCAGGTTCCCCAGAACCGCTACCTCGCCCTTGATCTGCCCCGACTCGCGCAGCAACTGCGGCAGCAGCAACCGGCCCTGCCCATCCATCTCGACCTGCTGCCCGTAGTAATTGGTGCGATCCAGAAATTTTTTCTTCGTCGGATTGAAATTGGAGAGCCCGGCCAACTTCTGCTCGATTCGCTCCCATTCCTCGAAGGGATACACTTGAGCAACCCTTCCATCCACGCTGGTGATGTAGAATTGCAGCCCGTATTTCTCGTCGATCACCCGCTTGAACTCGGCCGGGATCTTTAAACGACCCTTTTCGTCGACCCGGGTTGGATGATTGCCACGAAACATGTCGTATGACTGCGACTAAGGAGGTAAAAACCGCGCAAAATTCGGTCAATATTGGTCGTTCTGGGCTGTCTGTCGGGCTTTTGGGTCGGATTCCCACCGGCTCCACGTTTCTAGCTCCTAACTTCCCACCAACCTTACCGATGCCGCCACTTTCTACCACTTTCTCCCACATCTTAGCCGTAAGTCGTTTATTGTCAAGCAGAAACTTGCTAGTCCCTGCTCCACTTCTCAACCATCTCGGGAAAGTACGAAGGCTTGTGGTTTACCAATTAAGCCACCACAAGGGATTGGGTTTACGGCCGTGGTTCTTTCGCTATTCTTTCGCTTAGATTTTTCTTGACCTCAGCCACCAGCGCGGATTTTCTTGTGGAAAAGGCGGATTAGAGCGCGGCCGAACTACTGAAGGGGAACCGCCAGGAACCCGTTGACGCCGCCAGTGTCGGCGTCATACTGCCCTGACACGTGGCCACTGTCATTGATACCAAAAGCAATGGGGCCGGAACCGTACGGCGCATCGAAGAGTATGTAGGAGTGGCTTGCGAAATTGTAAACGTACGCCCGCGTATCGCAGTACCCGGCAATCTGGCCAAGATTGTTGATTCCGTTCGCCACGCTGCTCTGACATGCCGATTTGAACAGGTTTTGGAACATGCCGCCGCTGTACATGAATGCGTGGTTGGCCCCACTTGCATCCGTATAGAACCCAACGATCTGACCGGCGTCATTGATTCCGCGAGCCCCTGTGCTTACCGCCCCAGGAAAGTTTAAGGTAGTGAACGTTCCTGCGGTGTAGATGAAACCTCGCAAGGCACCAGTCTGAGGAAAAAACTGGCCGACAATCGTCCCTGAGTCGTTGATACCATTGGGCTCAGTTGCTAGCGCCCCTGGGAAATTGATTGTTGTAAAGACTCCCGCGCTGTAAATGAAGCCTTGCGGATTTTCCGAGCAGCCGTTGCCGTCGTAGTATCCAACGACTTGTCCCTGGGAGTTGATGCCAAAAGGGGCGGTGCAGCCACCGGGAATGTTGATTGGGGTGAAGACACCGTTTTTTAGCAGGAAGCCCCCATCGGTAGTATCCGTCCCGACAATCAAACCTGCGTTATTAATTCCTCGGGGCCCTGTGGTACTCGCGCCCGGCGCGGTAATCCTGAAGTACCGAAAGTACTGAGCTGCTGTCGCGGGTATCGTGACGGCGAGGAGCCCGCAAGCGACGACCGAAAGTCCCACTAAGAAAATTTTTCGATTTCGGTAAAAAAGCCGCGCTGCCATGCCGACCTCGTTTCTGGATATCATCTTGCGCAAGCGGCTGCAATTATTTCCTGTTGCCTATACCTGGTCAATGAGAAGAAAGCCTCCACTATTCGCGCCAAAGTCATCTAAGAGGCGTTAAGCTTGAATAATCCCTGAGGTGGACTAATGAAGAGAATTTGCCTATTTCTAGCCGTCGCGCTGTGCTGCACGCTTTCGATGTGCGCGCAAGATAATCAATCTGCACCCGCGCAGCAACCCGCCGACCAACCGAACCCACCCGTCGAGCAGATGGACAAGATGCCTCTGTTCAAAGTCACGGTCGTGGCCCGAACCACAAAGGCCGTGAATTATCGCCACCGCGGCGGCTCGACCACGGTTGACCTCAAGGGCACCGACCGCCTGCCCGAAGCCTCAGGCCGCGCGAAAGTCGACGGCAAAGCCGGACGCCTAGCCATCAGCGCCGAGATCAGCCACATGCGCCCGGCAACTTCGTTCGGCGCACAGTATCTGACCTATGTTCTTTGGGCGATCACGCCCGAAGGCCGAGCGGTCAATTTGGGAGAAATGGTTCCCAACGACAGCGGCAAGACCAGCATTGACGTCACCACCGATCTCCAGGCCTTCGGACTCGTCATCACCGCCGAGCCCTACTTCGCCGTCATCCGCCCCAGCGACCTGATCGTGGCGGAAAACATCGTCCTCTACGAGACCAAAGGATTCGAGCAGCCCATCGATACCAAGTTCGACACGCTCGAAGGCAGCGAATACACCATCGACATGCCGGTAGATCAGCTGCCCTCGGCGACCGCCGCGCCGAAAACGCCGCTCGACCTGCTCGAAGCGCGCAACGCCGTAGCCATCGCGAAAGCAGCCGGTGCCGAGCAATACGCCGGGTCGAGCCTCGCGAAAGCCACCGACATGCTCGCGCGCGCCGAAGACTATTTGGTGCGCAAGCAGGGCCGCACTCCCATCGGCACCGCCGCCCGCGGAGCCACGCAGCAGGCTGAAGACGCCCGCGTGCTCACGCTGCGTCTGAAAGAAAAAGAGCGCGTCGAGGCCGAGCGCCGCCGCATGCAGGAAGCGCAGGAAAAAGCTGAAGCCGACGCCCGCGCCTCGGCCGCCGCCGAAGCTGCCGCCAAAGCGCAAGCCGAAGAAGATGCGCGCAAGCGCGCGCAGGCCGAGTCCGATCGCAAAGCCGCCGAAGCAGCGCAGGCCCTAGCCGAAGCCAAACAAGCGCAGGCCCAGGCCGATCAGGAACGCGCGCAGATGGAGGCCGACCGCTCCCGCCAGGCCGCCGAAGACGCCGAACGCCAGAAGCAGGACGCGATTCGCCAGAAAGAAGCCATGCGCGCCCGCCTGCTCGCGCAACTCAACCAGGTGCTGCAAACCCGCGACACGGCGCGTGGCCTGATCGTGAGCATGCCCGACGTGCTCTTCGACTTCAACAAGTACGCGCTCAAGCCCGAAGCCCGCGAGCGCCTCGCGCGCATCTCCGGCATCGTGCTCGCCTATCCCGACCTGAAGTTGTCGATCGAAGGCTACACCGACAACATCGGCACCGACGAATACAACCAAACCCTCTCAGAGAAGCGCGCGCAAACGGTGCAGGCTTATCTGGCTGGTTCTGGGGTTGCGCCCGATCATGTCAGCGCCACGGGTTATGGCAAAGCCGATCCGGTAGCCGACAACAAGACTGCCGCCGGCCGCAAACTCAACCGCCGCGTAGAAATGGTCGTCTCAGGAGATGTAATCGGCACAGAAATCGTCCCGGACTCGAACCCAGCCCCGGCACAACCAGCCAATCAATAACCGAAAAGAAACGGTTGCCCCAGTCTAGTCTCGCGCAGTTTGCGAGACAGGGTGGGCTTCTGTTTTTGGCGTTCTTATTTAGATTTCCAAAAGAATATGGGGTGCCCCATAGCCTGCCCTGAGCGAAGTCGAAGGGTCTCGCCGCAGTTGCGAGACATGGGTAAGCTGAGGCCGGAACCCAAGTCAACGCGCAGGCTCAACAAACACTGCAGTCCCATAAGCCAAAACTTCCGTCACGCCTTGCATCACTTCAGTCGCGTCGTAGCGTGCGCCAACCACGGCGTTCCCGCCGATCTCCGCCGCATGCTGCAGCATCAAATCAAAAGCCTCCTGCCGAGTCTTCTCGCACAGATTGGTGAGCAGCGTAATGTTGCCGCCGACCAGCGTCTGCAACCCGGCGCCGATCGTCCCGAAAATCGAACGTGAACGCACCACAATCCCGCGCACCACGCCAAGCGTCCGCGTCACACGAAAGCCGTCCAGTTCGAATTGCGTGGTCACCATGTTGTGCGCCACCATACGCCCTCCGCTGTAGCTTGCCATTAGTTTCTTTCCTCTGGTTTGCTTTGGAAATTCTGCGCAGCGCAACTATAGCGTGCCAGATAAACGTCGAGAAGTGATCGCGCGGTTGCGTGCTCGCTCGACGCGAGATTCGGTTCAAAGTTGAAATTCCTTAACGACTGTCATCCTGAGCGGCGGCAAAGCCGCCGTGAGGGACCCTACGGCAGCATAGACCAACAGTGCTGTTTATGAGGAATGAGCAACGCTTGCATCAGCACAGCCAGACTCTCACGCTGCAACATGACAGCGGCATTCGTAAGGTCCTTCGGACGGCCCTGCCGTCCTCAGGATGACATCGTGGAACCTTTCGCCTGACGCCCGACGCCCGCTTATCACTCCAACTCCGCTGAAATCGTAAACTCCCGCGCCGACAAGTCATACTCCACCCGCAGCACGTTCGGCTTGCAGCAGACCTGGCAGTCTTCCACATAACTCTGTTTGCTGCCCGCGGACTCATCGACCGAAGTCACATTCCATTCGCCGCAAGAAGCGCATTGAAATCCAGATTCCATCCAGTTGAGAGTATGTCGCGTAGAGACGCTGCCTGCAACGTCTCCACGATCCCTCTCATATAATGATTCCCTTCCCGGAGGATCAATGGTCTCACGCAGACGTTTTCTTCAGGCAGGCGCACTAACGGCGGCCATCCCGATCGCAGCGCGATCGTTAACCGCCGACGACTCCTCCCTGCCGCCGTCCCTCGCCGCGCTGACGTCGCGCAAGTCCGAAGCCAAGCCCATCACCAAAGACGAGCGCCGCGAGCGCCAAGAGCGCGCCCGCAAGCTGATGTCGGAGAACTCCCTCGACGCCATCATCCTCATGGAAGGCACCTCGCTTCGCTACTTCACCGGAATTCGCTGGTGGGGCGGCGAACGGACCTTCGCTCTCGTCCTGCCAGCGAAAGGCGCCGCATTCTATGTTTGCCCCGCGTTCGAAGAAGGCCGCGCCCGCGAGCAAATCTCCAACGCGCCCGAGGGCGACAAGCCGGATGTTCGCATCTGGCAGGAAGACGAAAATCCCTACCAACTCGTCGCGCAAGGATTGAAAGAGCGCAGCATCGCCACCGGAAAAATCGGAATCGAAGAAACCATCCGCTTCGTCTTCGCAGACGGCATCGCCAAAGCGTCTCCGCAAGCCACCGTCGCGAGTGCAACTCCGGTGACCGCCGGATGCCGCATGATCAAGAGCGCCAGCGAAATCGCGCTCATGCGTCTCGCGTCGCAGGTCACGCTCGCCGCCTACGAAGCCACATATCACGCCGTAAAAGATGGAATGACCCAACACGAAGTGCAGGCACTTGTCAGCAAAGCCCACGATCTACTCGGCTTTCCCGGCGGCGCCGACGTGCAGATCGGAGAATTCTCCGCTTTCCCACACGGCTCCGTCACGCCGCAAGTCGTGCACGAAGGCACCATTGTCCTGATGGACGGCGAATGTACCGCCGAAGGTTACTATTCCGACATCACGCGCACTTATGTCCTCGGCAAAGCCACCGACAAGATGAAACAGGTTTTCGATATCGTGCACCGCGCACAATCGGCCGCGCTCGCCGCTGCGCGCCCCGGCGCAGAGTGTGGCTCCATCGATGCCGCCGCGCGCAAAGTCATTACCGACGCCGGCTACGGCCCCGACTACAAATATTTCACGCACCGTCTAGGCCACGGCATGGGAATGGACGGCCACGAGTGGCCCTATCTAGTCCGCGGCAATCCAGTGAAGCTCCAAGCCAACATGACGACCAGCGACGAACCGGGAATCTACATTCGAGGCGAATTCGGCATCCGTCTGGAAGACGATCTCCACGTCACTGAAAATGGTGCGGAACTGTTCACGCCGCAGAGCCCATCGCTGGAAGATCCGTTCGGGAAAAGCTAGGTGGCAAGGTGGCATAGTGGCAAGGTAGCAAAGTTTCAAAGTTTCGAAGTTGATGACACAGGATAAAGCGCTATGACCGCTCTCATGAGTGCAGTTGAAACTTTGCCGACTTGTCACTTTTGAAACTTTGCAACATTGAAACCTTGCCACTGCCACCTTGACCCCTTGCCACCTGCTCTTTTTGACTTCCCCGCCCACCCCACCTACCATTAACACCCGATGATCGACCAGACCATCTCCCACTACCGCATTCTGCAGAAGCTCGGCGGCGGTGGCATGGGCGTGGTTTACGAGGCGCAGGATCTCAATCTCGGGCGCAAGGTCGCGCTCAAGTTTCTCCCCGAAGAGTTGGCCAAAGATCCGCAGGCTCTCGAACGCTTCCGCCGCGAGGCGCGGTCGGCTTCGGCACTGAATCATCCCAACATCTGCACCATCCACGAAATCGCTGAAGCCGACGGACGCAACTTCATCGTCATGGAAATGCTGGCGGGCGAAACGCTCAAGCACCGCCTGGGAGGCGGCGCGCTACCGCTGGAAGTACTACTCGAACTCGCCACACAAATCGCTGACGGCCTCGATGCCGCCCACAGCGAAGGCATCATCCATCGCGACATCAAGCCCGCGAATCTTTTCGTCACCAGGCGCGGTCAGGCCAAGATTCTCGATTTCGGCCTGGCGAAACTGAGCGGCACGCCCGAAATTTCCGGCAGCACTCCCGACGCCGCCACCATGGGCGGAGCGACCATCGATGGCAACCTCACCAGTCCCGGCACGACCGTAGGCACCATTGCTTATATGTCGCCCGAGCAGGCGCGCGGCGAAGAGCTCGATCGCCGCAGCGATCTCTTCTCATTCGGAGCCGTGCTCTACGAAATGGCCACGGGCAAGATGGCGTTCAACGGCAACACTTCGGCCGTCATGTTCGACGCCATCCTGCACAAAACGCCTACGTCGCCTGTGCGCCTGAATTCCGACTTGCCGCCCGAGCTCGAACGCATCATCAGCAAGGCTCTTGAAAAGGACTTATCTCTCCGCTATCAGAACGCCGCCGACCTGCTCAGCGATCTCAAACGCCTGCGCCGCGATTCCAGCTCCGCGCGTGTCGAAGCCGCATCCGGCCCGGCTCCCGTAGCCCCAAAGGCGCTTTCGTGGAAGGCAGTCACCGCCGCAGCGGCTGTTCTGATTCTCGCCGCCGCCGGCTGGTTCGCCTACAAATCCCGCGCCGCCAGCGGTGACATCTCCTCGGTGGCGGTTCTTCCCTTCGCAAATCAAAGCGGCAGCGCCGACACTGAATATCTCAGCGACGGCATCACCGAAAGCCTCATCAACGATCTTTCGAAACTTCCAAAACTCGCCGTCATGTCGCGCTCGTCGGTCTTCCGCTACAAAAACCACGACGCCGATCCGCAAGCCGTCGCCAAAGATCTGAAAGTCGAAGCCGTGGTCACCGGCCGCGTCATGCAACGCGGAGACCAACTCGTGGTCAGCGCCGAACTCATTGACGCACGCAGCAATCACAACCTTTGGGGTGACCGCTACGACCGCAAGCTTTCCGATTTAATTTCCGTGCAGCAGGACATCACCAGTTCCATCGAAGCACATTTGCGCGAGCATCTTTCCGCACAGAAAACGCAAACTGCGTCTCACGGAGGCACCACCGACCCGGAGGCCTATCAGCTCTATCTCAAAGGCATGTACAACTGGGAACGCCGCAATCAGGATTCTCTGGAAAAGGCCAAGGACTTCTTTAATCAGGCCATCGCCAAAGATCCCAACTACGCCATGGGCTACCTCGGCCTCGCTGAGTATTACTACGTCGTCTCCGACTACGCGCCGATTCCTAACATCGAAACCATGCCCAAGGCCAAGGCTGCCGCGGAGAAGGCACTTTCCATCGACGAAACATTGTCGCAGGCTCATGCCGTTCTTGGCGGCGTTCATGATGCACTTTTCGAATGGGAGGCTTCCGAGCGCGAATACCGCCGCGCCCTCGAACTGAATCCTAACGATGCAGTTATCTATAACTGGTACAGCTTTCTTCTCAGCCAGCAGGGCCGCAACGACGAAGCCGTAGCAGCCGCGAAGCGCGCCGTCGAACTCGACCCCCTGAGCGTCAAGTACAACGATACGCTGGGGGGAGTCTACCGTGATGCACGCAGGTACGATCAGGCCATAGCCCAGTACAAGAAGACATTGGACATGGATCCAAACTACGTCTCTTCCCTGAACAATGTCGCGATTACTTACGAAGACTTGGGCCAGTACGAACTCTGGCTCGAGAACTGGAAAAAGGCTGCGTCGGTCAACGATGATCGCGAAGAACTCGCGATCGCCGAGGAAGTCGCTCGTGTTTACGCCAAGTCCGGTTATCCCGCAGCCATGCGACGCTATAACGAAATGGACCTGGAATTAGCGAAACGGCGCTACCTGGACCCCGCGGAAATCGCGCTTAACTACGCTGCCATCGGAGAGAAAGATCAGGCGTTTGCCTGGCTTGATAAAGCGTACGCGGAGAAGTCCGACTTGATGGTATGGATCAAAGCCGCCCCGCAGATGGACGGCTTGCGCTCCGACCCGCGCTACATCGCGCTGCTGAAAAAGATGGGATTGCCCCAGTAAATCCGACTTCGATTCAAGCGAGGCTGTCATCCTGGGCGAGGATTGTGCTCCGGCAAGGCCAGAGCACAACCGCAGTCGAAGGATCCCTGCATGTCCTAAGGAATTCGTCCACAAGAAACTCAGCGGGTTAGCCCAAAAACCCAAGACCCGATCCCCAAGACCCGCCCTACTCCGGCACCGGCGGGCACCCGGGAAACTCCGCCACAAACGTATTCCCGATGTACCCGAGATAACTAATCCCAATCTCGCTGGTAAAAAATCCATCCGCAGTCAATTTCCGCAGCCAGCCAAAAAATTCAATTCCCTGCCCCAGCGCTGGATCGCTCTTCGCATTCTTGCGATAAGCAATCAGATCAAGAATTTCTTTTTGCTGCGCCGCCGTGCAATCGAGATATGCATTGCCGTAGCGATCAATGCACGTGTTATCAAGCCACATCAACCCGCCGCCGAGCATCACCTGGTACTCCTTGTTTTCGCTGGTAATCAGGTCGATGAACTCCGGCGCTCCCGCCTCGATCGCTCCCTTCGCCTCTTCATCAGCAGGAATAATCGTCTGGCACAGGCTCTGCAGCATCTTATAGGCATGCGCCGAGAAGAACTTCGGCGCATACACCTGGTTCGCCGCGGCTTTCTCCGCCTTCACCATGCGGTGCGCCATCTCGGCCGCTTCCAGCGGAATCACTCGCAGCACTGATCCGCTCATCGCCGTCAGCGTGAGCGATTTCAAAATATCCCGCCGCGTAATCGACATGCTCACGCCCCCAGGTTCCCTTTCTTGGCCTCGTCAAGCAGATATTCTGACGCGCGCCACGTCAGCGCCATAATCGTAAGAGTAGGATTCTTATCGGCGTTGGTCACGAAACAGGCGCCATCGGTCACGAATAAATTCTTCACGTCATGCGCCTGGCAATATCCATTCAGCGCCGAAGTCGCCGCATGTTCTCCCATGCGCACTGTGCCCACTTCGTGAATGATCACGCCACCATCTGCGATCCCGTATGGATGCGGCCCATCCGGGCTCGTCTTCGTCAAATAGACTCCGCCCGCAGCTTCCACAATCTGGCGATAGGTCTCCTGCATATCCTTCGCCATTTTGATTTCGTTGTCGCTCCACTTCCAATGAAAGCGCAGCACCGGAATGCCCCACTGATCGACCGCCGCAGGATCGATCTCGCAGTAACAATTCTCGTTCGGAATCATCTCGCCGCGCCCGGCGAAGCCGATGTACGTTCCATATTTCTTCTTGGCCTCACGCTTCAGCCCAACGCCATAACCTTCGTAGTCGTCGCACAGATCGTCGAAGTCGCTCACGCCCGGCATGCCGCGTCCGCCGCCGAATTCGGTGTGATACCCGCGCAAGAAATCATTCTTCCGGTCGAACTTCCACCACGGCAGATACATGTGCATGCCGCCCACGCCGTCGTGATTATGCGCCGGCATTTTTTCGAGCTGCGGAAAATATCCGCCGCCGTCGCTGCCCACCGTATCCATCAGATTGCGACCGACCACGCCAGATGAATTCGCCAACCCATCCGGAAACAAGGTCGACTTCGAATTCAGCAGCAAGCGCGCCGACTCGCAAGCGCTTCCAGCCACAACGAAAGCCCGCGCGTGAATCCGCTGCTCGGTTCGCGTCGCCTTGTCAATATAAGAAACAGCCGCAACTTTGCCATCTTTTCCGACGACAAGTTCCCGTGCCATCGCCCCGGTGATCATCGTCAGCCGTCCGGTCTTCTCCGCTGGAGGAATCATCACCTGGCTCGAACTGAAATTCGATGCCGTGATGCAGCCGCGTCCGCACTGCGCACAGTTGTGGCAGGCTGGACGTCCATTCAGCGGCTTGGTCAGAATCGCCAGCCGCGACGGCACACACAAAATACTCAACCTGTCGCAAGCCTTCTTGATGATGGTTTCCGTGCAGCGCGGCCTCGGCGGCGGCAGAAAAATTCCATCCGGCGCGCTGGGGATATTTTCTTTCGTCCCAAACACACCAATGAACGACTCGACCTTGTCGTAATAAGGCGCAACATCGTCGTAGCTGACAGGCCAGTCGTCGCCCATGCCGTCGTGCGTGCGCACTTTAAAATCCACCGGAGCCATGCGCAGGGCGATGCGCCCCCAATGATTCGTCCGTCCTCCGACGATCCGCGAGCGAAACCAGCGGAAGCGCGATCCCGGGGCCGCTACATACGGTTCACCCTCGATCTCCCAGGCGCCGTTCGGCGCCATGAACTCGTCGCCCGCGCCTTGCCGCGCGCCCGCCCCCACACCCGCTCCGCGATGCGGCAACTCGTAAGGCCACACATGCTCTTTATAATCACGCGCCGGAACGATCGGAGGCCCAGCCTCAAGCAGCGCGACATTCAACCCGCCTTCGGTGAGCACCTTGGCCGCGGTGCCGCCGGAAGCTCCCGAGCCGATGATGCAAACGTCATACCTCTTCGGCGTTCGCTGAACCTGCATGATCCCCCTGATTTTTTCACCGAAAGAAATTGCCGCCGCCGAAGCGGCGGCATCGGTTCACACTATGGCTGCTAGAACGTCACCTTGCTTAGATATTCGTAGCTGGTCTTGATACTCTCGAGCGGCTGCTTGGGATGGTCGTGCTCCACGATGTAGTGCTTGATCCCGGCCTTATCCGCGTGCGCGAAAATTCTCTTCCAGTCAATCACGCCGCTGCCCACCTCGGTCAGGTCAACCGTGTCGCCGAAGTTCTGCGACCCGCCAGTCGAGATCTTGGGCATGGTCTTAATGTCTTTCACATGCACCAGTGGGAAGCGTCCCGGATACTTATTGAAGTAGTCGACCGGATCTTTTCCCGTTGTCGTGATCCAGCACAAATCCATTTCCATCTTCACCAGACCCGCGTCGCACATCTTCAACAACTCGTCATAAGGCAACACGCCATTCGTCGGCAGGAATTCAAACCAATGATTGTGATAGCCAAACTGCAATCCCGCCTTCTTGCACTGCTCGCCGCACTTGTTGAACTTTTCCGCAGCCTGCTTCCAGATGTCCGGCGACTTGCGCAGCTCCTCCGGAATCCACGGGCAGATCACATAGTCCAGACCGATCGTCTTCGAGGCGTCAATGACAGATGGAAACTTGTCATCCAGTTCGTCATACTGCACGTGCGTCGACGGCGCCTTCAGTCCATTCTTGTCGATCACAGCACGCACTTGCTGCGGCGTGCGGTCGAAATATCCCGCGAACTCCACTTCCTTGTAGCCAATCTGCGCCACCTTGGCGATCGTGCCTTCGAAGTCGTCCTTCATCAGATCGCGCACGGTATAAAGCTGCACTCCCACTTTCCCGATCTTGTGTTCGGCAGCCCAACCCAGGCGACTCAACAATGTAGCCGCCGTCAAAGTGCCGGCGGCTCCAAGAAACGTACGCCGATTCATCGCATGAAGACTCATGTCGGAATTGCCTCCGAATGAAAAGTTGAATTTCGGGAGAATTATACGCGGACAGACTGCGCCATCGCGCCCATGAAAGGAAATTTATTAAACAGACGTGTGACCCGGAAGCCGCATGAATATCGTTTTAGTAACGAGCGGGCGTATGGGACATCGTGAAAAGGGGCGTCATCCCGAGCGAAGCCGTTCTTCAGGCGTAGCGAAGGATCTCCCCCGGCACAACCCTCGAAGTTCTCCAAAGGAGTCGACAGCACCCCGAGGCCGTAAGTCCGGGCCCTCTGTGCCCCCTGTGGTGAAAGCCTTCCCTACGGCTTCACCACCTGCAAATTATTGGTCACCGAAAAGGTCCCGGATACCCCATTCGCCCGCAGACCGACGAGATTCTTGTCGGCGTCGCTGTCGACTACGCCTTCCAACGTCACCCGTCCGCTTTTCACAATAATGCGAATCGGCTTCTGCACTCCGAGCTCATACTTTTGCAGCGCAGGATAGCCGTAAATCGCGCGAAACAGCCGCAGCCGCAAGCGATCATCCATGGGCGCCGGCGGCAGTATTTCGATCTGATTGTCCACCTTCTCCACGCCTTCAATGTGCTTGATCGAATTCTCCGCATCCGACTTCAGCGACGGCCGCACCACTTGGCCCATCAGCGTTACCGTGTCGCCTTCCACCTTGTAGGCAATATTGTCGAAGACGCCGAAGTAAGGCAGCATCAGTAACTCGTGCCGCACCTCGCGCGTAATGCGTTCTTGTGACTTTGCCGACGGCTGGTCGCGTTGCGCATCCTGCGCCAGGCCAGCCGAAACCAACATCATCGCGCTCACGAAAAAGACTACAAATTTTGCTCTCATGTCGTCATCTCCGCAGCAAATCGTCTTGATGATTCTCAATCTACTCCCGAAGGCACGTTCGAACCAACTCCATCAAGATGCGGAAAGTGCGGCAGAAGGTTGGCGAAATTGCAGAGAAGAAACAGGGAGGAGGAAAACGACGCCGGTGCGGCGGGAGCACAGGAGGAGGTAAGAGGGCAAAGCTCCCGCGCACCGGCGGTAAGAAAAATCGTTAAGAGAGTTAGCCGGTAACGCTCAGGGCGCTGCCCTGCGTCGCCGTTGTCGTGGTCGTCGGATTCGTCGCATTGAACAGGTTCAGAACGATCTGCTCGTTGCTGTTCTGCTGCAGGTTGAGCGTAATCTGCTCCGGTGTCTGATTCTGCTGGTTCGCCACGCTCACTGTCAGTTGCTCGCCGCCGTTGGAGCCGTTATTGAGTCCAATGGTGATCTGCTCGCCCGCCGTCACGTTCCCCAGATTCAGCACAATCTCGGGTGCGCCATTCGCCGCCGTAGTCGTACTGGCCGCGGGCGTGGCCGCAGTAGTCGTGCTCGGGTTTGCACTGGATGCCGCACTCGACGCCGCGTTCGATGCCGCTGCCGCATTACCGATGTTAATTACGATCTCAGCGATTTCGTTGCCGCCCGCGCCGCCGCCGTTCGCTCCCGATACGACCGGCGGAGGTGGAGCAGCATTGCCGTGGAGAAACGTCTGTTGCAACGCCGCAAACGCCTGCTGCGCCCCGGTGATATCGCCCGACTGCAGAGCCTGGCCCACGGCTGCGAAATCCTGCTGGCGCTGGCTGACCTTGAATGCATCCCCGCCGAACGGTCCAGACTGGGCCAGCGTCTGAATCGCATTGAAATCGTTCTGCGCCGCGCTGACATTCCCAGCCTGCAGATCCTGCCCCAGTTGCTGCAAGTCAACCTTCCGCTGCTGAAAGTACGCTGGCGACTGCTGAAAAGATGTGGGCGACTGTTGATCGACCAAATTCGTGGATACTGCTGCGATTGACATAAGCCTCTCCTAAAAAATTTCGGACCTCGTTGAGCTCGCCCCAGAACCCTTGCAATATGGAGGCCTTATCGGCGGAAAACCCGTTTGACTTTAGGAGACGCGAATCGTGGAGCGGCGGACGCATTCGTCCGCCCGATAAGCGATCATAGTGCGACCGGACGCACCCGCACGCATAAAGACTGTCATTCTGAGCGCAGGGCGAGCGCCAAGCGAGCCCGGAGTCGAAGAATCCCTGCCGCTGTAACTGAAGCCGCAACTTAAACGTGGATGCCCCATGTCTCGCCGCATTTGCGAGACATGGGATAACCCTCATTACACCCCACCCGGCAACACTTACCTATTCAACGTAAACCCCGAACGCAATTGAATCGCATCCGACGATCCACCCACCAAAATCTCAAACTTCCCAGGCTCAGCCGCCCAATCTTTCTTGTCTACGTCGTAGTAGGAAAACGCCCGCCGGTCCAGCGTCACCGCCACACGCCGAGTCTCACCCGGCTTCAACTCCACACGGCTGAACCCCTTCAACTCTTTCATCGGACGCGGAACTTTGGCGTGCCCGTCGCTCACATAAACCTCAGCGACTTCGGCTCCCGCACGCTTCCCGGTGTTCACCACATCGAAGGCAACTTTTACCGGCTGGCTCAAATCTCCCGCCGCCGGGGATATGGAAATATTCTTATAGGCAAACGTCGTATAAGAAAGTCCAAAACCAAACGGGAACATCGGCTTCACGCCCGACTTGTCGTATCCGCGGTACCCGAGAAAAACTCCCTCGGAGTATTTCACCGCCAGGTCGCCCTTGGTCACCGGATAGTAGCTGTCGTGCGCGGGATTGTCCTCCCACCGCCGCTCCAACGAAACCGGCAGCTTTCCCGACGGGCTGTATTCGCCAAACAAAATCTGCGCCAGCGCCGTTCCGCCCTCCTGCCCCGGATACCACGCATGAATCAGCGCCGGCACGCCGTCGATCCACTTCGTCATGTCGACGTTTCCGCCCGCAGTAAGCACGACGATGACATTCTTGTTCACGCTCACAATCTGCCGGATCAACTCATCTTGCCCGCCGGGCAAAGCAAACGTGCGGTCCGCGCCCTCGCCCTCTGTCGCCGGATCGAATCCCACGCAAATCACCACCACATCCGACTTCGCCGCCAGCGCCTTGGTCTCGCGCCCCACCGACTCCGCGGCGCTCACCACGCCAAAGCCGGCCCGCGCCCCGCCCACGCTCTCGTAATACTCAAAGCGCACTTTGTAGGCATGTCCAGCCTCGAAGCGCGCAGCATATGAATCCATCGTCTCCGAGTGCGGCTGCCAATCGTTGATCACCTGCTGATCATCGATAAAAAGCCGCACGCCATCGTCGGCCGAGCTGAAAAATTTGTAGTCGTCAGTTTTCGTTGGAATGAAATATCCGGTCCAGCGCACCGAAAAATGATCGGTCGGATGCCCCTCCGCAAAGCTGTCGTCTCCCCAGCGGAAGTTAATCGTCGGATCGGTGCGCGTCATCGCCGCCGGCCCATGCAACTCTTCGTTGTCGAAGTATTCGCCCTTCAATCCGCGCTCGCCGCCCGGCGAAACCACAAACTCGGAGTGATCAAACACATCGTCCAGCGGTGGAACATCGATGGCATACAGCACATTCACCTTCGTGCCCACATAGTTGCTGACGCCCTCCAGAAAACTCACCGAGTTATAAGGCTTGGTCTGCGAACTTCCGCCGCCGCCGGGAACGGACGGAAACGCATCCGGCCCGATCACCGCGATCGTCTTCAACTTCGTTTTGTCGAGCGGCAGTAGGTTGCGCTCGTTCTTCAAGAGCACCATACCTTCGCGCGCCTCTTCGAGTGTTGCTTCCCGTCCCTCCTGGCTGTAAAGCGGCACGCTGGTATCGGTTTGCGGACGATCGAGAAATCCGTGCTCAATCGCCATGCGCAAGATGCGCCGGACTTTCTCGTCGATCGTAGCCTCGGAAACTTTTCCATCCTTGATCGCCGGCATCAGCGTAGCTTTATTCATGAAGCGTCCTGCAGGCATCTCCAGATCAAGCCCATTGTTCGCCGAGGCCACGCCGTCGTAAGTAGCATCCCAATCCGACATCACAATGCCGTCGAATCCCCAGTCGTCCCGGAGAACGTCAATATTCAGGTGCGAGTTCTGCGTGGAATGCACCCCATTCACCAGGTTGTACGAGTCCATCACCGCCCCGACCTTCGCCTCGCGCACCGACGCCTCGAATGCCGGCAGATAAATCTCGCGCAACGTGCGCTCGTCGATATCGGAACTCATCTTGTTTCGCTCATACTCCTGATTGTTCCCGGCATAATGCTTCGCCGTCGCAATCACCTGCTGGCTCTGGATGCCCTCAACCAAGCCCACAGCCATACGCGATGCCAGAAACGGATCCTCTCCCAGATATTCGAAATTTCTCCCACACATCGGCGCACGATAAATATTCATCCCCGGACCAAGAATGAAATGCACGCCCCGCGCCCGAGCATCTTTCCCCATCGCCTCGCCCACGCGCCGCGCCAAATCGGCATCCCACGAAGCCGCCAGCGCAATCCCTGCGGAATACGCCGTCGTCAGCCCGTAATCGTGCACGCCCATCGGCCCATCCGACATGCGCAGCGCCGGAATCTCCAACCGCGCAATCGGCCGGATATAAAAATCATCCATGCCGCCGAGGTAGTCGATCTTCTCCTCCAACGTCATCCGCTTGAGCAGAGAATCGACGCGTTTCTCCACGTCGGCCTTTGATGTCGTCGATTGCGAAAAAACGCCAGCACAAAAAAGAAAAACAACCGCGACAGGAAACAAAATCTTGCGTGTCATCGCTCTTTCACCTCTGTGCCCTCTGTGTCCTCTGTGGTAATCGCTTTTGCTTTCTGCCGGAGCTCAAGCGTCAGCCCGCCGACGCAATCAAGCAATCGAATATCCGCGCAATTCTTCAAAACCCAATCCGTGCCCACCTCGCGCAGCGCCGCTTCCTGCGCCGTTGTCGTGAACGCAATCACCCGCGCCCCCGCGCTCTTCCCCGAGCGAATCCCGGCCGGCACATCCTCCAACACAATGCACTCTGCAATCGGAAATCCCAGCAAAGCAGCCGCCTTCAAATACGGTTCCGGATGCGGCTTCCCATTCACAATGTCATTGGACGTAATCAGCTTCCTCGGCACCGGCAACCCCGCCGCCTTAATCCGCACCTCGGCCAGCGGCCGCGTACACGAAGTCACAATCGTCCAGCGCTCCTCCGGCAAACTCGCCAGCAACGCAAGCGATCCCGGCAGCGGCACAACTCCCTCAAGATCTTCGATCTCGCGCCGCTCGACTTCCCGATTCTCTTTCTCGTGATCGGCGTTCGGCAGATACTCTCGAACCGTTGTCAAGCTCGGCCGCCCGTGCGCCCGTGCCACCACTTCCTCGGGATTAAATCCATGCTCAATCGCCCACTTCCGCCAAACCCGCGCCACCGCCGGAGTCGAGTCGATGAGCACACCATCCATGTCAAACAGCAAAGCTGCGCATTGCACTTGACTCATGAGGCCGATATTCTCTCCGCACCGATTCTAAACGCCCATCCACTTTCTATCGCGCTTCGCCTTTCTCACCGCAATCCGCCCTGTCAACCTGATCGAGGATTTTGCTTCGGCGAAGCTGGAGCAAAACCGCAGTCGAAGGACCCCGTGCATCCTGGAGTTATCCCGGACCTCTCAAGGAGTTTCCATGGTGGCCCCTTTTTCTCGCCTCGCTTCCGAAAGAATCCAACATCAAGAATCCCGTGATTTCACACACACACAAACCCTTCGCACAAATGTAATATCGCCAGTTCGCGCAACTTGTGAAAAACTACCAACGTTCCCACAGAACGACGTAAGCAGCAGTCGTTCAAGACGTCGAGCGTGCCATGACTTCGCCCGTCGACAAGCTCTCCACGGCCGCGCCTCCAGCGCGAGCCAGCCTCGATCCGTTATTTCTTCCCCGCTCGGTCGCCGTCATCGGAGCTACCGATCGCCCCGGCACCGTCGGCCGCAGCATTCTGTCGCATCTGCAGGACAGCCACTTCCGGCTCACGCTTCATGCGGTCACGCCGACTCACCCGGAAGTCCTCGGCACCAAGGCTTACAAATCCATCGCGGAGGTTCCCGGCCCGCTCGATCTCGCGATAGTCGTCACGCCCGCGCCCACCGTTCCCGGGGTCATAGGCGAATGCGTCGACGCCGAAGTCAAGTCCGCCGTCGTTATCTCGGCCGGATTCCGCGAACAAGGCCCTGCCGGCGCCACTCTCGAAGAAGAGATCCAGCGCCATCTCGCCCGCGGCTCATTGCGCCTGCTTGGCCCCAACTGCATGGGCTTTATGAATCCCACGATAGGGCTCAACGCGACCTTTGCCGGCCTGATGCCGCAAAAAGGCAGCGTCGCCTTCCTCAGCCAGAGCGGCGCGCTGCAGACTGCGATTCTCGACTGGAGCCGCCGCGAAAAAGTCGGATTCAGCGCCATCGTCTCCACCGGCTCCATGCTCGATATCGGCTGGGGCGACCTGATCTATCACTTCGGCGACGACCCGCACACCAAAAGCATTCTCGTCTACATGGAGTCCGTGTGCGACGCGCGCTCTTTTCTGGCCGCCACGCGCGAGGTTTCTCTCACCAAACCGATCATCGTCATCAAAGCTGGACGCTCCGAAGCCGCCTCCCGCGCCGCGGCCTCTCATACCGGCGCGCTCACCGGCAGCGACGACGTTTTCGACGCGGCCCTGCGCCGCTGCGGAGCGCTCCGCGTGCAAACCATCGCCGACCTCTTCTATATGGCCGACGTTCTCAGCAAGCAGCCCCGCCCGCGCGGCCCGCGCCTTGCCATCGTCACCAACGCGGGGGGCCCGGGCGTGCTCGCCACCGACGCGCTCATCGCCAACGGCGGAGAACTCGCCACTCTCTCACCGGGATCGTTGCGGGAACTCGATTCCTTTCTCTCGCCGCACTGGAGCCGCGCCAACCCCGTCGACGTGCTCGCCGACGCCGATTCCGACCGCTACGCAAAAGCCGTCGAGATCACGCTGAAAGATTCCAACTCCGACGGATTGCTCGCCATCATTGCGCCGCAGGGCCTCGCCGATCCCACGCAGGTCGCCGATCGCATCAAGGCCCACGCGCACGGTTCGGGCAAGCCCGTCATCGCCAGCTGGATGGGCGGCGAGGGCGTCGCCGAAGGCGCATCCATCCTGCACACCGCCGGCATCCCGACTTTTTCTTACCCTGACACCGCCGCCCGCGCCTACACCTCGATGTGGCGCTACAGTTGCAGTATGCGCGCGCTGTACGAAACGCCGGAACTCGTCGAGGGTACGGAATCGAGCGCCGATGCCCGCCAGAAAGTCCATGAACTCGTCGCCACGGCGCGCGCCCGCGGCTCGCTGCTTCTCAACGAATTCGAATCGAAGAACATCCTTGCCGACTACGGAATTCCCACCGTCGACACTCGCGTCGCTCTCAGCGAAGAAGAAGCCATCTCACAGGCGTCCGCAATCGGCTACCCTGTCGTCCTCAAGCTTCTTTCCAACACCATCGCTCACAAAACTGATGTCGATGGCGTGCGCCTCCGCCTGCATACTCCCGACCAGGTACGCGCCGCCTACCGCGCCATTCAGCAGTCGGTTTCAGAAAAAGCTGGAGCCCAACATTTTGCCGGCGTCACCGTCCAGCCCATGATCGAGGGAACGGTCGAGGAGACGATGGAACCCGCAATCGAAGCCGCATACGAGCTGATTCTCGGCAGCTCGGTCGATTCGCAATTCGGCCCCGTGATTCTCTTCGGTTCCGGCGGCGCCATGGTCGAAGTCTATCGCGATCGCGCGCTCGCTCTGCCCCCACTCAACACCACGCTCGCCCATCGCCTGATGGAACAAACCCGAATCTTCACCGCTCTCGGCGGCGTGCGCGGCCGCAAGCCGGTCGACATCGCCGCCCTCGAATCTCTTCTCGTGCGCTTCAGCCAGCTCGTGGTGGAGCAGCCCTGGATCAAAGAGATCGATATCAATCCGCTGCTCGCTGCACCCTCGCGCATCCTCGCACTCGATGCCCGCATCGTTCTCCACGGCCCGGCCCTCACGCCGGACGAATTGCCGCGCCCCGCCATCCGCCCCTATCCCACCCAATACATCTTCCAATCGCGCATGAAAGATGGCGCCGCCGTGACCATCCGCCCCATCCGCCCGGAAGACGAGCCGCTCATGGTGAGCTTTCACTCCACGCTCTCCGAGCGCAGCGTCTACCTGCGATATTTCTGTTCTTTGAGCTTAAACACACGCATCGAGCACGAGCGCCTGGTCCGCATCTGCTTCGCCGGATACGACCGCGGCTTCGCGCTGGTCGCGGACCGCAAAGATCCCATGAGCGGTCAGCATGAAATTCTTGGGGTGGGACGATTCAGCACGATTCGCCGGGGCGAAGCCGAGGTGGCTGTGCTCGTCTCCGATCAGTGGCAGGGCCGCGGCCTGGGAACCGAACTTCTTTCCCGCGTCGTGCGGGTGGCCCGTGCTGAGAAATATTCTCGCCTGAGTGGAGAAATCCTGCGCGACAATCTGCCGACGCAGGCCATCTTCAAGAAAGTCGGATTCAAGCTGCACCTGCTCGAGGATGCATCCTCGGTCTCAGCACAACTTGAACTCAAGGAATGAAAGGGCTACGGTCTAGAGGTTAGGGGCGAGGATTCGGGGACTAGGGCCAGAGGCTAGTCCCTAAACCCTGGTCTCTAGCCCCAGTTTCAAACTATCGCGGGCTTCGCCACTTCCGTCTGCGGTTCAAACGTCACATTCGTGCCCAGCGCTCTTGCGACCAGGCAGAGCTTCTCTGCGCGTTTCAGCAAGTCGAGTGCACGCGTCCGCTCTTCTTCCGAGGCAATTTTCAGTGTCGGACGCAGCATGATCTCGGTAAAGCTGTATCCCGACTCCGCCTTGCGCACTCTGCCGCTAGCTTCCACCTGCAAGTCGGCAAAGTCGAACTGCGCGCTTCCGGCAATCGCGTGCAACGTGGTCGTATAGCAACCGGCCACCGCTGCCAGCATGAGTTCTTCCGGCGTCCAACGCCCCTCCATGCCGCCAAACTCGGTCGGCGCCGTGAAATGAATCGCATTCGGAGCCGAATCCGATTTTGCTAGCCCAGTTCGCCCCGAAGTCCACCATGCGGAAACTCGATATGCGTGCTCTTCGCTCATGACCTGCCTCTCCTTGGGTGCTGATCTCGAACCGCCTTCGCTTTATGCTCCTGCTTTCGGCGCCAGTCCGCGCTCTCGCTTGATCCTCTCAATCTGTTCGCGCAGCCATGTCCGCAGCGCCTCTTCCATCTCGATCTGGCTGCCGGTGTGATACAGATCCTCCACCGTCTGCCCTTCTTTCGTCAGCGCGATAAACCGGCAAGGAATGCTCTGCTCCCTCTGCTCCTCAGGAACGAACTGTTCCAGCAGGCAGCTCTCGCACGGATGCGGACGTGCCGGATCGCTGAAGTTTGGGCAGATCGGAGAATCCTCAAAAATCGCCGGTGCCCGCCACGGTGCGCGCGGCGAACGGCCATAGCCCCCATCTTCCAAGAAATTCAATTCGAACTGCAGGACTTCCAGGATGTCACGCTTGTCTTGAGCCATAGGGCACCTCATTTCCTGCAACAATGCCCCAAGAATGTTGAAAACTCGGTGCACAACATCACGGGAAGCTGTGATCTTGATCACATTCGCCCGCCAGAACGCCGATCCTTAGGCAATTCTCAATTGCTGAGTGATGTCCTCTGTGCCCTCTGTGGTGAAAGGTTTTTCAACATAATCGAAATTCACCCCCAAGCCGATAGGCAACCCTAGCCTCACCGTAGAAGTAAGCGTGATTCTCATCACGTGACGGAGTGACTTCCGCCATAGGTGACTAATGTTCCCCATGCGAACCTACGACCGTGAGCCGGTGCTTAAAAATGCAGCGTTCGGTGACTAGAAATGCAACGAGAAATTCAGCAGACCGTCATTTGTACGCCGCTGTAAGCTCGGCACTGTGGCCAAATGCATCATTTGGCTCGGGTGCTTGTGGTATCGTGCCCAAAACTCTTCTCAGGAGGAAGAAAGTGAAACACTTCTCGATTCGTGTGTCCGTGGTCGCTCTGCTGCTCGGTGGAGTCGTCGGCCTCTCTTCAGTGGCGCAGGCGCAGGATGCCGCCGCCACCTACAAGGCAAAGTGTGCCATGTGTCACGGCGCCGACGGCAAGGGTGGCAAGATGGGCACGCGCGACTTCGGCTCTGCGGACGTGAAAGCAGAAACCGACGCCCAGCTCACCGACATCATCACCAAGGGCAAAGGCAAAATGCCGGCCTACGACGGCAAGCTGAAAGAAGCAGAGATTAAAGATCTCGTGGCCTACATTCGCACGCTGGCTAAGTAGTCATTAGAACTACGGCCGAAGAGGCCACGGCAGCTCGATTGATGTATTCAGATTGGCGGGTGAGAGCATGTGCACACGATCCCGGTGGAATATTTTCGCGTTCAAAATCGCTCTCACCCTCTTTTTAGCAGCCCTCCCGGCCTTCCCCCTTCATGCTGCAGACGCAAAGGCAGCCGCTAAAGCAAAAGAAAAAGAACCTCCCAAGCCGACCGTCGAAGAATGCCTCGCCTGCCACAGCGACGCGACTCTCACTCACGAAGTCAACGGCAAGCAGGTCAGCCTGCACGTCGATCCGCAAAAGTTCAAAGATTCCATTCACGGCAGCATGTTCACCTGCGTCGACTGCCACACCGACGTAAAAAGCGCGGCACACGAAACTCCGCCGCAGAAAATTACCTGCGCCTCCTGCCACGCCGACGAGCAGGTCGCCTACGATCGCAGCTTTCACGCCAAAGCCGTCCAGGGCGGAAACTCGAACGCCGCGACTTGCGTCGACTGCCACGGCAGTCCACACGAGCTGCTCCCCGCCAGCGATGTCAAATCGCGCGTGAACCATCTCAACATTCCGGCGACCTGCGGCTCCTGCCACAGCCAGAAGTTCGTCATGGAATCCAGCGGCCTCAGCGCGCAAATGGTCGCATCCTACGAGCAGAGCGTGCACGGCCACGCCGTCGCCGCCGGATCGCAGAAGGCCGCCGTTTGCACCGACTGCCACGGCACCCACGAAATTCTTGACGCGAAAGATTCCAAATCTCCGATCTTCAAATTCAACGTGCCGCTCACCTGCGGACACTGCCACGACGCCGTCTCCAAGGAATTTCAGGCCAGCATTCACGGCCAGGCCATCGCGCAAGGCAACTGGCAGGCGCCGGTCTGCACCGACTGCCACGGCATCCATTCCATCAAATCGCACCTCGACCCTAACTCGCCCGTCTCCGCGCAAAATATCGCACAGGCCACCTGCGCGCGCTGCCACGAAGGCGTCCGCCTCATGCAGGAGTTCGGCGTCGAAGGCCGCCGCGCCAGTACCTATCTGGCCAGCTATCACGGGCTCGCCTCGCGCCTCGGCTCGCAGGTGGTCGCCAACTGCGCCAGCTGCCACGGCACGCACAGCATCTTCCCTTCAAGCGATCCGCGCTCGACCATCAATGCAAAAAATCTCGCGCGCACCTGCGGCCAGTGCCATCCTGGCGTAACAGACAAATTCACTGCGGGAAAAGTTCACGTCGATGCCCCGCTGTCGGCCGACGCCGGCAGCAAAGCCGTGCGCTGGATTCGGCGCTTCTACATGGGGCTGATCTTCGCCGTGATCGGCGGCATGCTGCTGCATAACTTCATCCTTTGGCGCGCCAAGATCGTCGCCCTGCGCAAGTTGCATCCTCCGGATCAGTTCGTCGAGCGCATGCCGCTGCGCTACCGCCTGCAGCACGCCACCCTGCTCTTCAGCTTCATCGTTCTCGTGCTCACCGGATTCGCACTGAAGTTCCCCGACTCCTGGTTTGCTTCGATGCTCTCGCTCGGCGAGCACAAGCGTCATCTGCTGCATCGCATCGCGGCCGCAGTGCTGATCGGCGTCAGCCTCTATCACCTGTTCGACCTCGTCCTCACCCGCTCCGGCCGCAAGCTCCTCCGCGATCTCGTCCCCACTTTGGATGATGTTCGCGGCGCATGGCAGAATATCGCGTACTATCTGGGCTTGACTTCCTGCAGGCCGCAATTCCCGCGCTTCACCTATGCGGAGAAGGCTGAGTACTGGGCTCTGGTGTGGGGCATGATCGTGATGGCGGGCACCGGCATCATGCTGTGGGCGAAGGTTTCCTTCGGCAATCACTTGCCGCGCTGGTGGCTCGACGTTGCCACGGCCATTCATTTTTATGAGGCGGTTCTCGCGACTCTGGCCATCATCGTCTGGCACTTTTACCAGGTGTTCTTCGATCCGGATGTCTACCCGATGAACTGGTCCTGGTGGGACGGCAAAATGACCATGCATCACTATCACCACGAGCACAGCCTCGACCTCGAAAACGGACATCCGGTTGAAGCGTCCGGCGAAAACGGCGCGTCACAAGAGTCTGCCAAAGAAACCGAACCCGTCGAGGTGCCGCATGGAGACTAAAACCTTCACCACAGAGGGCACAGAGGTGCACAGAGGAGTTCGCCCTGAATTCCTCTCTGTTCCTCTGTGTCCTCTGTGGTGAATGCTTTTGACTTGGATAACGATTCGAACGGATAACCACTCGAATGGATAACGACTCTCACAGCGCAGACAAAACTCCACCGCCCGCAGGGCGCTGGCGCCGCCTGCAACTGTTGCTGCGCAATCCGATCAGCCTCGCCGGCGTCGCGCTGGCCATCGTCAGTCTCGCTAACATTTTCATTTTCTTCGTGATCGATCAGATCGCGGTCAAGCCCAGCCCCTACATCGGCATCCTGGCCTACATGATCTCGCCCGGATTCCTGGTCTTCGGCATCATTCTGATGTTGGCCGGCCTGTTCTTCGAACGCCGCAGGAATGTCGTCGCCACGGATTTCTATCCGCGCATCGATCTCAACGATCCCAGGCAACGCAGCGCCGTCATTTCATTCACGACGTTCCTTGTCGTGTTCGTTGCGGTCAGCGCCGCCGGCAGCTACAAGGCCTACGAGTTCACCGAGTCGGTCGCTTTCTGCGGACAGCTCTGCCACACCGTAATGAACCCCGAGTTCACGGCGTATCAACTTTCGCCGCACGCGCGCGTGGCCTGCGTCGAATGCCACGTCGGCCAGGGCGCGACATGGTTTGTGAAATCAAAGCTCTCCGGCAGCCGCCAGGTTTTCAAGACTGCCCTCAACACTTTTCCCCGGCCGATTCAGACGCCCGTGCACAACTTGCGCCCGGCGCAGGACACCTGCGAGCAATGCCACTGGCCGAAGAAGTTCTATGGTGGGCAGCTGAAGGTTTTCGCGCACTATGCCAGCGATGAGAAAAACACGCTGCGCCAAGTGCGCATGCTGATCAAGACCGGCGGCGGCGATCCCGCCACCGGCGCGCCTGAAGGCATTCACTGGCACATGAACATCGGCAACAAGATCGACTACGTCGCCGCCGACGAAAAGCGCCAGATCATTCCCTACATTCACGTCGAAGACCTGCAGGGCCGCGTCACCGAGTACTACGCCAAAGATTCCACGCTGACGAAGGATCAGATCGCCAAGGCGCCGCGCCATCACATGGATTGCGTCGACTGCCACAACCGCCCGACCCACATTTACGTGCCGCCCGATCTCTCCGTCGATCAGTCACTGCTCGCCCGCCACATCGATACGTCATTGCCCTTCATCAAGCAGGAAGCCGTCACCGTCCTGACCGCGACCTACACCACGACGGACGCGGCCATGCAAGGCATCGCCACCGGCATTCAGGATTACTACGAGAAGAAATATCCTGATGTGGCAAAGAGCAAGCAGTTAGAAATTCGCAACGCCGTCGCCGAGACGCAACAGATTTTCCGCCGCACGACATTCCCGGAGATGAAGCTGAACTGGCAGACGCATCCGAACAATCTCGGGCACTTCTACTACTCTGGCTGCTTCCGTTGCCACGACGGCCAACACGTCAGCTCGGATGGCAAGGTCGTCAGCAAAGATTGCAACCAGTGCCACACGCTCATGTCGCAGAGTGAAGGCGCGGTGACAGCGACACTTTCTGCCACGCCCACAGGCTTCCAGCATCCGGTCGACATCGGCGACCTGACGCAAGTCAACTGCGCCGACTGCCACACCGGAGGGAGCGGGCCGTAAAGGCTGGGCCAGAGCTTAGGGGGTAGGGACTGGATTTTAGGGCTCGGAAGGCTTGTCATCCTGAACGGCAGCGAAGCTGCCGTGAGGGACCTTACGAACGCGAATCGCGCCATCGCTGTCGCAGGCCCACTCAAAGATGCATTCGCCGCACTCGGCTCCTTCCGGCCGCACAACCGACAGACGCCGACGTAAGATCCCTCGGAGCGCTGGTCGCGCTCCTCAGGATGACATCGTTGTGTGAGGAGCGTTTTCCTACCCCGAGAAAAAAATCGAACCCATGCAACCTCGATCCGGACTGCACCGAAAATGGTGCATCAGCCTGCCACACTCCTGTTTTTCAGCTGCTTAAACGTAGAAACCACTGTGAATAAAATTACCAACAAGTCATGTATTTTCAATAACTTAAAAACGCAAGTTAAATCGATTTAACTTCCCGATACAGCCCTTCAAAAGTTGCCCGACCCGAAGCCTGCCTCGCGCTCACTTCTCCCGCCAGCGCGCCCGTGAATCGCCGCAACGGCTATCTCAGAAGACACCCGCCCCAAAAAATTAGCCCAAAACTCACGGCCAACCACCCTTCCCTCGCCCGGACACTTCCCTCTCGCGGAAAATGTGATTCTAATCACACCCCCTTGTGAACCTACGTCCCGACATAGACATGCCGCTTCCTTCATTCTGACTACAGCAAAGGCCATCTCGGTGGCTGCCGATTACTGATTGGGGGTTCGCATCATGTCGAAACGCAACTTCAAGACCATGGACGCCAACGAGGCTGTTGCAAATGTCGCCTATCGCGCCAGCGAGGTCATCGCCATTTACCCGATCACGCCATCGTCGCCGATGGGCGAGTGGTCCGACCAATGGGCGAGCGAGGGCGTTCCTAATCTTTGGGGAAGCATTCCGCACGTGGTCGAGATGCAGAGTGAAGGCGGAGCCTCGGGTGCAGTGCATGGCGCGCTGCAGACCGGATCGCTGGCCACGACTTTCACCGCGTCGCAGGGCCTGCTGCTGATGATCCCCAACATGAACAAGATTGCCGGTGAACTGACCCCGGCGGCGTTTCACGTTTCGGCGCGCACCGTTGCCACGCATGCGCTCTCGATTTTCGGCGATCACTCCGACGTGATGTTCTGCCGTACCACCGGTTGGGCCATGCTGTGCTCGAACTCGGTGCAGGAAGCCATGGACCTGGCGCTGATCGCGCACGCGGCCACGCTCGAGACGCGCATTCCTTTCCTGCACTTCTTTGATGGCTTCCGTACTTCGCACGAGGTCAACAAGATTGAGATGCTCAGCGAAGACGACATGCGGGCGCTGCTCAACATGGACCGCATCGTCGAGCATCGCCAGCGCGCCTTGTCTCCCGACCATCCGGTGATTCGCGGCACGGCACAGAATCCGGATGTGTTCTTCCAGATTCGCGAGTCGGCCAACGCTTACTACGATGCCTGCCCGGCGAAAGTGCAGGCGGTGATGGACAAGTTCGCGCAAGTCGTCGGCCGCAAGTATCGGCTGTTCGATTACGTGGGCGCGCCCGACGCCGAGCGCGTAATCGTGATGATGGGCTCCGGCGCGGAGGTGGCGCATGAGGCGGTCGACTATCTCAACGCGCACGGAGAAAAAGTTGGGTTGCTCAAAGTCCGGCTGTATCGTCCGTTCTGTGTGAAGTCGTTCCTGTCGGCCCTCCCCAAGACTGTTCGTCAGATTGCGGTGCTGGATCGCACGAAAGAGTCTGGAGCAATCGGCGAGCCGCTGTATTGCGATGTGATTAACGCATTTCACTCGAACGAGGACGCCGCGCGTTCTGCTGTGATCGTTGGTGGACGATACGGGCTCTCTTCCAAAGAATTCACACCTGCGATGGTCAAAGGCGTCTTCGACAATCTGAAGAAGCCGCAGCCCAAAGATCACTTCACCATCGGCATCAACGATGACGTTACCCATACCAGCATCGACTACGACGCGTCGTTCTCGACCGAGCCCGACAGTGTGATTCGCGCCATGTTCTACGGCCTGGGCGCGGACGGCACTGTGGGCGCGAACAAGAACTCGATCAAGATCATCGGCGAGAACACGAGCAACTACGCGCAGGGCTATTTCGTCTATGACTCGAAAAAATCCGGGGCGATGACGGTTTCGCATTTGCGTTTCGGGCCGCAGGAAATTCATTCGAGCTATCTGGTGTCGAAGGCCAACTTCGTCGCTTGCCATCAGTGGATCTTCCTGGAGCGCTACGACATGCTGTCGTCGCTGGTGGACGGCGGCGTCTTCCTGCTGAACAGTCCCTTCAGCAAAGACGAAGTCTGGGACAAGCTGCCGCGCAAGGTGCAGGAGCAGCTGATCGCGAAGAAAGCCAAGTTCTACGTGATCGACGCCTATCAAGTTGCGCGCCACGCGGGCATGGGTTCGCGCATGAACGTGATTATGCAGGTGTGCTTCTTCGCGATTTCGAAAGTTCTGCCGCGCGAGGAGGCGATCGAGGCCATTCGCGAGTCGATCCGCTACACGTATGGGAAGAAAGGCGAAGAAGTTGTCGCGAAGAACATGCGCGCGGTTGATGAGACGCTGGCGCACTTGTTTGAAGTGACGATTCCAGCGAGCCCCAGCAGCAGAGCGGAACTTCCTGGCATCTTCCCCGGCGCGCCCGCGTTTGAGCACGACGTGCTGGGCATGATCTACGCAGGCAAGGGCGATGAACTCCCGGTGAGCGCATTCTCGTGCGATGGAACGTTCCCCACTGCGACAGCGAAATTTGAAAAACGCAATCTCGCGCTGGAAATTCCGGCGTGGGATACCAAGACCTGCATCCAGTGCGGCAAGTGCGCGATGGTTTGCCCGCACGCGGTGATTCGCATCAAGGTCTACGACAGTAAAGAACTCGCGGGCGCTCCCGCGACGTTCAAGACGACCGAGGCACGCGACAAAGAGTGGGCCGGGATGAAGTACACGATCCAGGTCGCGCCGGAAGATTGCACCGGGTGCGGCATCTGCGTAGACATTTGCCCGGCGAAAAACAAATCTGAGACGCGGCTGAAGGCGATCAACATGGTGCCGCAGCCGCCGCTGCGTGCGCCCGAGAGCGAGAACTGGGATTTCTTCCTGAAGATTCCCGAGCTCGACCGCCGCAAGATCAAGAGCAGCTCGATCCGCCAGCAGCAGATTCAGGAGCCGCTGTTCGAATTCTCCGGCGCGTGCTCGGGATGCGGAGAGACGCCGTATCTGAAACTGGTTTCGCAACTGTTCGGCGACCGCGCCGTGATCGCCAACGCGACCGGATGCTCTTCGATCTACGGCGGCAACCTGCCGACGACGCCTTGGGCAAAGAATGGCGACGGGCGCGGGCCGGCGTGGTCGAACTCGCTGTTTGAAGACAACGCCGAGTTCGGCATGGGATTCCGCGTTTCGATCGACAAGCAGACGGAGTTCGCTCAGGAGTTGCTGCGGCGCGTGGCCTCGCAAGTTGGCGACGATCTGGCGACCGCGCTGCTTACCGCAAAACAGAAAGACGAAGCCGACATCTACGAGCAGCGGCAGCGCGTCGACATCCTGAAAGAGCGCCTGAAGAAAATCAATTCGCCCGAGGCTCGCCAACTACTCGCGGTCGCCGACATGCTGGTGAAGAAGTCGGTGTGGGTCGTGGGCGGCGATGGCTGGGCGTATGACATCGGCTACGGCGGACTCGATCACGTGCTGGCCAGCGGACGCAACGTGAACCTGCTGGTGCTCGACACCGAGGTTTACTCGAACACGGGCGGGCAGGCTTCGAAGTCGACGCCGCGCGCAGCGGTAGCGAAATTCGCGGCCGGCGGCAAGCCTGGACCGAAGAAAGATCTCGGCATGATGGCTATGACTTACGGCAACGTCTACGTGGCGAGCGTGGCTATGGGCGCGAAAGACGAGCACACGCTCAAAGCGTTTCTTGAAGCTGAAGCCTACGACGGGCCGAGCATCATCATCGCGTATTCACACTGCATCGCGCACGGGATCGACATGACGACGGCGATGAGCGACCAGAAAGTTGCGGTCGATTCCGGCTACTGGCTGCTCTACCGCTACAACCCCGAGCGGGCCGAGGCGGGAGAGAATCCACTGATGCTCGATTCGCGAACACCGACTCGCAAGGTGCAGGACTACCTGCTGCAGCAGACGCGCTTCAAGATGCTGACCAAGAGCCGTCCGCAAGAGGCCGACCGGCTGTGGAAGCTGGCGCAGCAGGACGCCGAGCGGCGCTTCCACATGTACGAGTACCTGGCCAGCCGCGGCAGCGAGGCAAAAAAGGCGGAGCCGCCGGCGGCGCCGACATCGAAGCAACCGGAGAAAGCTGCGCCGGCCGTAGAGAAAACGCTGGTGACGCGTTAGCAAGAAAAACGGGCCCAGGAAATAGCATCAACGACGCTTCGCGGAGGAACTCATGATCGATCTCAGCACCAACTATCTTGGCTTGAAACTGCGCTCGCCGCTGGTGGTCTCGGCATCGCCGCTGTCGCGCGACGTGGAGGCGATTTGCCGCCTCGAGGACGCGGGAGCGTCGGCGGTCGTCCTCTATTCCTTGTTCGAAGAGCAACTGAAGCAGGAAGAGGCGGACCTCGACTATCACATGGCGGCCGGGACGGAGAGCTTTGCCGAATCGATCACGTATTTTCCACAGCCGAGCGAATTTCATACCGGACCCGAGGGATATCTGAATCACATCCGCAAGGCGAAGTCGGCGGCGGGCATTCCGATCATCGCCAGTTTGAACGGATCGACTTTGGGTGGATGGACGAAGTTTGCGGCCGAGATCGAGCGCGCCGGCGCCGACGCGCTCGAGTGCAACATTTACTACATCCCGACCGACCCGAAATTGTCGGCGGAAGAAGTGGAGACGACTTATCTCGAGATCGTAAAGGCGGTGAAGAAGACGGTCCGGATTCCGGTCGCGGTGAAGCTGAGCCCATTTTTCAGCAACATGGCGAACATGGCGCAGCGGCTCGACACCGTGGGAGCGGACGCGCTGGTGCTCTTCAACCGCTTCTACCAGCCCGACGTCAATCTGGAAGAGCTTGAGATTCAACCGAACGTTCTATTGAGCACGCCGCAGGCGCTGCGCCTGCCGCTGACCTGGATTGGAATTCTGTTTGGAAAATTGAAGGCCGACCTGGCCGCTACCGGCGGCGCGCATAATGCCGAGGACGTGATCAAGCTGCTGATGGTAGGCGCGAACGTGACCATGATGTGCTCGGCGCTGATGCGGAACGGCGTGAATCATCTGCGGCACGTGGAGCGCAGCGTGCGCGACTGGATGGAAGAGCACGAATACGAGTCGGTGGCACAGATGCGCGGCAGCATGAGCCAGATTCGTTGTCCGGATCCGGGAGCCTTCGAGCGGGCGCAGTACATGCGCGCGGTGAAGGGCATGCAGCACATTCACATGGCGGGGTGGCGATAATGACGGCGACAACGATCGAAAGGACAGCGATCGAAACGACCGCACAGGAACAGTGGGTCAACGAAGTCTCACGAATTCTGGGTGCGCATGAGAGCCCCGACAAGCCGCCCAGGACAAGTGACAGGGTACTCGAAAGAGCACGCCGCGAGCGGCATCACGCGCTCATTCTTCCGCGCGAGCATGGCGCGTGGGGATTGCTGCTGGTTCCGATGATCACCGGCGCAGGCGTTGCGTTCCGCTACGCGAGCCACATTTTTCCGCTCATTCTCTTGCTCACGGCGGCGTTGGCTTTGTTCTGGCTCAGAACTCCTCTTGAAAGCCTGCTGGGCACTTCGGCGATGCGCGCCCAAACTCTCGAAGAATCGCGCACGGTGCGTTCGGCTGTGGCGCTTCTGGCGGCGGTGGCGGCGGTCGCTTTAGGCGCCCTGCTTTGGATGGGCAGAAACGCGAAGCTGTGGCCACTGGGTGGAGCGGTTGCTCTGGCTTTCATTGCGCAAGCTGTTCTGAAAAAAATGGGACGCCGCACGCGCATGTTGTCGGAGATGGTGGGCACGATCGGCCTCACCGCATCGGCGCCCGCCGCCTACTACGTGATCACGGGAGAATTCAACGCGACGGCGTGGATGCTATGGCTGGCGAATCTCCTCTTCGCAGGCGACCAGATTCACTACGTGCAGTTGCGCATTCACACGGCGAAGATCGAGGGCTTCCGCGCGAGGCTCGCTCACGGCTGGCGGTTCGCTGTGGGTCAAGCGATAATGACCGGCATCATTACAGTGGCGTGCCTGGCACGACTCATGCCGCCCATCGCTTCGCTGGCTTTCGCTCCTCTGCTTTTCCGCGGGTGGTATTACTTCATTCAGGAACCGACGCCGCTGGTGGTGCGCCGGCTGGGCTGGAGCGAGTTGAAGCACGCTACTGCGTTTTGCGTGCTGCTGATCGCGGCGTTTATCTTGGCACGGTGACGACGTCCTTGCGGTGATGTCATCCCTCGGAGCGCGCCAGCGCTCCGAGGGACCTTACGTCAGCGTGCACTCCTCTGCCGTCGGCGAGTCCTGCCGTGATGTCTGCAGTCCTACAGAAATCCTTCCTGCAGCATTGGTGCGTTCACGGTCGTAAGGTCCTTCACGGCAGCTTCGCTACCGTTCAGGATGACAAAGCTTTTGTGACTTACGCTCGATCCGGATCGTGCGACTAATAAACGAGGCATCGTTTACTAGCGGTGAGCCAGTTGGGGAGTTCTAAGCGTAGCCGCGGGCGCCGCGCCGGCGGGATAGAGCGCCGCCGCCAACGCCGGGTAGCGCGCGGCAAAGAAGTGAATCGAATACGCGGGAAAGAATACGATCGCGGGCACATAGACGAGCGAGACCAGATAGAGAAAAGCCGCCAGCAAGATGCATCCGATGCCGATCGCCAGTGCGATGGTATGGGCGTTCCAGGTCAGTCCGGCAGCTTTGCCGGTGAAGATCGCCAGGATGCTCAGGCCCGCGGTCGGGAGCACAAAGATCAACGCCAGGATGGCTCCTGCAACTCCGATCAGAATGGCGGCCACAATGGCGAGCACAATCTTCATCGCGATATAAGCGACGTAGGCTCCGCTCTCAGCTTTCATCATCGGCCACAGCCGGCGCCATCCTTCCATAACGCTGACATTCTCCAAAGCCATCTGCGGAACCACGAAGTCTTTCGTCAGCACAAGAACCAACGCGGTAATTACGAAGAAGATGAGCAAGATCAGGAACAGAAAGGCTCCGCCTGAGATGAGCGGGAGCAGATGCTCACTCGGTGCCCGGCACCATCCCTTGGCGCAAGCGTAGGCGACTGGGATTCCGACGACGACTCCGATCCCTACGGTGCTGAAGATGGCGTACAGCAACTTCCACACGAAGTAGCGCCATCCGGGGAGCAGCCTGCGGTTCCATTCCCAGCGAATGTGACACTCCCGGTTGACGATGCTGTCGAACAAGACGAAGCGCATCACGCTGCCGATATACATCAGAATGATTCCGACAGCGAGGGCTGCCACAACCAGCGCCGCGATAAGGATAGCCAGAAGGAGGTGATCAGCGGTGAGCGAGGCTGGCCAGGAAGGGTGGGGCGCTCCGGGATGGTGCGGGAACTGAAAGTTGGAGCGGCTGAGTCCGCGGGAACCAAGTTCTCCAGCCAACAGACCGACAAAAGCCAGCTTGGTCCATTGACCGATGCGGAATGGCTTGAATAGCTGTTGCCTGGTGTGGGCCAGGGCCAGCGTGATCGAATCGACAGCGGTAGTTGCCATGGTGCGCCTCCGGCGAGGGCGACCTGTTTCTACATCCTGTTCACAAATCAAGATACGCGAGTTGATGTCATGAGGTTCCTGAAAAGACGGGTCAGGGCCTGGACGCTCGTCAGGCTTCTAACTATCAACCGCGCTAGGACGATTATGTTGTCTTTCGACTCACCGTGTCCGTGACCAGCGTCACGGTGCTCAGTCCGCAGAGTCGGCGGGTTCGCTCAAAACCCGGACGTCATTTTGAGTGCGACGGGATTTTTCGATGGTTACGAAAGCCCGTCTGCCCTAACACGCGACCACACTTCGAGTTGTGACCGACTTCACTGACATAGCCTGACCCTGAAGAGGAAAATTCTTGCGGTAAATCTTCTTGCCTCCACGAGTGCAGTTCCCGCCAGTTGAGAGGCACCTCCTCGCGAGGCGATGGTTTCCTAGAGTCCGGGCCAGAGTGTCGAACTAGTTTGTGCACGGAGGGAATTATGAAACGTATTGGTATTTTGATGTTGCTGCTCTTCACACTTCTTGTCCCCGTGACGTGGCCGCAGGCGCAATCGCCGCCCTCTCCGCCACAGACGGATGACCCAGCAAAACCCCAGCCCCTGAACCTTTCCCCGTACACCGGCGGGGCCGACTATCGCTTCTTAAGGCTATGGCAGTACCAGTACCAATATGTGGAACAACCGTCAACCGTTTTGGTGCAGAGCGCGCCGGGCCAGACGTCGTTGATTGCGAACCCGGAACACAACCTCAATCAGCACACGGTGGCATTGGACTTCGGGCAGCTCTTTCTGAAGTCTCAAGATTTGTCGAAGGCGATACAGGCAGCACTTCTTTCAAATAAAGAGGAGAGAAAAAACATTCAAATGATCCACGCCGATCTCTGCGGCAAGAAAGGCTTACTGGCTTGTGTCGCAGACTCTGGCGGGAGTTGGAAACGTCTTCTGTCGGGAATTAAAGCGAGTGGGTCCGCGGCCGAACATGTACGTGTCGTGCAGCAGATACTGCTCCCGTCCGGGTACGGCTTCGCCGGGGCGGTGGACTTTGATCCATCGCGCGCGTTTGTTACAGGGTCAGACTGGAAAAATGCGACGGAGCTCTTGGGGAAAATGACAGACGCTGAAGCCGCTACTGCGTTAGGAGACTTGTTAAAGCCCGGCAGTGATCTAGAAAAGGAGTGCAAGTCCAGAGATGCAGTTAGGTGTGCAAAGGCTTTGAGTTCGTCAAAAAGAAAGACACCACTCGCGTTATTGCCAACGTTTCAATACAAGCGACAAACTCCCTACGATTTTCTGAAATACAGTGGAATCTTGGTTCCGTCATCCGCTGAAAGCGGGCTCAATACCTGGTCTTTCACGGTAGATCTCCGACGCCTGATTGCCGCGCCGGCGGAACAATTGGATGCGGTGGCCGCCGCAAATGCCATCGTGAAGAAATCCAGGGAGCTTGAGAAGAGTGTGGCGCCCAGCAAAAAAATATGCGGGCTCCTGGGTAAAGAGGAAAAGGAGAAGGAGAAGGAGAAGGAAACCGCAAAGGAAACGGCAACGGCGACTTATATCATCGTATCGGACAATGTTAAGAAGGAATCATGCCAGGCAGCGGCAAAAACGCTACAGGCTGCTCGATATGCCCTGGGATGTGCATCAGCCCGCGCCATAGAGCTCGGACTAGCGGCAGACGTGGACGCTGAGCCCTCGGACTCAATAATACCCAATGACAATTCGTGCAAATGGTAAGGGCCACCATGCTGTAATTGTCGCAAAACGGGCGCTTGCACTCGTTAGTTGCTGTCCGCCTGCTACGGCACAATCACGGCGGCGCCATCCACCGCGTCGTTCTTTACGGCTTGCAGCGCTTCGTTTGCCTGGTCGAGCGGGAAGACTGTCACTTTTGGATTGAGCTGAATCTCGGCGGCGAGAGCGAGGAAGTCGCGGGCATCGCCGCGGGTCATGTTGGCCACGCTGCGCAGCTGGCGCTCTCCCCACAACAGCTTGTCGTAGTCGAATTGCGGCATGCGGTCGAGATGGATGGCGTTGATGGCGACGACTCCGCCTTTGCGCAAGCTGGAGAGGGCGGCGATGACGACGTCTCCGCTGGGCGCGAAGGTTACCGCGCGGTCGAGTTCGACCGGCGGCTTTTCGGTTTCGCTGCCTACCCAAGTTGCTCCGAGCGAGTGCGCTAGTTTGCGATGAGAGTCACCGCGCGTGGAAACGTACACTGCGCAGTTCCACGCTTTGAGAACTGCGATCGCTAGATGCGCTGAGGCTCCGAAGCCGAAGAGTCCAACTTTCTCGTTTGGCTTTACACCGGCGACGCGCAGGCTGCGGAAGCCGATGATGCCGGCGCAGAGCAGCGGCGCGGCTTGCAGATCGTCGAGCGCATTGGGCAGCGGGAAGACGAAATCGGCGCGGGCGAGGGTGTATTCGGCGTAGCCGCCGGGGACGGAGTATCCGGTGAAGGTAGGCGCGTCGCAGAGATTTTCTTCGCCACGCTTGCAGTAGGGGCAGGTGCCGTCCGTGCCTCCGAGCCAGGAGACGCCGACGCGCGCGCCGACGGGAATTTCGGTTGTGGCTCCGTCCATCACTTTGCCGACGATCTGGTGGCCGGGGATGATCTGCTCGTGCAGCGGCTTGAGTTCGCCTTCGACGATATGCAGATCGGTGCGGCAGACGCCGCAGGCGCGGACGCGGAGCAGCATGTGTCCGGGCTGGAGTTGCGGCGTGGGGACGTTGGAGATTTCTAGCGGGCCTTGGGAGATGGGTGCGGGAGTGGTTAGGACTGCGGCTTTCATGGGTTCATGATGGCATGGGCGGAGGAGTGGCGTCGCGGGCAGGTTGGGGAATGCGGGTTCAGATTCAGAAAAGCAGGTTCTATGGAACGAGTTCCAACGTCAACACTTCGAATGGCTTTAGGTGGAACGTGTGGCTGTCGGTGGAGGCGAGCTTTTGTTCCGATGGAGACGCAGCAAACTTCCACGGACTGCGGGCGTTGAATTGTGATGGGGCGGCGTCTGGGAGTTCTAGCAGCGACGCTAGGCTGGCGGTGAAATCCTGCTGGTGGTCGCTGGGATTGCGCAGCGTGATGATTCCTTTTGCTTCGTTCTGCGACAATGACGCCCATCCGTAGACTTCGAGCAGCGACGGATTGCCCCCGATCCAGTGCGAGTCGTTGAGCGTCTGCGCGTTTTCGCGTGACCACTTGGCAGCTTCGGCAAGCGTGTCCCAGTCTTGCGGCGAGAGCAGCGTGGGGGTGATGTACATCTCCTGCAGTTGAGTTCCCGTACCGAAGTAGGAGTGGACTTCGTCGGCGAAATCGTGGGTCGGATCGCTGCCCAGGCGCTCGGCATATCTGGCGTAAATGAGGCCGTGCAGCATGAGCGAGTTCATAGGAAACAGCGGGCCGTCTTCGACGACGCGCTGGTAAATCTGCGAGTCGCGATAGGTGATCCAGCGCTGGCGGTTGGGACCGACACCGGCGAAGCTGTGATCTTCGCCGCCGCGCCAGATCGAGTCAGCGTAGAGCAGCCAGAAGGGCGACGGGTACGTGCCGGTAGTGAGATTGATGTAGATGTCGGGCTTTTTGACGCGTAGCTCGCCGATAAGATGGATGGCCGCGTCGAAGTCGCTGTCGAACTGGCTGCCCTTGATGACTTCGTTAGCGTTGCCGGTGCCGTCGAACTTGAACTGGTTGATGCCGTACTTCTCGATCATGTCGAAACAGGCGTCGCGGAAATATTTGTAGTACTTGGGGCCGGAGAGTGCGAATCCGCCCTCGTTGGTTTCGAATCCTTGCGACTTGGCTGAGGCGAGGCGCTGCGTTTTGGGGCCGTCGTATCCGCCCCAGGGCGAGAACCAGATGCCGGGCGCGGCCGAGAATTTCGCGGCGGCTTCGGAGACTTTGGTGAATCCGTTGGGGAAGCCGGGGTTGAAGTGCCAGAGGGTGGAGGGATCGTCCCAGCCGTCGTCGAAGAGGAAGCTGTCGAGCTTGACTCCGCGCCGGCGCGTGAGCTGCTCGCCGAAGGTTTCGATTTCGGTGACTGCCTGCTGCTCGCTGTAGCGGTCGAAGAATCCCAGGTCATACCACGAGTTGTAATGCAGAAAGGTGCGGTAGGGGTGCGCGCGCTCGAGCTCGAGGTAGTTGAGGAAGTCGCGGCGCAGCTGGCCGCGATGCGTGGCTCCGATGACGGAGGAGTAGGTGACGCTTTCGTTCGCCAGGAGCGGAAGTTCGCGGAAAATTGAACAAGTGGCGCGGTCGCTGCTTGTGACGCGGTGGGCGCGGCATTCGGAGAGCGGATGTTCGAGAGCTAAGAACCAGGTGCTGGCGGTCACGGGCGATCCTTTGACGTGCCCGTTGACTTGGGCGGATGGAAGATTCACATCGATTAGCGTGACCGCGGTGAGCGGCGCTGGCAGCTGCACGGCTTGGATGGTAACTTCCTGGCGGAAGTAATTTGCGCCCTCGCGGAGGATGGCTCTCCATTCGATCTGGAGATTGGAGGCGCGATCGTGAAATATCAGGCGAATCTGGCGGCCGGGGATGCGGTCGGCGGCTTTGGATGAGTCGGCAGAGGCCGGCGCGTTCTCCAGAAGGGGTCTTACGGTGTTCGAGTTTTCGGGATCCGATGAGCGAATGACCTCGCCTTCGCGGGGAGTGAGTTCGAAAACGTCTTGGCCTTCGAGGTTGAGGGTTTCCTGGGTTAGGCGGTTGGTGATGCTGCGCCAGCGGAGCGAACCGTTGCGGATGGTCCAGGTGGCTGAGATCGAGTCATTCGAGAGAGTGAGTACACCGTTGTCGTTGGAGGCCTGGACTCTGTCGTGGACTTCGGCGTGAGCGATTGCGGTGAGGATCAGGATGATGAGGCAGCAGCGGCGCATGAGTTTTCTCCGGCGCATGATTCTACGACGAGTTTGGTGGCGGAGCGGAGAACAGCAGGTTCCTCACCGGTCCTTCGGACCGATTCGGAATGACATCCCTAAGCTTTGATTTTCCCAGCGACTCCTGATCTCAGTCGCGAAATCGAGATTCCGCTACGTTCGCTCCCTGCAAATGCTTTGAAGCCTGAGAGATTCGCGGCCGATAGGCATTCTGTGGGATCGGTTTTTTGGATTTACTTTCGCTGCGAATTGTCTTGACATTGACCATAAACGAAAGTAATAGTTTTAGTTCGTAATAATATGAAAGTGCTTGCAGGGAGGCTGCTATGAGTGTCTGCCAGCGTGGTTTCTCGCTGTTAAGTATTTCTCTTCCGGCGCTGTTGCTTCTTTTCACAATTCCGGGCTTCGGCCAGGCCAGCTATACGGCCCAGGTGCGGGGGGTGGTCAAGGACCAAAGTGGCGCGATGATTCCGCAGGCCGCGATCACCATCACCAACGATGCGACGGGGATCACGCAGACGGCGCATAGCGACGACCATGGCGAGTACATTCTGACCGGCTTGCGGCCGGCGGTGTACACGATGCGGGCTGACGTCAACGGCTTCCGTCCGGCGGAAGAGAAGAATGTCGTGCTGCAGGTTGACCAGCAGACAACGATTGATTTCACGCTGCATCCGCTCGGCGTGATGACCACGGTGGAAGTCACGGAGGCTGCCCCGCTGCTCGATACCGAGAGCGCCGCGATCGGCACGGACGTGAGCAATGAATACGTGCGCGACATCCCTCTCTACAACCGCAGCATGTTTGGACTCGTGTTTTTGGCGGGCGGCGTAACGGAGACATCAGGGTCGGGCATTACCGACAACTATCCATCTGGTACGAATTTTGTTTCGAACGGACAGCGCAACGCGACGGCGGAAATCAGCCTGGACGGCAGCCCGATCAGCGCGCCGGAGCAAGGCGAGGGCGGCAACTCGAACGTGTACTACCAGCCTTCGGTTGAGATCGTGCAGGAGTTCAAGGTTCAGAACAACAGCTTCTCGGCGGAGTTCGGCAATAACGGCGGCACTGTGGTGAATATGGTGCTCAAGCAAGGATCGAACGCCTTTCACGGCAGCGGCTGGTGGTATTTCCAGCGCTCGGCGACCGATGCGCGCGATTACTTCAACTCGGGGCCGCGGCCGGATCACCTGCGCGATCAGTATGGATTTGCGGTTGGCGGACCGATCGTGAAGAACAAGACTTTCTTCTTTGTGGATTTTGAGAAGAGCCGGCAGCATGACCCCATCAATATCGAAGGCGTTGTGCCGACGGACCTGGAGCGCACGGGCGACTTTTCGCAGAGCAGCGACAGTACACCGGGCGGAATTTTCGATCCCAATACGTGCACAATCCAAAATGTCGGCGACCAGACCTGCACGCGCCAGCCGTTCCTAGACCCGGTCACAAACCTTCCCACGCAGGTAATCCCCGCGAGCGAAATCGATCCCGTCGGACAGGCGATTGTGAACCTGTATCCGCACGCGAACATTCTGGATGCCCAATTTCCCAATCCGAATTTCCGGACTGTAATCGTGGGGAGTGATCCTGGATGGCAGTTCGACATGAAGCTCGATCACCAGTTCAACGCGAAGCACCGGATTGGCGGACGCTACAGCCGACACCATGATGTGTTCACCGCACCGAACGTCATCGGCAGCGGAGACTTTGGCGACGGCTCAATCTATACGACTACTGCCCAGAACGCCGGCCTTGAGTACAACTGGTCGGTCACGCCGACCATGCTGTGGACGAGCCGGTTGAGCGAAGACCGGGTGGTGGCGCCCGGACAGACGAACAACTATCCGACGCTGAGCGACGTGGGACTTCCGCCCATCCTGGCGGGGAACGGGCTGACCAGAGTTCCCAGCATTTGCGCTAACGATGACTGCAATGAGGATTCGGGATTTCTCTCGATCTATACGCAATGCTGCGTGGACACGCACTTCGCGCATACGCTGACCAGTTATTCGTCGCAGCTGCAGTGGATCAAGGGACGGCACTCGATCAAGGTCGGCGGCGAGCAGCGAGTGTTCCTAAACAACTTCTGGCAGCCAAACTACCCGACGGGGACATTTGATTTCTCGCGCGACGTCACAACTCAGCAGCCAGGGCAGGGATTGGGAGAGGGCGACACACCACAGGGTAATCCCTTCGCGACGATGCTGACCGGGTTTGCGGCGAGTGGGCAGTACAACATTGTCCCGGCGGTCGCGGATAAATCGAAAGAAACTGCCTTTTATGTGCAGGACGACTGGAAGGTGACGCCGAGGCTGACGATAAATGCCGGCCTGCGGTACGAATGGAGTACGCCTTACAACGAACGTTTCAACCGGGTGCAGTTCAGCGACTTCACGGCGAGCACGGGAATCGACATTCCGTATTCGCCGGCGCCGGGCTTCCCGGAGATAGGCAACATCATCGGCACGACTGTCTTCCCGACATCGTCGCATCGAAATTCGGGCGTGGATCGCAACAACTTTGCGCCGCGGTTTGGATTCGCCTATCAGTTGGCGACGAACACGGTCATCCGCGGCGGCGCGGGTGTGTTTTACGGAATGAGCGTTGCCACCAACTTCCAGTATGCGGGGCCCGCATTCCAGAAGTCGGCGAACATTTATTTCACGAAAGATAACTACGAGACGCAGTTTGCGTGTCTGGGCATTTATCCCACTACGTCGAATAACCCGAACTGCAATGGACCATTTCCGAATGGGCTGGCGGGTCCGCAAGGAACAAAGTATGGGTCGATGGCCCAGTGGGGCTTTGGCAATGCCAGCGATCTGGATACGGGCACAGCGAGGAACGCTGAGATTTACCAATGGAACCTCGGCGTGCAGCACCTGATGCCGGGACAGATTGTGATTGGAGTAGACTACTCGGCCAATCGCAGCACGCACTTGCCATGGGCGGGAGCGGGCGGCATTTCCACGCGGGACCGCAACTTCCTTTCGTCGGCGATGCGCAATCTGGCGGTCTCGCTCACGCCGCCCAACAGCGATCCAACCCAGCCTCCGGATGTGACTGGTTTCTTGAACCAGCAAGTGCCCAATCCGTTTCAGTGTTTCTTCTCGAGTGCGCCGGCTATGACAGGGCCGTGGTGCCCGGCGACGCCGACTTTTGCGACGGCGGACGTGGTGGACTCGCGTTATCTCGACGACACGATACCGCTGATCAACCTGCTGCGGCCGTATCCGCAGTTCGACGGAAATTTCGAAGGACTGCCGAAGATGATCGCGACCTCATGGTACAACTCGCTGCAGGTTCGCTTTCAGAAACGCGCCAGCCACGGCATCAGCTTTGAAGGCAACTACACGTTCTCGAAGGCGGAGGACAATTCCTCGGCGGGACGGAATGCGTGGATTGGCAACCTGCAATTTGACAATCCGCAGTTGCTCGACGATCTGAAGGCGGAGTGGGGCATTGGCTCGAATGACGCGACCCACCGGCTGACGGCGGCGTTCATTGTCGACCTGCCGTTCGGCAAGGGCCGCGCGGTTGGACACAACATGAATTCGTTCCTCGACGGAGTGGTGGGTGGATGGTCGCTGTATAGCGTTGTGACGCTGCAGTCGGGACAGCCTCTGGCGATTTTTGACGCCGATGGACTGTTGGCCGACGGAAACCAGCGGCCAAATGTGGCTTGCTCACAGCTGAGGACCGGAATCAGTTACAAAGAGGCGGCGAGAACCCAGCAGCCGTATCTCAATCAGAGTTGCTTCACGTTTCCCGGCGACAACATTCCGGGCAATGCGCCGCGTCACTTCTCGAATCTGCGGGGAGACGGGATTCGCAATCTCGACATGTCGCTCTCCAAAGAGTTCAACGTTCACGAGAAGGGCAAGTTGCAGGTTCGGGCTGAGGCGTTCAATGTAGCCAACCGGCAGCGTTTCGCGTTTCCGGACAATGGCTCGGGAGACGGCAGCTTTGGCGGAGTGTTCAGCACGGCCAGTTCCGGAGGGTTCCGCAAGATGCAGTTTGGCGTGCGGTACGAGTTTTAGTTTAAAAGCTTTTAACCGCAGAGAGCGCAGAGAACGGCCGCAGAGGGCGCAGAGAGAAGCTTGGCCTGATTTTTGCTGCTGAAAAGCAGGTTCCTCACCGGCCGCTTCGCGCCGGTTCGGAATGACATCTCTACTTTTGAATTCCCATTTTTTGCCGTTGAATTAGCGTTCACGCGGAGCGACCATGCAGCGACGAACGTTTCTGAAGACAGGCGGGGCGGTAGCTCTCGCGTCGCTTGGGGCGCGGAGGCTTGACGCGCACATTCCGCCGCATAACTTTGACAAATACGATTTTGGGTCAGGGCCAGCTGTGGCGGACCGGCTTTATCAGGGGCCGTTTTCGGCGGACGATTATCCGAGCTGGAATGTTGGGATGGCGCTGACGGCTTCCCGTGACGTTGTGCCTAATTTCGGCATGGGGCTCATCACTTATATCTGTGATGAAGTGGGCCCCGCGAAAAAAGATGGCGAGACGCAGGCGCAGTCGATTGAAAATCTGGTGAAGCTGCCGCTGGGTTCGAAGCTGTATTTGCGGGTGAACTGGCGCGATGTGCAGCAGAGGCCGGGGCGGCTCGATCTTTGCGAGCACTGGAAGACGACGTTCGATCTGGCGCGCCGATATGGAAAGCGAATCGGGTTGCGCGTGATGCTGAGCAATCCGGATATTCCGGATTCTCCGCTGCCGGAGTTTTTGCGCGAGAAGATTCCGATGGTGCAGCTGGGCGACTGGCTGAAGCGGCCTCGATCGGAGCCGCGTTATGACGATCCGGCGTTTCAGGCGGCTTGGCGCGAATTGGTCGATCTTTTGGCCGATGCGTATGACGGGCATCCGGATGTGGAGTATGTCGACACGTTCATGTATGGGTTCTGGGGCGAGGGGCATACGTGGCCGCTGGAGAAGAATCCGTTTCCGGATAACGTGACGGCCGAGAACACGTTCGTGAACATGCTGGAGTATCAGCTGGCGCGGTGGAAGAAGACACCGCTGGCGACGAACACGCAGCCGGATTTCAGTAAAGTGGGCAACTCCGAATTGGTCGATCGCACGATCCGCAGTGCGAACTGGCTGCGGACTGACACAATCTTCATTGAGAACGAACAGATCGAAACGCTGAGCAACCGGCCGCCGTGGGTGGGAGTGACGGTGGAAGTGGGCATGTCGGACGGAACTCAGAAAAATTTGAGGCTGGATGAGGGCGTCACGTATACCGACAACGTGGTGCAGCATGTGCGCGACGTGGGCGCGTGCTACTTCTCGCTGTGGAACTGGCATCGCATTCAGGCGGATCGGATTTTGAATTATTACAAGCAGTATCCCGAGGCGATTGATGGCCTGGCGCGGCAGATTGGCTATCGTGTGCGCCCTTCTTGGGTGTGGACGTATGAGGAGGGTGGATATCCGGGATTGATTGTGGGATTTGCCAATGACGGAATCGCGGGCGTGCCGGGCGTGTTGCGGGTTTCAGTGACGCGCGAGGACGGCAGCGTTGTGGTTGGAGGTTGCCTGGATGCGGGATATCCGCTGCCGGGAAAAGTGCGTCAGGCGAGGTTTGCATTGCCAAAGGGAACGAATTGGCACGGGCTTCGGCTGAAGGCGGAAATTGAAGTGAAAGGGCAGCGGCATCCGGTGCGGTGGGCTTGCCGACAGAAGCTGAATGAGGACGGGAGTTTGACGCTGCGGCCTACGGTTGGGCTGGGGCAAGACGACAACACGGGTGGCGTGGCGCCGTGAGCGTTTCACTTTGACTTGAGTTTGTGGGGCGTCATCCCGAACGACCGCGCATTTCAGCGGGCGGAGGGATCTCCCCCGAAATGCATAGTGAGGGAGATCCCTCACTACGCCTGAAGAGCGGCTTCGCTCGGGATGACGCCGTCCTGAAATGTAGTTTCACAGTTGAGAGCCATTCTAAGAAAGACAACTTCTATGAATCGAAAACTCTGGTTGACTTCTTCGCTTCTTCTCTTATTCGCATTCGCCCTTAACGCGGCGCCCGATTCCGAAAAACAATATCCGCCCAACCAAGACTGGGCGAACTACGTGCGTATCGGCGCGTACGGATTAAAGGGCGGCGATGCGGCGCAGATTGTTAGTAAAGCGCAAGACAGCGGTGTGTTCGGGATTGAGGTCGACAATGACATTCCCGGCCGCTACGAAAGCTTTGTGCATCCGGAAGAGAAGCTGAAGGCGATTCATGACGTGGCGGAGGCTGCGCATAAAGTGGGCAACTATGCGTACGTGTATATCGCCGGAACGGAGTGCATTACGGCCAATGCCGACTCGACGCCGCACACCATGTACAAGGAGCATCCAGACTGGATTCAGCGGAAGATCGACGGCACGCCCGCGATTTTTGGCGGTGGCACGGCTTTCTGGATTCGCAAGGGCGACGAAGATGTTTGGGTGAGCCCCTACGCGCCGGAGTGGCGCAAGGTTTACATGGAGCGCGTGCGGCAGATCGCTGGCACGGGGATCGATGGCATTTACATCGACATTCCTTATTGGATGACGCATTTCGACGGCTGGGAAGATACGTGGGCGAGTTTTGACGATTACACTGTGGCGGCCTTCAAGAAAGAAACTGGCCTGGATGCGAAGCATGACTTGAAGCTGGGAAATTTCGAGGACGCGAATTTTCGCAAGTGGGTGGAATTTCGCATTCAGACGTTCACTGATTTTCTGCATGAGATCGATACGAATGCGAAGGCGGTGAATCCGAAGATCAAGACGATTCCGGAGATTTATCCGGGGATCGAAGAAGAGGCGGTGCGGGTGGGCGCCGATGTTTACAGCTTGTACGGCGTGGTGGACACGATCGCGCATGAATATGAATTCGGCAGCAAGGAACACATGGCGTCGGAGCGCTCGCCGCTGACGTGGTTTCGGTATCAGGCGGGGATGCATTCTTTTCGCGCGTTTGGGCAGATGCCGAACGGTTGGGACAAGCCGACGTGGATTCTGAATTATTCGTGGGACGGCGACAAGGGAGTCGACAAGCGCGAATCGATGATGAACCTGGCCATGTCGCAAGTGATGGACGGTGCGAATTTCTGGGATGCGCCTGGGCATTCGATGGCCGGTTCCAATGATCTGCTGACTCGGAAGAAGATTTTTGCGTGGATTGCGGCGCATGAAAAGACGTTTTATTTGCCGCGGTCGCCGATCGATCCGATTGGAGTGTATTTTTCACCGGCGACACGGAATTTTCATGCGAAGGAATTTATCGACTCTTATCGCGCGATTCTGATTCTGCTGATGCAGAAGCATTTGGAGTTTCAGGTGGTGACGCCGCGCAATCTGGCTGAGTTCAAGGGCCAGACGCTGGTTTTGCCCGATGTGCGGGAGTTGATCGAAAACGAGAAAAGCGCGCTGAAAACTTTCGCAGCTCAGGGCAAGAGGTTAGTGGTCACGGGAAAAGACGCGACCGGGTTAGGTGAGTCGGATTCGGTGATCCGATTCGCGGATGATCCGGGAAACGCCTACAACACGGCTCTCGAAAAAGATTTTGAGCATGCGTCGCCGGATTCGCAAAAAGCATTTCTGGATTCGCTTCGCGGCGGCAATGCTGTGGATGTGAAGGCGTCGGGCCTTGTTGCGACTTCGATTGCGCGGACTTCAGATGGACACATTAACGTGTTCTTTGCAAATTTTGCGGGGCTGAAGGGTGGCGCGAATCCGATCCAGACTCCGCAGAATGGCGTTGAAGTGAGCCTGAAGTCCGCGCGCGAGGACAAGGGATTCTTCTTGCCGTTTATGGGCGAAGTGCAGGAAGTGAAGGGTGTACGGCACGGGGACGCGACTACGTTTTCGCTACCGACGATTACGAAAGGCGCGGTGTTTTGGGTGGAGTGAGGCTCAGAATGCCGGTTTTTTTCTGCCGCAGGGAAAAGCAGGTTCCTCACCGCCGCTTCGCGCCGGTTCGGACTGACATCTTTTTTGTACGTATCAATCCCTCAAAATTACCCAGTTACGTTGCTACGTGCGTTCCCAGTTTTTGCTGCGGTTGACGGCTTCGGTCCAGCGCTCGCGCAGGGTGATTGCTTCTGACTGCTGCATTTTGGGCTCGAAGCGGCGATCGCTCGCTTTACTCGATGATTCGAAATCGCTTCGCTTCCAGAATCCCGTTGCTAGTCCCGCCAGATAGGCTGCGCCGAGCGCTGTTGTCTCCGTGACGGCCGGACGGACGACCGGCACTCCTAATATGTCGGCCTGGAATTGCATGAGGCTGTCGTTGGCGGCGGCGCCGCCGTCGACCCGAAGTTCGCGCACGCGCTCGCCTGCGTCTTTTTGCATCGCGTCGAGCAAGTCGGCGACTTGGTAGGCGATACTTTCGACTGCAGCGCGGGCGAGATGGCCTGCGGTAGTGCCGCGCGTGAGGCCAAAAATGGAGCCGCGGGCGTACGAGTCCCAGTGTGGCGCGCCCAGCCCGACGAAAGCGGGAATGAAGTAGACTCCGCCGTTGTCGGGCACGGATTTCTCCAGAGCCTCAACGTCTTCTGATTTGCGGATGAGCCCCAGGCCATCGCGCAGCCACTGCACGACCGCGCCTCCGATGAAAACGCTGCCTTCGAGTGCGTACTCAGTAACGTCTCCGATCTTCCACGCGACCGTCGTCACCAGGCGATTCGACGACGGCACGGCGCGTGTGCCGGTATTTTGCAGCATGAAGCATCCGGTGCCGTAGGTGTTCTTGGTGAGGCCGGGCTTATGGCATTTTTGGCCGAAGAGCGCGGACTGCTGATCTCCGGCGATACCCGCGAGAGGAATTCCGTCGAGGCCCTTGAAGCCACTGACTTCGCCGTAGACTTCGCTGGATGAACGGACGTCAGGCATGAGCGACGCCGGCACGCGCAGGAGCGCGAGCAGCTCGCGGTCCCACTCGCCGGTATGAATGTTGAAGAGCATGGTGCGCGAGGCGTTGCTGGCGTCAGTCTTATGAATGCGGCTGCCGGTGAGTTTCCAGAGTAGCCACGTGTCGACAGTGCCGAAGGCGAGTTTGCCGGCTTCGGCGAGAGCGCGCGCGCCTGGGACGTTGTCGAGTAGCCAAGCGATTTTTGTGGCGGAAAAATACGCATCGATGAGCAGGCCGGTTCGGCGCTGGATCAGCGGGCCGTGGCCTTCGCTGCGCAGTTGGTCGCAGAAGTCGGCGGTGCGGCGGTCTTGCCAGACAATTGCGTTGTAGATGGGCTGGCCGGTTTCGCGATTCCAGAGAATAGTGGTTTCGCGCTGGTTGGTGATGCCGATGGCGGCGACGTCTTTGGGTTGGGCTCCTGCTTTAGCGAGCGCCTGCCGCGCGACGGCGATCTGCGACGCAGCGATTTGCTCGGGGTTGTGCTCGACCCATCCGGGCTGGGGAAAGATCTGATCGAACTCCTGTTGGGCGACGGCGCGGACGGAGCCTTCGTGGTCGAAGAGCAGGGCGCGAGAGCTGGTGGTGCCTTGGTCGAGGGCGAGTATGTATGTCATTTCGGAGTCCTTCATACTTGGCGGGGCTACAGCCCCTTTTTATTATCTGGCGCGCTAACGCGGCCCTGAAGGGCCGCTCTTCCACTTTGTGAAGATCCGCAAATAGAGCCGTTGCAAGCAATGTCTCTACGATGGCTTCAAGAAGCGGCGCACGCCGAAATCATAGACAGCCGCGCCGGTGATTCCTCCCAACAAAGGTGCAGCAACCGGAATCCACCAGACGCGCGTACCGTCTGTCAGGCCGTTATTGCGGAAGCCGGCGACCGCGGTAAACAGGCGCGGGCCGAAGTCGCGTGCGGGATTGATGGCGTAGCCGTGCATGCCGCCGAAGCTCATGCCGATCGCAACCACAACGAGTCCGATCATCAGCGGAGCCAGATTCGCTCCCGGCGGCATGTTGAACTCGTCGATAATCGCGAAAATCAGGAGCACGAGCAGGCCGGTGCCGATGAGTTGATCGAGAAATCCGGCTTGCGGCAACGCGGGAAAGGCAGGAAACGTCGTGAAAACTCCGGCCGTAGTTTCGAGTTGCGGATCGGCCTGGTGAAACGCAGGTGCATAGTTCCAATAAACAAGCGCGGCGCCGGTGAATGCGCCTGCGGTCTGCACGAGGGAATAGGGGAGCACCTTGCGCCAGGGGAATCCGCGGAAGGTGGCTAGGGCGAGTGTGACGGCTGGATTCAAGTGCGCGCCGGAGATTTTTCCGGCGATGTAGATGCCCATGGTGACGGCGAGTCCCCAGCCGATGGTGATGTTGGTGAAGCCGCCGTGAATGATCTCCCCCGGATTTTTCGTGGGGAAGAGAACGACCATGGCGACGACGCCGTTGCCGAACAAGATGAGAATGAAGGTACCAAGGAATTCGGCGATGAGCTCTGCCGTGAGACTGGGTTTGGAGTTCATGTGCGCTTGGAGATGTGATCGCGAAGTAGTCTATCAAGCGATGCGCGTTTCCGCTTGATGCAAACGGGAGTTAAAGCCCAGTCATGAGGCGCGATGACACGCGGCCGTGAATGGCCGCTCTTCCACGGCGACTCTTGCACTCTTAGGAGGGTGCATCTACGCAGGCGCCTTCCGCTTGGGAGTTCGTACACGCCGGAGTTCCCGGGTCAAATTTCTTGTTGACATTCCTGTCCAGGTTTATAAGATAGAAACATAATTATTCATTTTAGTGAATATTTATTCATGATGAATAAAACACTTCGCCAACGCGCAGTCTTGGACGCCCTGAAGCACGGGTCCATCGCGAGTCAGGAGGACCTTCAGCGGGTCCTGCGCAGGCGTGGATTCAGAGTCGGCCAGGCGACCCTCTCGCGCGATATCCGCGACCTGAATCTCAGCAAGACATCCCACGGCTATTCCCTGCCGCATGGCGACGGCGCGGCGGGCGTGGCATTGCCTCCGGTTTCGCGACTGGTGCGCGAGTTCGTGCTCGACATCCGCTCGGCGCAGAACCAGCTCGTGATCAAGACAATTGTGGGCAGCGCGCAGCCCGTGGCCGCGGCGCTGGACGAAGCCGACTGGAGCGAAGTCGTGGGAACGATCGCTGGGGACGACACGATCCTGATTGTGTGCCCGGATAAAGAAGATGCGAAGAAGTTGGCGGGGCGGATCGAGGAGATGCTGGGGTAGTGGGGGACAAGCTTAAGACCGCTGTGCTGGGTGCGACGGGATACTCGGGGCTCGAGTTGACCAGGATTCTCTTGCGCCATCCTCGAGTCGAGAAGCCTCTGCTGCTGCGGCGTTCGGCTGACCGCTCGGCAGACCAAGGCGCCGCTTCGGATCTTGCGGAACTCTTTCCCGCGCTTTCGGGCAATGGCGGCTATCCGCTGCATTCACTGTCATGGCCTGCGCTGAAGCAACAGGGAGTGGAGTTGCTTTTTCTGGCGACGCCGCATGAAGTGTCGCGCGAACTCGTGCCGGAGGCAATGAAGCAAGGATTGCGCGTGGTCGATCTCAGCGGGGCGTGGCGGCTGAAGCAGGAGCAGCATCGGGCGATTTATCACTTTGTGGATGCAGATGCGGCAATGGCTGCGCAGTTGACGGAGCGCGCGGTATATGGTTTGCCCGAATTGAATGGCGATTGCGTCGTGAAAGCTGCGCTCGTGGCGAATCCCGGATGCTATGCGACATCGGTGATTCTCGCCCTGGCGCCGCTGCTGAAAGCGGGCGTGGTCGACCGCAGCCGGGGAATTATTTCGGATTCCAAGTCAGGCGTGTCGGGCGCGGGAAAAGAACCGACGGCGAAGACGCACTTCGTTTCCGTGGCCGACAATTTGTCGGCGTATTCGGTGTTCAATCACCGGCACGTGGGTGAAATTATCGAGCAGTTGGGCTTGCAGACGGACGAGTTGACCTTCACGCCGCACCTGCTACCGATTCCGCGAGGGATTCTGTCGACGATTTATCTGCAACTTGATCAGGAAATGTCGCCGCTTGAAGTGGAGTCGTGCTTCCGTAACTTTTATGACGGAAAGCGCTGGGTACGCGTATTCCAGACGCCGAAGCTGCCGCAGGTGCAGTTCTCGCTGAATTCCAACTATTGCGACCTGGGATTTTGCCTGGCCGAAGACGGACGGCGGTTGGTGGTCATTTCGTGCATCGACAACTTGCTGAAAGGTGCGGCCGGTCAGGCGGTGCAGAACATGAATCTGATGTACGGGTGGGCGGAGGACGAGGGGCTGCAATGACGATCGTGGTGAAAATTGGGGGCGCGGCTCTGGAAGATGCGGCAACGCTGCGCAAGTGCGCGAAGGCGGTCGCAGAGTTGGCGCAGGATGGACACCGCGTCGCGGTAGTGCATGGCGGCGGCAGCGCGCTGACGCGCATGCTAAAGCAGCTTGGCAAGAAAAGTGAATTTGTCTCCGGGTTGCGCGTGACCGATGCCGAGACGCGTGATATTGCACTCATGGTTCTCGGGGGCATGGTGAACAAGAAACTGGTGGCGGCGATTCAGGCAGCCGGCATGCCAGCAGTGGGATTCTGTGGCGGCGATGGCATGAGCTTTCGCGCGCGCAAGAAGTTCGTTAGCGGAAACGACCTGGGATTCGTTGGTGAAATTTGTTTTGCCGAGCCCTGCTGGATTGAGGCGCTGTGGTCGCAGGGAGGCATTCCCGTGCTGGCGTCGTTGGCGCTGGGCGCGGACGGCGAGTACTACAACGTCAACGCTGATGAGATGGCGGCAGCTTGCGCGGCGGCTTGCCATGCGAATGCGCTTATTTTCTTAACGGACGTACCGGGCGTGAAAAATGCCGATGGCAATGTGATCCATTGGCTCAGCACGAAGCAAGCGGACGATTTGACGGCGGGAGCGGTGATCAGCGGCGGCATGCTGCCCAAACTGGCTGCCTGTAAGCAGGCGCTGCGGCAGGGGGTCGGGCGCGTGAGGATTTTGCCGGCGGCGGCAGCTGACGCCTTGGCACAGTTTTATCTGACGAAGATCGAGTGTGGGACGGAAGTGACGTGTGTGTGAAGTGTGGGTTGCAAAGTGGCAAGGTGGCAAAGTTTCAAGGTTGCAGAGTGGCGGCGGTATTGGTCTTTGAAACGTTGAAACATTCGAAACTTTGAAACTTGTTCTAGACAAGGAGCCGAGTTGAACAGTTCATTGCAGACAAGAACGCCGGTTGTGCCGGAGCGATTTCCCGGCATCTTCTGGTGCCCGGATTTGATCTCGACGCGCGACTTGGGGCCGCAGGGAATAGAAGCGGTGCTGCATCTGGCCGAACTGATGAAGGCGCGGCCATCGGTGTTCCAGCGCGCGCTTGCGGGCAAGCAGATGGTGATGTTTTTCGAGAAGCCGTCGTTGCGCACGCGGCTGACCTTCGAAGCGGCGATGACGAGCCTGGGTGGGGCGGCGATGTTCGTCGATCAGACGCACGACCGCATCGACGCACGCGAGTCGCTGAGCGACATCGCGCACAATCTGGAGCGATGGGTGGACGTGATCGTGCTGCGCACGTTTGCGCAAGAGACGATCGAGGGAATGGCGGAGTTTGCTGCCGTCCCGGTGATCAATGCGCTGAGCGACTTGGAGCATCCGTGCCAAGCGCTCGCGGATTATCTCTCGCTGCAGGAGCGCTATGGCGATTTGAAGAAGATTACGTTGGCGTACGTGGGCGACGGCAACAACGTCGCGCACTCGCTGCTGCTGACAGCAGCCTGTTTGGGGTCGTCGATCCGCATTGCTACTCCGAAAGGCTACGAGCCGAATGCGCGAATTGTGTCTGAGGCGAAAAAGCTTGCCAAGCAGACTGGCGCGCGCATTGAAATGCTGACCGATCCGCATGCTGCAGTCGCAGGAGCCGATGCCGTCTACACCGATGCCTGGGCCAGCATGGGCCAAGAGCATGAAGCGGAAGCGCGGGCAAAGATTTTTCAGCCCTATCAGGTCAATAAAGCGCTGCTTTCGGGAGCCGCGCCCCAGGCGGCGTTCATGCATTGCCTGCCTGCGCATCGCGGCGAAGAAGTTACCAACGAGGTGATAGATTCCGAGAATTCAATTGTCTTCGAGCAGGCGGAAAACCGGCTGCACGTACAAAAAGCCATTCTTTACATTTTGCTGGGCGGCGCGGTGCGCCTGCCCGTGAGGAGCGCACATGCCTGAGAAAGTTTGCCTTGCTTATTCCGGCGGACTGGATACGTCAATCATCATTCCGTGGCTGAAAGAAAATTATTCTTACGATGTCATTGCCATGGTCGGCGACGTGGGCCAGGGCGACGATATCGAAGCTGTGGTCGAGAAGGCCTACAAAACTGGCGCGAGCAAAGTGATCGTCGAAGATTTGCGAGAAGAGTTTTTGACTGGCTACGTCTTCCCTGCTCTCAAGGCGGGCGCGGTGTACGAACACAAGTATCTGCTCGGCACTTCGCTGGCCCGGCCTGTGATCGCGAAGCACCAGGTGGAAGTGGCAATGCGCGAAGGCGCAACGGCCGTAGCTCACGGATGCACCGGCAAAGGGAATGATCAGGTGCGATTTGAGCTGACGTACCAAGCTTTGGCGCCGGAGTTGAAGATCATTGCGCCGTGGCGCGAGTGGACGCTGAAATCCCGGGAGGACTGTCTCGATTACGCCGAGGCTCACGGAATTCCGGTGGCGCAGAGTCGGGAAAAGATCCACAGCCGCGACCGAAATTTGTGGCACATCAGCCACGAAGGCGGAGAACTCGAAGATGCGGGCAACGCGCCGCTGCCGACGACTTGGCAGATTACGCGTTCGCCGCAAGAGGCGCCAGATAAGGAAGAGCAGGTCACGATCAGCTTCAAACGCGGCATTCCCGTGTCAGTGAATGGGATGGAACTGGATCCCGTGTCGCTGGTCGAGTTACTCAACGAAATTGGCGCGAGCAACGCGATCGGGCGAATCGATCTGGTGGAGAACCGCTTTGTCGGCATCAAGTCGCGCGGGTGCTACGAGACTCCGGGGGGAACGCTGTTGATCGCGGCGCATCGCGAACTTGAGGCGCTGTGCCTGGAGCGCGACGTTGCCCATTACAAAGAGCACGTTGGGTTGAAATACGCGGAACTGGTCTATTTCGGGCTCTGGTTTACGCCGCTGCGCGAGGCGCTCGACGCGTTCGTCGACAGCACGCAGAGAGAAATGACGGGCAAGGTCACATTGTCGCTGTACAAAGGAAACGTTTCGGTGGCGAGCCGCGAGTCGGAGCATTCGCTGTATCGCACGGATTTGTCGTCGTTCACTATGGGCGACAGTTATGACCAGAAGGATGCGGCGGGATTCATACGCATTCTGGGGTTGCCTTCGCGGTCGCGCAACGCTCTGTCGCGCAAAAGCGACGAAACGCGCGGCATTGCTGAGGTAACACGATGAAGATGTGGTCGGGACGGTTCCGGCAGCCTCTGGATCCGGATTTTGAACGCTGGCAGCGATCGTTCGGCTTCGACCGAAGGTTGCTCGAGTATGAACTCGCCGCAAGCGGCGCCCATGCTCGCGCGCTGAAGAACGCCGGCGTTCTTGCTTCTGACGAACTGATCGGCATTTTGCAGGGCCTCGAAGAGATTGGAAAACGGGCTGCGGCGTCACCGGAGTTTCTCGACGATAACGACGCCGAAGATGTGCATCACTTCGTCGAGATGAAACTTGCCGGTTTGATCGGCGATCTCGGCTACAAGCTGCACAGCGGGCGCAGCCGCAACGAGCAGATTGCTACCGATCTCAGGCTGTACGTGCGCGCGGCAATCGATCAGCTTCGGCATGAGTTGGCCGACTTGTGCGCGGTGATCGTCGATCGGGCCGAGCAAACGGGCGAGCACGCGATGCCGGCATACACCCACCTGCAGAAGGCAGAACCGGTGCTCATCGCGCATTGGCTACTGGCTTACGTTGAAATGTTTTTGCGTGATGCTGAAAGATTAGCCGACTGCCGCAGGCGATTGAACATCTGTCCGCTGGGGTCCGGTGCAGTTGCCGGGGCAACGCTGGCACTGGATCGCTCGTTGATGGCGAATCAGCTGAACTTCGATAAACCAACGGCGAACAGCGTCGACGCAACCAGCGATCGAGACTTCGCGATCGAATTCGCCGGGGCGCTCTCGTTGCTGGCCATGCATCTGAGCCGGTGGGCGGAGGAGATGATTCTCTTCTCTTCGCAGGAATATGGATTCATCGGATTGCCTGAGGCGTATTCCACGGGCAGCAGCGCGATGCCACAGAAAAAGAACCCGGATCTGCTGGAACTGGTGCGTGGCAAGAGCGGGCGAGTGCTGGGCAATGCAACTGCGTTACTTGCATCAATCAAGGGCCTGCCGCTCGCCTACAACAAAGATTTGCAGGAGACGCAGCAGCCGGTATTTGAAGCGAGTGACACATTGCTACAGATGTTGCCGCTGATCACGGGCTGGATGAAGGCGGTCGAGTTTCATCACGATCGCATGAACAATGCGGCGCAGACAGGATTCATGAATGCATGGGCCGCGGCTACGTATTTGGTGAATCATGGCGTGCCTTCGCGGCTGGCGCATGAGGCCGTGGGAAAAGCGGTGCAACTGTGTGTGGAGCGCAGCTGCGAGTTGCAGAATTTGCCTCTTGCCGACTTGCAGTCGCTGAGTCCAGCCTTCGGGCAGGATTTTTATGAGGCGTTGAAACTAGCTTCAGTACTGGAGATTCACGACGTTCCCGGAGGGACCGCACCAGCTCGCGTGCGGCAGGCAATTGGCAACACAAAGAAGAAAATCGCGCCACTTCGCGAGGAGGTCCATGCTCACGCGTAAAGCAATTCTGCCGGACGCGCAGAACATTCATGACTTGATTGCGAGTTACTCGGGCGACGGCACACTGTTGCCGCGTACGCTGGCGGAGATTTGCGAGAACGTCCGCGACTTTGTGGTGTTGGAAGACGACGGGCAGCTCATCGGCTGTGGCGCGCTGCACTTATATGGCACGCACCTAGCGGAGATTCGCTCGATCACGGTTGCACCGTGGGCGCAGGGCAAGGGCGGGGGAAGCCGGTTGATGAAGGCGTTGATGGCAGAAGCCAAGCGCCATCACGTGGATTGCATCTGCCTGTTCACGCGCAAACCAGACTTTTTTGCGGGCCAGGGCTTCACCGTTGCTCAGCGCGAGGATATTCCGGACAAGATTTACAAAGACTGCCACGCTTGTCCGCGTTTTCATTGCTGCGATGAGGTGGCGATGGTGCGGGGTGACTTGCCCAAGTTTGCGATTCTGCCTGAGCCCGCGAATTGGCTCGTGAAACTGCAGCCGTGGGCTCCAAGGGCTGAGCAGCGTTCTTAGGCTACGTTTTCAGGCGTTCCCTTCTGTGGAAGACTGCAGGGATCCTTCGACTGCGGTGGGCTTTTGCGCTTTGCGCAAAGACCCATCCTCGCTCAGGATGATCAACTTCTTTTGATGTCCGCTAGCTGACTTCCGCCGCGCCATTTTCGGCCGAGCACAGATAAATCTGCGGATCGATTCCAGTGGCACGGCGATAACGTTCGCGGATTTGCGCTGAGAACTCGGTGGCGTTTTCTTCGCGCACAAGATTGACGGTACAGCCTCCAAAGCCGCCGCCGGTCATTCGTCCGCCGCAGAAGCCGGGCAGACCCTGCGCAGACTCGACCATGATGTCAAGTTCGCGGCAACTCACTTCATAAAGATCGCGCAGGCTGGCATGCGACTCGGCCATAAGCCGTCCGATGCGACTCAGGTCGCCTTGCTCGAGGGCGCGAGCGGCGTCGAGAGTGCGCTGATTCTCATGAACTACATGTGTGCAGCGCTTCTGAATGGCGGTGGGAAGCTCATGGACATGCTGCTGGAGCAGATCGATCGAGACATCGCGCAGGGCGCGTATTTCAGGATCGAATGCGGCGAAGAAGCGCACGCTTTCTTCGCACTCGGCGCGGCGTGTGTTGTACTCCCCGGCGGCGTTTTCGTGCTTGACCATCGTGTTGCAGACGACGATCTCCAGTCCGGCGGGGATAGACGCAAACTTGTATTCGAGCGAACGACAATCCAGCAGGAATGCATGACCGGCCTTGCCCATGCATGATACGAACTGATCCATGATGCCCACGCGCGCGCCGACAAAAGTGTTTTCCGCCTGGCGGCAGAGTTGCGCGACTTCGGGCAGCGGCAGTTGTGCGTCATTCAGGCTCATGAATGCGAGAGCGGAAGAAACTTCAATAGCGGCGGAAGAACTGAGGCCCGACCCGATGGGAACTTCTCCGTGGATGAGCAGGCTCGCGCCTCCGAACCTGTGCCCTTGGTGCTGAAGAACTGACGCCACGCCCAGGACATAGTCGCACCACGCTCCGATTTTCTTCCCCGGCAAACGGCTCACTTCGAACTCACGCTGTTCAGGAAATTCGGCCGAGCAAAGCACCAGCTTGCCGTCGGAGCGCGGAGCGATGGCGACGTAGGTGGAGAACCCGATGGCCGCCGGCATGACAAAACCATCGTTGTAGTCAGTGTGTTCTCCAACCAGGTTGACGCGGCCGGGAGCGCGGAAGATTCTAGGCCGGGTTCCGAACCGCTTCGCAAAATCATCGGCAAACTGTGGCACATTCATTCGTAATGAGTCCTGGCTCACACTCTGATGCCCATACAAAACGGGTCGCGACGATCAAACACCAGCTCGGCTTCGGAGTTGACGAACGCCGAACCTTTAATGCTCGGATACACCTTGCCGTCCCGGACCGAAACCCTGCCTTCAAAAACGCTTCCGACAATGCTCTCTTGCCGCCAGACCTGGCCTTCGCGAAGCTTTCCGTCAGCATACAGGCAAGCAAGTTTGGCGCTAGTCCCTGTTCCGCACGGGGAGCGATCGTAAGCTTTGCCCGGACAGAGAACAAAGTTTCTGCTGTCGGCATTCTGCGAGGGGGCGAACAATTCAATGTGGTCGATCTCCTGATTTCCGTCGCCGCTAATTCCCTGCTGCTTAAGCGCCTGACGAATCGCCCATGTAAAGGCAGTCAGATCTTCTACATTTTTCTGCAACAGATCTTTTTGGTGATCACCAACGAGAAAGAACCAGTTTCCTCCCCATGCGACGTCGCCAAGGACTTTGCCGAAGCCCGGCACATCGACTTCCACGTTGGCCGCGTAACGATAGCTGGGTACGTTGTTGACCGTCACTTCTCCATTGGCGTGCAGCATCGCACTGACAGTTCCTACCGGAGTTTCGATGCGGTGTTCACCGGGGCCGATGCGCTTCACATAGGACAACGTCGCGACCAATCCGATTGTGCCGTGGCCGCACATTCCAAGATATCCGACATTGTTAAAGAAGATGACTCCAGCGGCTGCGGCAGGGTCCACCGGATCACACAACAGCGCACCGACCATCACATCCGACCCACGCGGCTCGTTGACGACGGCGGACCGGAAGCTATCGTGATACTCGCGAAAACGCTCGAGCCGCTCGGCCAACGGACCAGTGCCAAGATCGGGGCCGCCGCTAACGACGACCCGCGTCGGCTCACCGCCAGTATGCGAATCGATGATGCGAACTCTCGTGGGCCCTAAATCACTTTCTTCAGTCATTTTTCTTGTGATCTCCCCCAGAAATGCTGGCTCGTTCGCGGGCCGCTTCCTGGGTCCGGCCAAGGTGCTCGTAGACCTCAGCGAGCGCGGAATGGACGGGAGTAAAACTGGGCAGGCGCTGGCTCGCGACTTGCAAATGGACTTCCGACGTCTTGAAGTCACCCGTCTTCACCAGGCTGACACCCATGAGGTAGTGAGCCCAGGCGGAACCGGGTTGCAACTCGATTGCTTTGTGCAGATACGGAATCGCGTCCGCAAATTTTTGCTGCTGAAACAGCGCGGAAGCCAAACCGAACTGCGCCATATAAATATTAGGTTGAACGTCAATCACACTCTTCAGCGCCGGAATCGCCTTCTCCGGCTTCCCGTCATCGAGATCGCGCATCGCCGCTAGCGTCTTGTTGGCGAGGAAAATACTGTCTGTGATGTCCGGCCCTTCGGCGGCGGCCTTCACGCCAGCGTCGGACTTCTGCAAGCCGACATATCCCAGAGAAGCCAGCTTCTGCATTTCGCTTGAAGTCAGACTCGATGCGCTGCTGTTGTGCTCATTCGCCAGGCGGCTGTCGAAGGCCTGCAACAGTGAGGCCAGCGTGTCGAGAGTAGCCTTCGAAGTCGCGGCGAGATTGTGGGAGGCGCCGGGATCAGCCGACAGGTCGTACAGCTCCGGCTTCGGGGCGCGAATGTAAAGCCACTTTCCACTGCGCCACGACTCGATGGCGCTGCACTGGAATCCATGCTCGGGCAGATCGGCACGCGCGTAAGCCGGCTGCTCGCTCTGCGACGCGGACTGCGCGAGGCGCAGCAGTGACTGGCCTTGCATTTGCGACGGAACCGAAAGGCCCGCCGCCTCGAGCAGCGTAGGCGCGATATCAAGAAGGCGGACACGATTCTTCACGCGCCGTCCGGCCATTTGCGCTTTTGGCAGCTTAAGCAGCAGCGGGACATGGATGGTCTCGTCATGAAGGAAGAGGCCGTGCGTCTCTTCGCCGTGCGCGCCGAGACTTTCTCCGTGTGCAGACGTAACGACAATCGCGGCGTCTTCGTAAAAAGACTGTTTGCGCAGAGAATCGAGCAGCTTGCCGATCGCCGCGTCCGCAGCAGCAATCGCGCGATCATAAGTCGCGGAGGAGGCCTGCTCGGGATCGTGAATCTGTACCCAGAGAAAGACCGGACGCTGCTTGTTCTCGGCCAGCCATTTTGTCGCCCTGGCAATAACGTCGGAGGCCCGGCGATCGACCGACTGATCATGGCTCTCTCCGCGCTGCGGCGGGTGAAAGTTCGCGTCGTAGACGCCGAAGCCGCGATCGTATTTCTGGAATGGTCCGTCTTTGGGGTCGAGCAAAATGGAGCCAACAAATGCAGCAGTCTTGTATCCGGCGGAGTGAAGCAAGTCGGGCAAATAAGGCAGAGCCGCGGACAAAGGTACGCTAAACTCGCTGGCCCGGTGGGTTTGAGGATAAGTGCCGCTGAGGATCGTGGCGTGTGAGGAAACCGTGCCGGGGGACTGCGCGTAGGCTTGCGCAAAAACGACGCTCTGGCGGGCCATGGCATCGAGGTTCGGCGTAAGAGCCCCCTTGCCGCCGAGGAAGCCCATGCGATCAGCGCGCACGGAATCCGCTGTAATAAGGATGATGCTGGGTTTGGCGGCGGCATGGCATTCGACCCGCATCTGCGCGATGATTAGAATGCCAAGAACAATCCATTTGCCGGGTCGCCGAAACATGAATAGAAGTCTAACAACGATCTGAAATGGTGTCACAGGCCGTTAGGATACGGCCATTCCTGGACGGGCGAGGACTGTAGCTCTGAGAAAAACCTTTCGGGTTTTGTGCGTTTGCTTGCTGCTGCAGGCCGTCGTGGTACTTCCCTGCTGCCGTTCGGCCAGCGCGGCGTGGCACGGCGATCATCGGGTCATTATTCTGGGCATCGACGGAATGGATCCGCAACTGCTGCGGCAATTCATGCGCGAAGGCAAGATGCCGAATTTCGCCCGACTTGCCGCGCATGGCGATTTTCGCGAGCTCACCACCAGCATTCCGCCGCAGAGCCCCGTGGCGTGGTCGAACCTGATTACCGGCATGAACGCCGGTGGCCACGGCATTTTCGATTTCATTCATCGCGACCCCAAAACCATGGAGCCGTATTTCTCGGCATCGCGAGTCGAAGGCCCCAGGCATTCCATTCCGCTGGGAAAGTGGATGATCCCCCTCGGCGGAGGCAGCGCCGAGCAACTACGCCAGGGCGAGGCCTTCTGGCAAATTCTCGACCGGCATGGCGTTCCGAATACGGTCTTCCGCATTCCATCGAACTTTCCTCCCGTACCGGCAAAGGGGAATACTCTCTCCGGGATGGGCACACCAGATTTACGAGGAACGTACGGAACGTTCTCGTTTTACACCGACGACCCGACTGCTGCAGCGGGTGCGGTCGAGGGTGGACAAATCATTCCCGTGCAGGTGGAGAACTCACGGGTTGTCGCGAAACTCATCGGTCCCGATAATACGTTCAAGAAAGGCTCGCCAGCCGCGACTGAGCCTTTCACTGTTGCTGTAGATCCGTTGGAGTCCGTCGCGAAGATTTCAGTACAGGATCACGAATTCGTATTGCGTGAGGGCGAGTGGAGCGATTGGATTCCGGTTGAATTTCAGCTGATCCCTTTTTTTGGCAACGTCCGCGGGATGTGCCGCTTTTATCTGAAGCAGGCTCATCCCAGATTTCAGCTTTATGTCTCGCCGATGAATATCGATCCCGCCAATCCTGCGCTGCCGATTTCTACACCTTCGAGCTATTCGCGGATGCTGACGGATGAGGCGGGCGAGTTCCACACCCAGGGGATCGCAGAGGACACGAAGGCGCTCTCCGACGGCGTCCTCGACGATAACGAATATCTGCAGCAGGCACGCGCGGTGCTGGCTGAACATCGCCGGGTTTTCGATGCGGAGTTCCCGAAGTTCGAGCGCGGAGTATTTTTCTTTTATTTTTCGAGCCTCGATTTGAATTCGCACCTGTTCTGGCGGCTGATGGACCCAAAACACCCGGAGTATGACGCAGCGCTTGCAGCGGAAAATGGGTCGGCAATCTCAGATTTCTATAAGCAGATGGATCAAGTGCTCGGAGAAGTCTTGCCGAAAGTGGACAGCAACACGACGCTGCTCGTGCTCTCTGACCATGGATTCGCTCCGTACTATCGATCGTTCAATCTGAATACATGGCTGCTGCATCAGGGCTACATCAAGCTGAAGGGCGACGCAGGAGTTGATTCGAGCGAACCTTTCGTCAACGTCGACTGGAGCCAGACTCGCGCTTACGGGCTCGGATTGAATGGGCTGTACATCAACTTGCGCGGACGAGAGAAAAACGGAGTGGTCAATCCGGCTGCGGCCGACGCTTTGATGAATGAGATTCGCAACAAGCTGCTGGCTGTGCGGGATGCGACCGCTAACCTGCCGGTGATTACCCGAGTCGACTTGGCCAGCGAGGCGTATCAGGGCCCGTTCGCGCACTCCGGACCGGACATGCTCGTCGGCTACAACCGCGGCTATCGTGCCGGATGGAAGACAATTCTGGGCGCTTTGCCTGCCGACGAACTCGAAGACAACGGCAATCCCTGGAGCGGCGATCATTGCATGGACTACACGCTAGTGCCAGGTGTTGTGCTAAGCAACAGGAGGATTCCAGCGACTTCTCCGGCGCTCACCGACATTGCACCCACGATTCTCTCGGAGTTTGGAATCGCGAAGGCAAGCGGTATGATTGGACAGCCAGTATTCGAAGCTTCGCGCAGCAATCGCTGAATCGCGAGATCGAGAAAAGAGACCGAGAATTTCGATGTTCGGCACGCATAAAGTAAAGATCGAAGGCGAGCTGCTCGACAAGATCAAGCAGTGCGCGGAGGCTTGCGGTTACTCGTCGGTCGATGAGTTCGTGCTGCATGCGCTGGAAAAAGAAGTGAATAAGGTGCTGCCGCCAAGCGAGGGCGGAACCACCTCGAAGGAGATCATCAAGAAACGGTTGCAGGGCCTGGGATACATCGAGTAGCCCTCGCAAACCATCGCCTATGGCTTCGCTTGGAGTCAACTTTCCTGCGCTGATCGTGATTTTCATTTCGCTCGTCATCGGCCTGCTGATGGTCATCGTTTTCGGCTATACATCCGACCAGAAGGCGATTCACATAGCCAAAGATCAACTCAAGGCGCACTTGCTCGCCTTGCGCCTGTTTCAGGACCAGATCGGAGTGGTGCTGCGATCGTATGCGCGCATTGTGGTCGCGACCGGAACGTATTTGCGCCTGGCGTTCAAGCCGCTGCTCTTCGTCATTGTGCCCATCACCTTGTTGATTGTGCAGGTCGATCGTTATCTCGGGCTGACTCCGGTTCAGGCGGGGCATGCGTTTCTGATCAAGGCGCGCCTCGCTGATGACAGCATTCTCAATGACGCGGCGCTGCAGTTGCCGGAGGGGCTCTCGGCGACCGCGCCAGCTGTTCATGTTCCGGCGGAAAATGAAATCGCCTGGAGAGTCGTTGCTGCGCGAGATGGAAAATTTAATGTGAGCATAGAGGCGCCCAATCAGAAAGTTTCGAAGAGTCTCGTGGTCGGGCCGGGGCTACCGCGGCTCTCGGAAATTCGCCTGCGAGGAAGACTCTGGGAGCGTCTTTTCGTCTCGGCCGAGCCCGCATTACCGGCAGGCGGCACGATTGAGTCGGTCGAGGTGCAGTATCCGGCGCGAGATATTGCGTTTGCCGGGTTGGCCTGGAATTGGATCTGGCTGTTCTTCGTCCTCTCGCTGATCGCGGGATTTATTTTCAAAAGTATTCTCGGAATCGAAATATGAGTTGGCGAGACGTCTTTAGAGAACTTAGAAGGGCCGCTCTAGTCGGGGCGATTGCAGTGGTTCTGCTTTCTCCGGCGATCGCTCACGCCTACGCCGGACCGGGCGCGGGTTTTGCGGTTCTCTCTTCTTTCTGGACTCTGTTTGTCGCGTTTCTGTATTCCATCTATGCGTTTTTCGTGTGGCCGTTCCGGCAATTGTTCCGCCTGCTGCGGCGGCGAAAAGCTTACGGCAAGGCCGAAATCAAGCGCGCAGTCATTCTTGGATTTGATGGGATGGACCCTGAACTCACCGATCGCTTCATCGCCGAGGGCAGACTGCCGAACTTGGCAAAACTCAGGGAACAGGGCACGTTTCGCAAACTGCGCACGACGTTCCCGCCGATCTCTCCGGTCGCGTGGTCAACGTTCATGACCGGGGTCAATCCCGGCAAACACAACATCTACGACTTTCTCGCGCGCGACGTGGCCAGCTATCTTCCTTATTTGTCATCGGCGGAAATCAAAGGGCCTCGGCGCACGCTCAAGATTGGCAAATACACCATTCCCCTGGGCGGGGCGCAGATCAAGGGCATGCGCAAAGGGATTCCCTTCTGGCATTGGCTGGGCGACGCGGGAATCTTTTGCAGCGTGATTCGCGTACCTGTGACCTTTCCTCCGGAGAAGTTTCCCGGCGTTCTGCTGTCAGGCATGTGCGTTCCAGACCTGAAAGGAAGCCAGGGGACATTTTGCCTGTGTACCACGCGGCCGAGTGGAGACAAGTTTCGCGAAGGCGGCGTGCGGATTCCCGTCGAGCGCTCCGGTTCGGTTTATCGGTCATATGTTCCCGGTCCCAACGACCCTTTGGCCGGAGGCTCGGGCGAAGAATTGCGCGTGAAATTTGAAATTGTTCCCGACAAGAGTGGCAAGCAGGCCCGCATCACCGTCGGCTCACAGAGTTTCACGCTGAAGGTCGGGGAATATTCCGAGTGGATTCCGGTGAAGTTCAAGGCCGGCGTTGGCTTCAGTGCGCACGGCATCTGTCGCTTCTTTCTGAAGGAGTTGTCGCCTGAAGTCGAGATCTACGTCACTCCCGTGAATATCGATCCCGGGCGGCCTGATCTGCCGATTTCACACCCACTCACGTACTCCATTTATCTTGCCAAGCTGCTCGGTCCCTACGCGACGCTCGGCCTCGCCGAGGACACATGGGCACTGAACGAGCATGTGCTTGATGACGACGCTTTTCTCGCACAGTGCTACGCCAACCACGACGACCGTGAGCGCATGCTCTTTGATGCGCTGGATAAAACGCAGCAAGGCCTCTGCGCCTGCGTCTTCGATACGACCGACCGCGTGCAGCACATGTTCTGGCGCTATCTCGAAGACGATCATCCGGCAGCGCGCGATGTGCCTCGCGACCAGCGACCCGAGGTGATTCAGGAGCTTTACTCCCGCATGGATCGCCTGATCGGCCGAGTCATGAGCCAAATCGATGAAAAAACGCTGCTCATGGTCGTCTCCGATCACGGCTTTAAGTCGTTCGCGCGCTGCGTCAACCTGAACGCGTGGCTGCATCAAAACGGATATCTTGCGCTGAAGCCTGGAAAGACGGAAAGTGGCGATTGGTTTGAAGACGTCGACTGGTCGCGCACGCGTGCATACACCATGGGATTGAACGGCGTTTATGTAAATGTGAAAGGCCGAGAGCGCGAAGGGATTGTCGACCCGGCTGAAGTTGACGCATTGAAATACGAACTGAGAACAAAGCTCAACGGCCTGGTCGATCCAGCTTCGGGCCGGGTGGGCGTGACCGGCGTGTTCGATTGCGACGCCGTTTATGCGGGGCCGTATGTCGACAACGCTCCTGATCTGATCATCGGCTACGGCGACGGATTTCGCGCTTCATGGGATTCGGTCATGGGCAAAGTGACCAGCCAGATATTCGAAGACAATCTAAAGGCGTGGAGCGGCGACCATTGCATCGATCCGCGGCTGGTTCCAGGAATTCTTTTTTGCAATCGGAAGATTGCCGAGGAAAAGCCCGCCATCGTCGACGTGGCGCCGACCATCCTCAAATTATTTGGCCTGCCCTTGCCGGGGCATCTCGACGGCAAGCCGTGGTCAGTGGGCCCAGCGGTTGCACAGACTTCGTAGGAAAATCTGTAAGTGAGGCGGTTTGGTTACTCGACTGAAGACCATCCAACACTTCCCTGCGGTACTATCGAGGGCGTGATCACGATCGTCTCTGGCCTGCCCCGCTCCGGCACTTCGCTCATGATGCAGATGCTCGCTGCCGGCGGAATGCCCATCCTGACCGACTCCGAGCGCCAGGCGGACATCGACAATCCGCGCGGCTACCACGAATGGGAACCGATCAAGCAACTGCCGGCCGATCCCGACCGCATCGATCAAGCTGAAGGCAAAGCGGTCAAGGTGATTACGCAGCTCCTGCTCTCCCTGCCGCGCGGCCGCGATTACAAAGTCATCTTCATGGAGCGCCCGCTTCCCGAAGTCCTGGCCTCGCAGGACGAGATGCTGAAGCGGCGGGGACCGATCCAAGCCGTGGATCGCGAGTCGCTCGCGGCCGCGTTTCGCGATCACATGAAAGAAGTCGCCGGCTGGCTGGAGGAGCGGGAAGAAATTCCGGTTTGCCGCGTGGGGTATCGCAAACTCCTGAGCGACCCGTTGTGCTGGGCAACAACCGTTCGGGACTTTCTAGGCCTGGAGCTTAATGTGGACGCGATGGCCAGCCAGGTCGACCTTTCGCTTTACCGCAACCGGAGGCTTTAGAACTTGCCCCAGCGCTCCAGAAATGGGCTAGAATACGCACGCCCGCTCGAATCACTAAGCCTCGAATCAGAATGCGAGGGTTGATGGAGCATCGAGCCGAACCCGCCAGCCGAGCCGGAGCAATCGAGGAAATCGACGTCCTCTGGCTCACTGCCGGGCTAGGTTGCGATGGAGACACCATCGCGATGACCGCGGCGTCGCAGCCTAGCATCGAAGACATCGTGACCGGCGCCCTGCCCTGGATTCCGAGGGTTCGCTTCTATAATCCGTTTCTTGCCATCGAAAATGGCGACGAATTCGTGCGGCCCTTCCGCGACGCGGCGGAGGGTAAGTCGAAGCATCCATTCCTTCTCGTCGTCGAGGGCTCGATCCCGAACGAAAACAACAAGGCCGAAGGATATTGGGCGTCGTTCGGAACCGACTCTCTCACGGGACAGCCCATCACCACCTGCAATTGGATCGACCGGCTTGCGCCCAATGCATGGGCGGTTGTTGCCGCTGGTACCTGCGCCACCTACGGCGGCATTCATGCCATGGAGGGCAATCCGACGGGCTGCATGGGGTTGCCGGACTATCTCGGCTGGACGTGGAAGTCGAAGGCACAGATTCCGATTGTCTGCGTGCCCGGCTGCCCGGTGCAGCCGGACAACATGACCGAGACCATCCTCTACCTTCTATATATGGCGGTAAATCGCGCACCGATGATTCCGCTCGACGAGGCGTTGCGTCCAACCTGGCTTTTCAGCGCCACTGTGCATGAAGGTTGTGATCGTGGCGGCTATTATGAGCAAGGCGAATTCGCAGAGGAATACGGCTCCCCACAATGCATCGTGAAACTCGGTTGCTGGGGTCCCGTCGTGCAATGCAACGTTGGTAAGCGGGGATGGATGGGCGGAATTGGCGGTTGCCCAAATGTTGGTGGCATATGCATCGGCTGCACCATGCCCGGATTTCCCGATAAGTTCATGCCCTTCATGAACCAGCCGCCGGGTTCGCTGCTCTCTTCGCAGGCGGTGCAAACCTACGGCCGCGCCATTCACGCCCTTCGCCGTTTCACCCAGGCATCATTGAATAAGGAACCGAGCTGGAGGAACCGTTCGCGCGACTCTATTGGCCGCTGATCTTAGCCGTAGATCGTGCAGAGCATTGATCGCGCAGAGTGATGATCACCCGAGAGTGCCGATGAATTCATCCTGGCAAATCGGAAGCACGCCGCACCCGGCAGGATCGGGTCCAGAAAAAACACTCACACCCGAAGTCGCGGAATCCATTCTTACTGAACTCGCCGCAACCTATTCCAGAGGAGAAGCCAACGGCAATTCAACGGGCGCGCTGCATCATTTGTCTGAAAGGCTTGACCGGAGCGGCGTTTCTGAAACCCAGCTTCCCAATGTCGAAGCCAAGTACCGGGCGCTGATCGAGCAATTGCCAGCGGTCGTCTTTATGGCTTATCTCGACCGGGGCATCGGAGAAGCCTACGTGAGCCCGCAAATCGAGGCCACGCTCGGCTTTTCACAGGCGGAGTGGCTGGAAGACCCCGTGCGCTGGTACCAGCAGGTTCATCCTGAAGATAAGGACCGCTGGAGCAGCGAAGCTTCCGAAATGTTTTTGTCGGGCAAACCGCTGCGCTCCGCCTACCGGGTCATGGCGCGCGACGGGCGCATCATCTGGTTCCACTGCGAAGCGAGAATGATCCGCCATGAAGACGGGCGCCCGTGGTTTATTCACGGCGTAGCGTTCGACATTACCGACCTGAAGCGAACCGAAGAAGAGCTGCAGGATGAGCGAAGTGTGGTTTCTGCCATTCTCGATACCGTGGGCGCCCTGGTGATTGTGCTCGATCGAGAAGGCCGCATCGTGCGCTTCAACCGAGCCTGCGAACAAATGACTGGGCAGAGTTCTGAGCAGGCGCGCGGCAAGCGGGTATGGGATGTCTTCGTCGCCCTGGACGAGAAACAGCAATTTCAAATCCTGTTTGAGCAGATTTGCAACAACCCGTCGCGCACGGAATACGAAAGTTCGTGGATTGCGCCTGACGGCAGCTATCGCCTTATCGCATGGTCGGCGGCGGTGTTGCCGGCATCCAAGCACACGCCGATGTATGTCATTGCTTCCGGCACCGACGTTACGGGCCAGAAGCGCGCGCAGGCAAAATTCCGCGGGCTACTGGAAGCTGCCCCGGACGCGGTAGTAGTAGTGGATCAGAAGGGAAAAATCGTGTTGGTGAACGCCCAAGTCGAAAAACTGTTTGGATACGACCGTCAGGAATTGCTGGGCGAGGAAATCGAGAAGTTGGTGCCGCCACGCCTGCGCGGGAACCATCCCGCCCACCGGCGCGGCTTCGTCGCCGAACCCCGGCAACGGCCTATGGGGGCGGGCGTGGAACTTCATGCTCTGCACAAGGACGGGCACGAGTTTCCCGTCGAGATCAGCCTCAGTCCTCTTGAGACCGAAGAGGGCATGTTGGTTTCAAGCGCCATTCGCGACATCAGCGAGCGTAAGCGCCTGGAGAAGATCGTGCTTGAAATCAGCGAGCGGGAGCAGCGACGGATCGGACAGGACTTGCACGACGGCCTGGGGCAGCATTTGACCGGCATTGCGTTCATGAGCAAGGTGCAGGAGCGGAAGCTCGCCGAGCGGCAGATTCCGGAAGCGGCGGATGCGGCCAAGATCGTGCAACTGGTCAATGATGCCATTCTGAAAACGCGCGAGTTGTCGCGCGGCCTGTTGCCGGTCGTTTCCGACGCGCAAGGCCTCATGTCAGCCTTGCGGCGTTATGCCGCCGAGATCGAAGACTTGTTCGGCGTGGCCTGTGTTTTTCAATGCTCCGAGCCGGTGCTGATACATGACACTGCGATGGCGACGCATCTCTACCACATTGCGCAGGAGGCGGTGAACAACGCCATCAAACATGGCCGGGCGAAAAGCATTGTGATTCGGCTGGGTTCCAGCGAGCGCGAAGGAACGCTGGTCATACAGGACGACGGAATCGGATTTCAGCGTTCAGCAGCGCCGCACACCGGCGTTGGCCTGCATATAATGAACTACCGCGCCGGAATGATCGGAGGCAATCTGCAAGTTCGGCGCGATCAACCGCACGGAACCGCCGTTACCTGCCAGTTTCCGCTGGTGGCGGTGGAGGCGGAAAGGTAGTCATGAATCAGATTTGCGCAATCAAGAAGAGCCGCGTCTTTGTGGTGGATGACCATCCTATCGTGCGACAGGGACTTTCGCTCTTGATCAACCGCGAGCCCGACTTGGTCGTTTGCGGCGAGGCTGAAGACGCGCACACGGCCATTCAGTCGGTCGCTGCCAGCAAGACTGACGTCATGGTGGTGGATATTTCTCTGGACGGCCCGGATGGATTGGATTTGCTGAAGGATGTCCGATCGAGGTACCCCGATCTTCCGGTACTGATCCTCTCCATGCACGACGAGTCGATCTACGCCGAGCGCGCCCTTCGCGCCGGAGCGCAAGGTTACATCATGAAGCAGGAGGCGACAGAGAAGGTCCTGGTGGCTCTGCGCCGAATTCTGAGCAATGAAATCTACGTCAGCGAGCGCATCGCCAACCGCATGCTGCAACGCTATATCGGGAGCCCGGCCGACGGGCGTCCATCCTCCATCTCAGACCTCACCGACCGCGAACTCGAGGTCTTCCGCCTGATCGGGGAGGGTCACGCCACCCGCCAGATCGCGGAAGAACTTCACATCAGCGTAAAGACAGTCGAGTCTTATCAGGCGCATATCAAGGAGAAACTATCTCTGCGAAGCGCGCGCGAGTTAGTGCAGCACGCTATCCAATGGAGCATCAACGAAAAATCGGCCTAGACCGGAAAATCGCACTAACTTACCTGCTCTCCTATCGAAGCCAACCTGTATCAGGAAATCCCCGACCCATCGACTACGACTAAGTGGTAGTTAAAAACGAGGCGACGCCTGCTTGTACGCGTCACACCTTTTGTCGATTCTAAAGACCGAATTCCGTCTGCCGGGGCTCTGTGGGCTTCAGCAGATTCTGCCAGGACAATGAATTCTCATTAGGTCGTTCTGTGCACCTGAGGCCAAATCGCAGGTAGCAAAGGCACTCGAACTCAGTCGCCAACAATTCGGAAGGAGATCAGCCATGGCAGCGGAGACGGTTCCGTACGGTCGGGTTACGCAGCACGCACCGGCTGTTCCGGAGGTGCACATCCTTTGGATCACCGCTGGGCTTGGCTGTGATGGAGACTCCGTCTCAATTACTGCGGCGACGCAACCCAGCATTGAAGATGTGCTTCTGGGAGCGATCCCTGGTTTGCCCAAAGTTCATCTGCATAACCCGGTGCTGGCCTACGAAGTAGGCGATGACTTCCTCAAGCACTGGTACATGGCGGAGGAGGGCCGGCTGGAGCCGTTTGTTCTGGTGGTGGAGGGTTCCATCCCGAACGAGAAGATAAAGAGCGAGGGTTACTGGGCAGCCCTCGGCACCGATCCTCACACCAACCAGCCTATTACCACCAACGAGTGGATCGACCGGCTCGCGCCGAAGGCCACCGCGGTCATTGCCTGTGGCACTTGCGCCACCTATGGCGGCATTCACGCCATGGAAGGCAATCCCACTGGATGCATGGGCCTCGCCGACTACCTGGGCTGGGGTTGGACATCAAAAGCCGGCTTGCCCATCGTCAACGTTCCGGGCTGCCCAGTGCAGCCGGACAATTTTATGGAGACGGTGCTGTATCTGCTCTACCAGGTCGCAGGGCGCGCTCCCATGATTCCGCTCGACGATCAGTTGCGCCCCACCTGGCTCTTCGGCAAGACCGTGCATGAGGGTTGCGATCGCGCCGGCTACTACGAGCAGGGCGACTTCGCAGAGCGTTACGGCTCGCCGAAGTGCATTGTGAAACTTGGCTGCTGGGGCCCAGTGGTGAACTGCAACGTCCCCAAACGCGGCTGGATGGCCGGCATCGGCGGATGTCCTAACGTCGGCGGCATCTGTATCGGCTGTACCATGCCCGGCTTTCCTGACAAGTTCATGCCCTTCATGGATGAACCTCCCGGCGCCAAGGTCTCTTCCGGAGCAGTCGGTGCGTACGGCCGAGCGATCTCGGCGCTTCGCTCTCTGACCCAGGCTACCTGCAACAAGGAACCAAAGTGGCGTCATCCGCGCGCCGAACTGACGACGGGCTACCACCCGAGGTCGTACTAGCACATTAAGGATCCGCTGAACACGGGCTTGGAACTACCCGTCGCTGAGAGGAGCGATCGACTATGAGCACGATTACCGCACCGACCCAGGAAGCAGCCACCAAGGGCAAGAACCTCGTCGAGATGAACTGGGACCCGATTACCCGCATCGTGGGCAGCCTTGGCATTTTCACCAAGATCGACTTCGCCAACCGCCAAGTCGCAGAATGCCACAGTACGTCGTCGATCTTCCGCGGCTACAGCATTTTCATGAAGGGCAAAGACCCGCGCGATGCCCACTTCATCACCAGCCGCATCTGCGGCATCTGTGGCGACAACCACGCCACCTGCGCCACCTATGCGCAAAACATGGCGTTCGGAGTGCGTCCGCCCGCCATGGCGGAATGGATCGTGAATCTCGGCGAAGCCGCTGAATACATGTTCGACCACAATATTTTTCAGGACAACCTTGTCGGCGTCGACTTCTGCGAGCAGATGGTCAAGGAGACCAATCCGGGTGTATTCGCCAAGGCGGAAAAGACCGAGGCCCCTCACGCCAACGCTCACGGATATCGCACCATCGCCGACATCATGCGTGCGCTGAATCCTTTCACCGGCGCGTTCTATCGCGAAGCGTTGCAGATGAGCCGCATGACACGTGAAATGTTCTGCCTGATGGAAGGGCGGCACGTGCATCCTTCCACGTTGTATCCGGGTGGCGTGGGCACGGTGCCGACCATTCAGCTGTTCACCGACTACATCGTCCGGCTCATGAAATACGTCGAGTTCATGAAAAAGGTCGTCCCTCTGCACGACGACATCTTCGATTTCTTCTACGAGGCACTGCCCGGCTATGAAGAAGTCGGCAAGCGGCGCGTGCTCCTTGGCTGCTGGGGATCGTTCAACGATCCGTGCCATTGCGACTACGCCTACAAAAATATGACCGAGTGGGGCCGCAGGATGTTTGTCACGCCCGGAGTGGTTGTGGACGGCAAGTTGGTCACGACCGACCTTGTCGATATCAATCTGAATATTCGAATCCTGCTGGGAAGTTCGTTCTATGACGACTGGCAGAATTCGGAGACGTTCGTGAAGCAGGATCCGAACGGGAATCCAGTCGACAAGCATCACCCGTGGAACCAGACGACGATCCCCCGTCCGCAGAAGCGCGACTTCGCCGGCAAGTACACATGGGTCATGTCCCCCCGCTGGTTCGACAAGCGCACCGGCGATCATCTGGCGCTCGACACCGGCGGCGGACCCATCGCTCGGCTCTGGGCGACGGCTCTGGCCGGACTGGTCGACATCGGCTACATAAAGGCAACCGGAACCAGCGTGAAGATGTATCTGCCGAAGACCACGTCGTTGCCGGAAGTGGAATTCGAATGGAAGATTCCGAAGTGGAGCAATGCCATTGAGCGCGACCGCGCCCGCACTTATTTCCAGGTGTACGCGGCGTGTTGCGGGCTCTACTTCGCAGAGCAGGCGCTGGAAGAACTCCACACCGGGCACACGAAAACCTGGACTGACTTCAAAGTACCAGAAGAGGCCATCGGCTGCGGCTTCCATGAAGCGGTGCGCGGCGTCCTTTCCCATCATGTCGTGATTCGCAAAGGCAAAATCGCGAACTATCATCCCTATCCGCCGACTCCGTGGAACGCGAATCCGCGCGACATTTATGGCACTCCGGGCCCCTACGAAGATGCCGTGCAGAACACACCGATCTTCGAGGAAAACGGTCCTGATAAGTTCAAGGGAATCGACATAATGCGTGCCGTGCGCAGCTTCGATCCGTGCCTGCCGTGCGGCGTGCACATGTATCTGGGCGACGGGAAGGTGCTGGAGACCAGGCATTCGCCCATGTTTGGTCTTCAGCAGTAGTTCGAGCCGCGCCTGGCGCGGCAGGCGGGAGCGGCTGGATTCTCCGCAGTTGTCTGAAGTGGAGAATCAGAGGTCGCTCTCGTTTCCACCGCGAAGTTTGCGGAAGCAACTTCTGGGAGGACGGGAGGAACGTGGCCGGGGACAAAAATTTCCAGAATCGAATTCAGCGGATTGGCGGACTGGTCGGCGATCTCGACCAGATCGCGGACCCTGCCGTGCGATCTGCCACCAGAGAACTCGTGCAGTCCCTTATGGACTTGCATAGCGCGGGACTGGAGCGAATGCTGGAAATCGTCTTCGGATCGGGCGAGCAGGGTGCACGAATCATCGACGAACTGGGCCGCGACCCGCTCGTCAGCAGCCTGCTCGTGCTTTACGGAATTCATCCTGAGGACCTGCAGGCGCGCGTCGAACGCAAGCTGCAGCAGATGCGACCGGCATTCTACAAAATGGGGGCGGAGGCGAAACTCGTCAGTGCAGATTCCGGCGACATTCGCGTGCGCGTGACTTTCGAAGGCCACGTGTGCGGATCGAGCGGGCGCACGGTGCAGACCGCGCTGGAGGAAGCGATTTATGAGGTGGCGCCGGACCTGACTTCGCTGACCGTGGAAGGGACGGAGCAGCCGGGTGCGGCAGGCTTTGTTGGCGTGGAAAAGTTGCTGGGATCGGCGTCGTTCTCCGGTGCATCCCCTCTATCGGCGGATCAACCGGCGCAGCATGCTCGCGGAATGGACTAAACAACACGCGCAAGACTCTTTATGACGATTGGCGGCGACACTCTTCCCGGCACTGCACAGGCCTTTGAGAATCTGCGGCAGTTCGCACGGCGGCCGCGCCGTCGCGAAGAGCATTGCGAATTGTGCAATGCCGAGGTACCAGCCGCCCATGCTCATCTGATCCAGGTTCTCCACCGCAAGCTGCTGTGCACCTGCGACGCCTGCGCCCTGTTGTTCACTTCAAATACGGGAACCCGATACAAGCGCGTGCCGCGAGGTGTTCGTCGCTTCGCCACCTTCAACCTGACGGACGCAGAGTGGGACGCATTGATGATCCCGATCAATCTCGCGTTCTTCTTTCAACACAGCATCGACTCGCGATTGAGCGCGCTCTATCCCAGCCCGGCGGGAGCGACCGAATCGCTGCTGCCACTCCAGGCCTGGAACAGCATCGTCGACGCCAATCCTCTGCTGCGTCACCTGGAGCCCGACGTGGAGGCTCTGCTCGTCAATCGAGTCGGCCACGTTCGCGGATCCTCTCCCGCCGATTACTACATCGTTCCCATCGATGCCTGCTACAAACTCGTCGGCCTGATTCGCATTCATTGGCGTGGTTTCTCGGGAGGAACCGAAGTCTGGCAGGAGATCGGAAGTTTCTTCGAGGACTTGCGCGCCCGATCCTTCGTGATCGCCCAGGAAACCCATGCCTGAACTGAACTTCAAGATCGAGGGCGTGGAGGTAGAGAAGTTCGCGGCGACTCCTCAGATCAACTTCAAGCTTCGCCTGTCAAATGCGGAGCCGGCCGAGACGATTCACTCGGTCGCTCTCCGTGCGCAAATTCAAATCGAGGTGACGCGCCGGCGCTACAGTGCCGCGGATCAAGAGAAACTGCGCGATCTCTTCGGCGAGCCGGAACGCTGGAGCCAAACCTTACACAACCTGCTCTGGACCCACGTAAACATCAACATCCCGGCGTTTCACGGATCGATCGTTGCCGATCTTCCCGTGCCCTGTACCTTCGATTTCAACGTAGGTGCTACGAAATACTTCTACGGCCTCGGTGATGGAGACATTCCACTCTGTGTGATGTTCAGCGGCACGATTTTCTACGCGCGCGATGGCAGCCACATGCAGGTCTCGCCGATATCATGGGAAAAAGAAGCGCGCTTCACTTTGCCGGTCAAGGTCTGGCGTGACATGATGGACACCTATTACCCCAATAGCGCGTGGCTTTGCCTGCGCCGCGATGTCTTTGAACGGCTCTGTAATCATAAAGTGCGGCGCGGCATACCCACCTGGGAACAAGTGATTGAAAGCATGCTGGATGCCGAAGAAGTTAAAGCGGAACAACTGAAAGCCGAAGAAGCGGTTCGCTCATGAACTTATCGCATGCGGACCAAATCGCGAAAGCTGCGCTCTACGAAGGCTATTTACTGTACCCGTACCGGCCATCGGCAGTAAAAAACCGACAACGTTGGAATTTTGGAGTCATATATCCTCCAGCCTATGGCGAGGCTGATGACGGCTGCTCGCTCTCTACCATGCAGACGGAAATCCTGGCGCTCGGAACATCAGTGTCGCGCATCGAAGTACGGCTGCGCTTCCTGCAACTCGAGACCGCAATCGATTCGGCTGCTGCGACTCCCAGGGGATGGCAGTATGCGGTTGAGCGCGAAATCATCCTGCCCGCCCGCCCGCTGCAAGAACTTTGCGCGAGCGCTTGCGTGCATTCGGTTCGCCTGCCCGCTGAGAAGCGAACGGTCGACGAAATGGACGACGGCCAACGGTCTGCGACGACGCGGGTTCAGGAAGCGATCGAAGGAAGAATCGAGATCAAAGCGGAGAGTCCTGAATCTGAAATTTTTAGAATCAGAGTCCGCGTAAGCAACACGACCTCAATGACAGGCCCGTCCAACCGCGATGCGGCACTTTTGCGCTCTCTGGTCTCCGCTCACATCGTCCTGGGAGTGGAAAGCGGCGAGTTCGTTTCGCTACTCGAGGCTCCCGGCAGGCTGCAGTTTCTCGCCGCTCAATGTGAGAACCTCGGCGTGTGGCCGGTTCTGGTCGGCCATCCCGGAGAGCGCGATACGGTGATGGCTTCCCCCATCTTTCTTTACGACTATCCGCAAATCGCACCCGAAAGCGCCGGCGATCTATTCGACGGGACCGAAATTGACGAAATTCTCTCGCTCCGCATCATGACCCTGACCGACGACGAGAAAGCCGAAATCCGCCGCTCGGATGATCGTGCTCGCCAGATTCTCGATCGCACCGAAGCCATGCCCGCCGAGCATTTCATGAGAATGCACGGCGCGATGCGTAAGGTGGACACTCCCACGCAAAAGGAGGACGCTTCGTGAACGAGTGGGAATGGCGATTGCTCGAAGACGGAGCTCCGTTCGATCGGCTGGCGATTGGCGAGGCCGAGGTGAAGGTAGGCGATCGTGTCCGCCTGCGTCCAAAGCAAGGCGGCGACGTGCTTGACATCGCGCTCGCCGGTCAAGTTGCGACCGTTGAGAGCATCGAGCAGGATTACGAAGGCAAGGCACATGTGTGCGTGGTGCTCGATCAGGATCCCGGAAGCGATCTTGGCCTGCTTCGTCAGCCCGGCCATCGCTTCTTCTTTGACTTCGGCGAAGTGGAACCGTTGCCGGAAGAGATGGGACGGTCGGGAGCGATCGCGCGCCGGCCGTCGATTCTTGTCGCCGGCATCGGAAATATTTTTCTCGGCGACGACGGGTACGGTGTCGAGGTGGTGCAACAGCTGCAGTCGCGCAGCCTGCCGGCCGGCGTGCGTGTCGCCGACTTTGGCATCCGCGGCTTTGACCTGGCTTATGCTATGCAAGATGGCTATGAGACCGTCATTCTCGTCGACGCCTTCCCTCACGGCCAAACGCCCGGCACCGTCTCCCTCATCGAACCCGACATTTCTCGGCTGAACGATCTCCCGCCCGAGACCTTCGAAGGCCACACAATGAATCCGCTTAACGTCTGGCGCATGGCAACAACCATGGACAACAGAGCGAAAAGCGGCAGACCGAAACAGATTTTTCTCGTCGGCTGCGAACCGGCGACACTCGGTGGCGAGGATGGCCGAATGGAGTTGAGCGAGGCGGTGCGAGCCGCGGTAGAACCGGCAATTGAGATGATCGAACACCTTGTGGGAGGAATTCTCGAGAAGCAGCACAACTGAGATCCGTATCCAATGACGAAGATCCAAGGAGGCGGCAGTGGTGGACCAAGACAATCTGAACGGCACAAGCGATAAAGACACGCTGTACATGCTCACCGGCGTGGCGTTTATGGTTTTCGGTGCGGGCCTGATTCTTTCCAACCCGCTGGTCCGGCGTTATCTGGGCCAGATGGGGATTGGTAACCTGGCGCAGGCAGCGCTGCCCGATTTGGATCGTTACCTCAGGTTGCGATCGATGTAGAAGGGCTGCGCTTTTCGTTGGTGGGGACCTCAATCTCAGGGCGGGAAAGGGGATTTCCATCGTCGAAATCAAATCTTGACGGTGGTCGTGAACGAACTATGACACCGCAAAGCGCACCCGCAGTGCAATATGCGATCGATCCACGAGCTAGCCAATTTACTGTTCAAGCGTTCGCCAGTGGCCTGATCTCGGCGGTGGCGCACAGTCCGAAAATCGCGATTCGAGGCTGGAGCGGCAACGTCAGTTTTGTACCTGACTCGCTTGCCGATGCCAGGTTGAAGATCACCATCAAGGCCTCTACGCTCGAAGTATTGGACGAAATGCGGGACAGTGAGCGCCGGGAGCTTCATCGCATCATGTTGGACGATGTATTGGAGACCAGGCGCTTTCCGGATGTCGTCTTTGACAGCACACGTATCAGTTCCGAGCAACTGAAGGAATCGATCTTTCGCGCGAACATAGAAGGAAAATTGACGCTGCACGGGGTGACCAACCCTCATGCGTTCACTTCCCAGGTCGCATTTGGCGTGGATAGCTTCCGCGCGCACGGCGAGTTCACGTTGCTGCAGACGGACTACGAAATGAAAATCGCTTCCATTGCTGGAGGGACCCTTAAGCTGCAGGATGAACTCAAATTCTCGTTTTATATGGTGGGACGCAAGCAGACTTGAAGGGATTTCCCGGCGCATTCCGATTCAGCAGAGGTACTGTGCAGTGGACGCATTGCGGGCAGTAGTGGAGGAGAGTTCCGTTCGATACGCGATCGACAACACGGCGAGTTCGTTTTTCGTCAAAGCATTCCCCTCGGGACTGCTGTCCGCCTTCGCTCATAGTCCTAAAATCGCCATTCGCGACTTTCACGGATCGGTGTCGTTCACTCCCGCCGGCGGAACCCTCGATGGCGCGAGATTGGATGTTCGCATTCCCTCGGATTCATTGGAAGTGGTCAATGACGTGAGCGATGAAGATCGTCAGGAGATTCAGCATAGGATGCACTCGGAAGTGCTCGAAGCGGATCGCTTTCCCGAAGTGTCGTATCAGAGCTCGCGTATCGCCACGAGCGGCTCTGGGGACCGATTTTGGGTTGCAATGAAAGGTGAACTCACCTTGCATGGCGTCACAAGACCTCTGTCGATCACGGCCCGCGTCGCGCTGAATGGCGATTCCTTGCGCTCCACTGGCGAATTCTCGATCCTGCAGACCGACTTTGACATCAATCCTCCTAAAGCGGCGGGAGGCACGATCCGATTGAAAGATGAATTGAAATTTTCTTTTGATATCCTCGCTCGGAAGCAAGAATAGTCGGGCAAACTTGTAGTAAGACCAACGCATTCCACAGCTGGCCGACCGCTCTTCGGTTAGAATCGCCGAAATGCCCGAACAACCGATCCGGCTGTACCGCACGAAATCCGGCTGCGTTGTCGAACAAAATGGTCAGCTGAAACTACTCTCCGCCTGCTCGTGGGACGACTTAATCGAGCAGGATAACCTCGCAACATGGTTCAAGGATGCAGCCCGCAACGCCGCATCCATTGCGAATCTAGACAGTTCGGAAATCCTCGCGCCAATCGTCTCCCAGGAGGTGTGGGCCGCCGGAGTTACTTACTACCGCAGCCGCGATGCCCGGATGGAAGAATCAAAATCGGCCGGCGGCGGAGATTTCTACGACCGCGTGTACAACTCTGATAGGCCTGAACTTTTTTTTAAGTCGACCGCGAGCCGCGTCGTCGGCCACGGCGGCAAGGTGGCGATCCGATCCGATGCGAAGTGGTCCGTCCCCGAGCCCGAACTTGCCCTCATCGTCAATTCCCGTGGCAGCGTTCTCGGCTATACCATCGGCAACGACATGAGCTCGCGTGACATCGAGGGCGAAAACCCGCTCTACCTGCCGCAAGCCAAGGTCTACCACCGTTCCTGCGCGCTTGGCCCGTGCGTGGTCGTGTCGTCCGAGCCGCCGCCGACCTCGACTGGGATCCAACTGGAAATCCTTCGCGCCACGGCCCAAGTCTTCATCGGCTTCACAACTCTGAGCGCAATGAAGCGAGACTTCGCCACTCTGGTGCAATACCTCTACCGCGACAATATCTTCCCCAACGGATGCGTTCTTCTCTCCGGCACGGGTATCGTCCCGCCGGATACTTTCACGCTGCAATCGGGCGACGAGATTCGCATCTCGATCGACGGAATCGGAATGCTAGTCAACACGGTTGGTTAGTAGTCCCAAACTCCCGTACATTGCCTGACGGAATTTTCTTGATCCGGCAGTTATCTATTTGTAAAGTACGTCAACGCACGGCGGAGTAGCCAACATGGAAATCTTTGTCGACTTTGGGCTCTTCGAAATCATGGCTGCGGTAGGACTGGCAGTCGTGTCACGGGCAATCTATTCCAGAAAGTTCCTGGGTTTGTTGTTTCTTCTGGTAAGCGGGATAGCTCCGGTCGTCCTGCTTGTAATCGTCTCGGGGGGAACCCAGAGATGGGTCGCCGGCATCTGCCTTGCGACGACCCTGGTCAATTTGGCCATGGTCGGAGCCGTGCTGCAGACGGGCAATATTCCCCAGCTGAAAATGCCAAAAGCCATGCAAAAATTCAGCGCCAAGGCAGCTAAGTCCGGGTTGGAGGAGTTGTAGCGGAGTTGTCCGAAGGGATGGGTCGTAGCGTTGATCAACTTTTCGTTGACAACGAGGCAATATAGTTGATACTTGTGCGTCAGTACTTCCCCACCACCAAGGATTTGGTTACATCGGGCCCCTGATCCTCAGAGCAGACCTGCCAACATTGAGCAGGATCGGATGAAACTGTTCGAGCGGTTCCGGTATCTCCGGAACGAGGGGAACTAATTCTCTTCGAAGAAACGTGACTTGGTATGCCGGTGATGAGCACGACATCTCAGTCACCCAATGAGCGCGTTCCTGCAAGCGCGCAGTTATAGGAGGCAGGACCATGAAGCCTCGCAGCAAGGCAAAACAGAATCGGCGTGTATTGACTAGGGAAGCAACTCGCGGAGAACTCGCACAAGAGACCACAACACTGCAACCCGGTCCTCGTAAGGAGCGCAAAGTGGGAGGTCCAGGCGTCCGCCTTCCCAATCACAAATTGCGCAGTGTGTGGTTCCAGGCACGAGTGGCCTGGCCCTACCGCGAGGCTCCGATCCACGCTCTGGTCAAGGCACAGCAAGCCGCCAAGGAACACCCGAAGGATGCGGGTGTCAATTGGGAACTTGCGGGCCCGACCAATATCGGTGGTCGAATGACCAGCATTGTTTGCCATCCCGATAGTCCCGACAAAATTTGGGCGGGCGCGGCGGGGGGTGGCGTCTGGAGTAGTGACGACGCGGGCAAAACATGGGAGTCATTGTGGCATTCGCAAGACGTGCTCAACGTTGGATCGCTGGCCATCGATCCGTCGAATCCAGACATCGTTTTTTGCGGAACCGGCGAAGCGAATCTTTCTGCCGACTCGTACCCCGGTGTCGGCCTTTACCAGACCAAGGATGGGGGAACAACATGGGGATTGCTGGCACCCAGCGAAAAAACGGGGCTTCCTCACCGCATCGGAGCCATCGCGATTGATCCGTTCAATTCGCGCCATTTGTGTGTGGGTGGTGTGGGCGGCGACGAAACGAGCCCGACCCCCAATGATTTCGGCGGCATGTATGTCTCGCAGGACGGTGGTGCGACGTGGCAGCGCGAGAGTTTCATCTCCACTCAGAATTACTGGTGCCATGCAATCGTTTTTCATCCCAAAAAAAAGGGAGTAATTTTCGCCACATTCACTGAACGCGGCGCTAAGAGCGGAATTTGGCGTTCCACCGATGGAGGAGGCAACTGGGTGCACCTGGTAAAGGGTTTGCCCGATCCTGCGCGTTTCGGCAGGACAAGTCTGGCGATCAGTCCGTCCGATCCGGACGTGATTTTCGCTTTTGCAGCCGATGAAGCCAGCGCGAGCCACGATCTTCTGCTGGGAGTTTTTCGCAGCGGCGACGGAGGCGACACGTGGAAATCGGTCGGCGGAAATCATTTCCGAGGGGAAGGACAAATCTCATACGGCAACGCAATTGCGATCCATCCGGAGAATCCCAAGATCGTCATTTGCGGCGGTGTTGATCTCCACCGCACTCAGGATGGCGGGAAAACCTGGACGAAAGCCAGTAAATGGGATGCCAAACGGGGAGCCAAACAGTATGCTCACGCCGACCACCACGCCATCCTCATGCCGGCCAAAGCGCCAGGCCGCGTGTATTCGATGAACGATGGAGGCATGGACGTAAGCGAAGACTCGGGCGTGACCTGGTCGAATCGTAGCAACGGCCTCGCGGCGACGATGTACTACGACATGGATGTGGCGCAAAGCGACGGCCGCAACTACGGCGGTGGGGCGCAAGACAACGGCACTCTTGTCACTACCGATGGACACAGCGACGATCACTTCGAGATATTGGGAGGCGACGGCGGGTGGATGGTCTACGACCCGCAAGACGCCAGTCATCTCTATGCATCGTATTACAACATGGGAATCTACCGCTTTCGCGACGGTAAATCTCGCGATGTGTCGCCCAAGGTTCCGGAGAACGGCCAGATCTGGATGTGCTACATCACCATGGACCCATCCGATTCCACGCGTGTCTACACGGGATCCACGCGCATCTGGTGCACACATGACGACGGCCTTTCGTGGCAGGCGATTTCTCCCGTGTTCGATGGCAGTGCGGTCTCTGCGATCGAGGTTGCTCCGGCTGACCCCAAGCGAATCTATGTCGGCACGGAAAACGGAGGTGTATATAGGAGCGTGGATCGAGGCAAGACCTGGAGCCCGGACATTTCCGGCGCTGCCATGCCGGGAAATATGATCACGCGCCTGGACAGCACTGCAAAACTGGGAGCCGATACCGTGTTCGCAACAGTGGCCAATTTCGGCCATTCGCACCTGTTTCGCTCGGATGATGGAGGGCTAAGTTGGACAGATGTCGACCACGGCCAACTTCCTGATGTTCCTCATCATGCGATCGTCATCAAACCCGATGACCCAAAGACCCTCTTCGTGGCGAACGACGTGGGTGTCTATGCTTCTCGGGACCAGGGAAAGACCTGGACGAACATATCGGGAAATTTGCCAAACGTCATGGCAATCGACCTGGTTTACCAACTCAAGGACAAGACACTCAGCGTGGCTACCTACGGGCGCAGCCTTTGGCGAACCAAGGTCTGAAGAATTTCAGCGAATCTTGCGGCGATTCTCGAACCAGCGTCGGCGCTGCTGCAAGTTTTGTGCGGGCTCAGGGATTTTGGCTTTCGCTGGCTGAATCGATCTGGTTTCTCTCGGAGCGTCCGGTTCGAGCGGATAAAGCGCGAAGGAGAGGTGTTTCTGTTCTGGGTCGCGAGACAGCACGCTGCCGGTTGCGTGCAACATCGTGTCCTGGATTTCGAAGCCGCCAGCAGGAGCATCAGGAACCGCAATCCAATCGGGAACGCGCCTGACGGTCGCGACAAGACTTTTCATTTCCGAAGCAGCGTCACAGGACGAAACAAACAGAATCGAGGCATCCTCTGGGAACCGCTCGGCGGTTTGCACCTGAGTGACGAAATTTTGGGACTTCGACTTCAATACCGAGAGTGAAATCAGGATTGCTCGTAACGCAGAAGCACCGCTTAACCGGATCACGCCGGCGCGAGATGCTTGTAGATCACGATCAAGAAGTTGGAACGCCTGCGAGGATTGACCAATCGATCGTGGAAAGGCTTTCACAATCTTCCAACGGATAAGGCACCTCCGGCTCGAGCTGTGGACCAAAGAACACGGGACTGTCATCGGACTCGATCGCAGGCCGTGAAAAGACCCTCAAAGGATCCTCACTCTCGCAGAGTTACAGGGATTGTAACCCATCAGAGGTCCACTCCCGTCATGTCAAAAATCACGGCGTACGAACTCGTTGCGTCAACTTGGGCACGATGGTGTGCGAGAAAGTACCTTTCCCTTATCCTGTACGAGTACGAGCGCAGCTCGTGGTATGTGTCTAAGTTCCGTAACCGGTAGCCACTAACTTCTGCGGACTACTTCCCCCATCATCCGTAATATTCACCGTGGCTGAGCGAAATCCCTTGACCATGGGCGTGAAGGTAACAGTGATCGTGCAGGAGTCTCCCGGAGCGATCGACCCGGCGATAACGCAGTTGTCCGACTCAGCATAATCCGCAGTGTTCGTTCCACCGACAGCAATCCCGGTGATATGCAGAGCTGTAGTACTGACATTGGTGACTGTGACCGGCAGCGCCCTGGGCTGTCCAACCGTCTCGTCGCCAAAGGCCAGGCTCGAGGGCAAAATAAGAACGGCAGTCCCGGAACCAAACAGATTAATCATCGCCGAGCCAAGCCCCGTGTCATACCAGAGGGTGAGAGCTGAATTGCGCGTCCCTCCCGCAGCGGGATCGAATTTCACCGTCACTGTGCAGGAGCTGCCGGCAGGAATATTGCCGGCGCTGAGGCAGTTGTCGCTTTCTGAAAAATCAGCCGTGGCCGCTCCTGTGAACTGAACATTCGTAAACTGCACCGGTTTCGTGGGACGAAGATTGGTCACTTGTACCGTCTTGGTAACTGAACTTCCAATCAGCTGAGTGCCGAAGTTCAACGATGCAGGTGTGGCCCGCACGATCGCCCCAACGCCCAGCAGCGCCACGGTCGCCGCTCCCGCGCTGCTGTTGTTGATGCTGAGGCTAGCCGAGCGATAGCCCTCGTCGGTGGGAGCAAAGGTGACCCCGATCGTGCAGCTTTTTCCGGGCGGGATCGGGTTGGTGCTCACGCAATTGTCGGACTCGGCAAAATCCCCGGGCGCAAGCCCACTGAACTGCAGACTTGCGATCACCAGATGGGCGGTAGCGCTCGTGTTAGTCAGGGTGACATTCTGAGCGGAGCTTTTGGTCGCTAGTAGCTGACGCGAAAATGTCAGCGATTGAGTGGAGAGCCCCACGGCAGTGACAGATCCGCTCAGATTGACCGTATGTGGCGTGTTGTTCGCGTTGCTGGTCAGGCTTACGCTCGCGGTGCGCACGCCACTGGCGGCGGGAGTAAACGTCACGTTCACGGTGCACGTGCTGCCATGAGTAAGCGTTTTGCCCGAACAGTTGTTCGTCTGACTAAACTCGCTCGCATTGGTTCCGGCAATCGTCACCCCCCCCACCACCAAAGGGGTCTGAGTCGTGCTCTCCAGCGTGAAAGATTGCGCGGGTGTACTCTTTCCGGCCTGCGGGCTGCTGAACGTAAGCGTACGGGTGGAGGCCCATCCCCCCGCGGGGCAACTGCGCATTGTCAGAATAAGCGGCGACCGGGCAGCCTGGCTGAAATCAAACGCGTCTGTGATGTCGTTGGCCTCCGCATCGCGGCCAGTAAGTGGTGGCAGCCCAAAACGCTCCTCCACAAATTTCAGCACCGACGAGAATTCGTATTGCGTATGTGAGATGTATCCGGCCTTTGCGTAAGGCGAGATGATCAGGAACGGAACCCGCATCCCCAGCCCGTAACTGTCATCGTATGGAGGCGGAACATGATCGTAGAATCCGCCAAAATCATCCCACACCAAAAAGATCGCGGTAGAGTTCCATTGCGGCCCGCTCATTATGGCGTTGATCTGCTGCACCGTCCAATTCTCTCCGGAGCAGACGCTTCCCGGAGGATGCTCACTGGCCGGTCCGGTCACCAGCCACGAAACTGCAGGCAGCTTTCCGTTTGCGGCATCGGTCTTGAATTGCGTGTCCGCAAAGACATGGCTGGACCACAGGGATGTGTTGCGAATGTGATTGATCGCATCCAGCGCCACCCAAACGTAGCCGTTCGCGTTTTGCGGCGGTCCGTAGTACTGCCAGGAAATGCCGGCGGCCTGCAGGTTATCGGCCAGTGTGGTCACATCGAAGCAGGGATACAGGTACGAGATCAGGCCGTTATCTCCGACCACTTGGGTCAGAAATGTGGTCGGCGAGTCGCACCCCCACGCCGGACCAAGTCCGTTCCCGGGATTGTTAATCACCCCTATCGGCTGCGCCGCCACCGTGTAGAGATGGTTCGGGAAGCTAGGCCCGTCAAGGGACGAAAAGGTGTTGTCGGCCAAAACAAAATTCGTTGCATAACTGAAATAGTTCGGAATATCGCTCTGCCACAATTGCGTGTAAGCGAGGTAATCGCCGTTCAGGTTTCCGTTGGAGGAATCGCCAGTGATGAGGTCAAACTCATTCATGGCGCCGTCGTTTACAGCCAGATGGGAACTGATCCAGTCGTGGCCGATGTCGCGGGGCAGCGCGTCCGGTTCATGAATCACAGGAATGGTCTGCCCATTCGAGATTTCCCCCGAGGTCGCTCCGTTCGCTCCCGGAAACGTACCAAAATAGCTGTCAAAGCTGCGGTTCTCTTTGATAATGAAGACGACGTGCTGAATCAGGGTGATGTCAGTGGCGGTCAGCGACGACTCATTGACTCCCACATTGCTTCTCGCAGGTTGCTGTTGGGCCTGGGTTGTCGTCGCTGCGCACGACAGCAGCAGGATTATGATAGAAATAATTTTTTGCATTGCAGATCTCCAGGATGTCCGCCTCAAGAAGTGCTGGGGCCTAATGGAGGGAACCACTATTCGCGGAGGCGTGACAGTTTCAGGAGAACACCTCTCTCCCGAACATCCTGTGATTCGGCTCACGGCGTGCTGTGAGCGAAATAAACTTGTAAGGCCAGTCAGTTGCTATGCTATCCATCCCAATCAGTGTCGATATTGAGAGCCTGATCGAGCAAGTTCGGAACAAGTTGCAGGCAGAAGAAGTCGCAGTGGCATAGGACAGCGAGGATTTATCCGCAGTTGTGGAGTGGCTGCTTGTCAGTTCAGGAGACCTGCCACACTGTGTCGAGCAGAGTACCGTCCACCCATTTGACGACGGCCACGGGCCGCTCGCCACGCCTCGGTCTCTCAGGCTTTCCTCCGCAGATCTGCTCGACCTCTTTCTTAATATCATCGAGCGCGCGAATAGGTAGCTTCGAACCCCTGACCGCCTCTATGAGGTCGGGACGTTGAGGGTTGATGGCAATGCCGCGTTCGGTTACAACCACGTCGATTAATGCGCCGGGGCCGCACAACGTAGTCACCTCGTCGACAACGACAGGAATGCGGTCGCGGAACGAAGGAACCGCAAGAATGGTGCATCGGGCAGCCAGACAATTCTGCCATCCCCCAATGCCATGAAGAAGCCGCCCATCAGAATGGGTGACAACATTCGCATTGAAACTGGTATCAACTTCCGTAGCGCCCAGCACAACGGCATCGACCATGGAGGCGAAGTTGCCTTTGCCGTGATAGTTGTACGAGGTAAAAGGTGAACTCGTGACATGGCGGGGGTTGTTTGCCAGAGATCGCACGCCATCCAGATCGAAGGTCTGCCCGTCGAGGATATAGTCGGTAAGGCCCTCCTCCAATAGTTCGACCAGGTACTTGGTCGAGCCACCTCTCACAAAACCTGCCCTCACCCCGGCCTGCTTCATCATCTGCTTCAAGTAGCTGACGAATGCCAGCGCGATGCCACCGGCGCCGGCCTGGAAGGAGAAACCGTCGCGCATGATCCCGGAATCGCGGAGGAATCGCGCCACGAACTCCGCTATGCGGAGCCGGTCGGGCGAGCGCGTGATTTGCGTTGTGCCGGAGACAATTTTCGATGGATCGCCGATCGAGTCGACTTCCACAACGTAGTCGACGTTGTTGCCTTGAATCTGCCAGGGAGTACACGGAAAAGGGACAAGATGATCCGTGACAACGATTACGTGATCGGCGTACATCGAATCGGCCAAGGCAAATCCCAAAGAGCCGCAAGCCGATTTTCCATGAGAGCCGTCACAATTTCCGAATGGATCGGCCGTCGGCGCGGCAATCACGGCCACGTCGATGTGAACTTCTCCGTCCTGAATGGCCTGCCATCGCCCCCCATGCGAGCGGAGAACCCCCATCCCGCGCATTTTTCCCTGGGTGCAGTAATCTCCGAGGGGGCCATTCATGCTGCCTTCGATGTGGTCGATTACGCCGGCTTCCATCAGGTCGATCGCGCCCTTCTGTGAAGGAAAAGACGCACTGGGAAACCACACCAGATCTTTGACGCCCAATCTGGCCGCGCTGGTCAACGCCATTAACGCAACCGAATCCCCATCCCGCAAATGATGATGCGACGAGATGACCATGCCATCGCGCAACCCACACTTCCGAAGTGCGGTTTCGAGGTTGGGCAGTCGCTTGTCTCCGTTTGCGGGATAGTCGGCTGCGGTAGAAATCGGAGGGGCGGCCTTTCTGCCGGACGGACGATATCGTCCGACACCCATATAGGGAACCTGCGGGCGCCCATTGACGGTTTCCGGAACTAGACGGCCGGCGGCGTTAACAATCGATTCAGTTTTTTCGAGGACGGGCATCAACATTCCTTCCGCGCGCTCATCGTCGCTGTCTGCTCGCCGAGCCCCATGGCCTGGGCCCGCGCCATCAGCTTCAAGGCTCTTTGCACAACCGGCGGATCGATCATTTTGGAGCCGAGACTGACAACGCCCAGACCCTTTTCTTGCGCTTCCTTGTAGGCAGAAACGATTCTTCGCGCCTTTTCGATTTCAGCCGGACTGGGAGCGAACGCCTCGTGGATCACAGCGATCTGCGATGGATGAACGCAGCCCATGCCTTCGAAACCGAGCGCGCGCGAATTCACCGCCCAGGCCCGCAGACCTTCCATGTCTCCTACATCACCAAAAGCTGAATCGATGGACTGCACGCCGGTGGCGTGAGCCGCATTCACAGTGCGCAATCGAGCGTAGAGCGATTCCGCTCCGGTCGCGGTTTTGGCCACGCCGAGGTCAGCGGTATAGTCCTCCAGTCCAATCGTCAATGCGGCAATCTGATCGCTGGCTGTCGCGATGGCGAACGCGTTCTCGATTCCGAGGGCAGACTCGAGAATGGGCATCAGCCAGATGGGGCGGCTGATGCCGTAGTCGGACTTGATCTCTGCGATGCGGGTGTTTACCTCAACAATCTGATTTGGATTCTCAACCTTAGGGATAAGAATCAGATCCGGGGACTCGGGCACAATTTCGTCCAGATCTTGCAGTCCGAGTGGAAGCTGGTTGATCCGCACCATGCGCTCGCACCGGAGAAAATCGACGGCACGTAGCGCGTTCCGCACCAGCAGGCGCGCAGCATCTTTTTCGTCCGGGTGAACCGAATCCTCGAGGTCGAGAATAATTCCGTCGGGCCCATGCAGCGCGGCGTTTACGAAATACTTGGGCTCACTGCCGGGAAGATAAAGGCGGGAGCGTCGCAAGCGATCCCGAGCAGAGGGATCCGGAAGCGCGACGCGCGGCGGCAGGACGCGCGTGCCCTCGCCCAGTCCAGCACGGCGCGCGGCGGCTTCGATGCGAGCGGCAATGACAAACGGCAGAGCGCCTTCGTCTTTAATGCGCACCAGGGCGTGCCGCACACTGAGGGCTTCGAGCACTTCTTCCGCCTGCCTGCGGATCGAGGCTCCGTAATATGGTTCGACTCGCGATTGGAGTACGACCTCAATTCCACCATGATCGCGAGCTTCAACGGCCACGCAAAGATCCGAACGGATCTCCGCGCCGGAGTGACCGGCTGCGCCGGTGCGGGTTTCCATGGCAACTGACATAGGATTCCGTTATATGTGACTGCCAATCTCGGCGAATTCGCGGTCGATAGATTCGTCGACTGGAGCCGTCCGCCGGGCCAGTTCCGCCAGAACTGCATTGGTCATTTCCACGGTGCTGGCCGCGCCCTGACTGATGGCTTGGGGTCCGCCGGGGATGCGCATCATGTCATAAGTTCGGACTCTGCCTTCCTTCACCACGGCGGCGATCGCATGACGGATGCGGCGGGCTTTCTCCACTTCTCCAATGTGTTCCAGCAGCATCACTGCCGACAAAAACATGGCGATCGGATTCACGATCGGGGGATCAAGTTCCGCATATTTGGGAGCAGAGCCGTGAGTCGGCTCGAAGACCGCTACGTCATCGCCGATGTTGCCGGACGCGGCGAATCCCAAACCTCCGATCAGACCCGCGAAGGCATCCGAGATCACATCGCCGAACAAATTCGAGGCTACGACCACTCCATACTCTTCGGGATTCTTGGTCAGCCACATGGTTTGGGCGTCAATGTTGGTCGACCAGAGTGCGATGGACGGATACTCCCTGGCCACCGCCTTAGCCTCGTCTTCCATCATTCCGGAAGTCTCGCGCAGTACGTTCGGTTTTTCGCAAATGGTCACAGATCTGTAGCCGTACTTTTTTGCCCATTCGAAAGCAGCCTGGCAGATCTTGCGGGCCGCCGGGCGAGTAATGATGCGGACTGAAATCGCTAGGTCCGGCCCCCGAACGTCCGCAAAGGGCTTGAACTTTGAGTGTGTCGACAGAGCAACACGCACCGGTTCCGGAGGATTGGTCCACTCAACGCCGGCATAAAGACCCTCGGTGTTCTGCCGGAAGATCACCACGTTCACCAGAGGCTCTTCGAACCCTCCGTTCACGCTCTTGCGGATGAAATTCAACGGATTGCCTGGAAATGAAATGCAGGGACGAATACAGGTATCGAGGCGGAATCGCTGACGCATGGTCACGATGGGGCTGAAATACGAGTAGCCCTTGCCCCGCAGTTCTGGCCGGAGCTCGGCCTCAGCCTGCTTCTTGGGCTTGGAAGTGATTGCTCCGAACAGGCCCAGCTTATGTTTTTCGAGAAGCGCAATGGTGCGTTCCGGCAGGGCATTTCCCTCCTTGCACCAACACTCCCAACCAATATCGGCGTGAACATAATCGGCATCGAATCCGACGGTTTGGAGAATCCGCAAGGCTTCTGGCAGGACCTGGTTGCCGATTCCGTCTCCCGGCATAGTAACTACGGTGTGCTTTGTCATCATTAGTCTCCTGCAACGACGACTGGTTCTAATTGCTTCTCACTTGTACCGAGTTTCTTCGAGATAACCTTCTCCACACCGCCCGCAATCACGAGCGCTTGCGGTACAGCACCCAGCGGCGGAAACGAGAATGTCTCAGCCCGCCAGGTTACGGTGCTGGACGTGAAGTCGATTGCTATATCCTCCCCTGGAATGATCGTTTTTTCTGTGGCCACCGCGGCCGTAAACTGTTCCCGCAACCGCGCGATCAGCCGCGGAACTTCGATGCACAAGAAGCCATTGTTGTAGGCATTCCGGAGGTAGGTTTGCGAGAAGCTGGCGGCAATGATCAGCGGGATACCTTTCGCCTTCAGGCAGGTAATCGCCTGTTCGCGGCTTGATCCCGTACCGAAGTTGAATCCTCCTGCGAGCACGTCTCCGCCTCGAGTGCGAGGGGCAAACTGCGGATCGTAGTTCTCCATCGTCACGCGCGCCATCATCTCTGGCGTCATGTCGTCTCGATAGGTGTAGTCCTTACCGTAAATGGCATCCGTATTCACATTGTCCTGCGGCAGGAAGACCAGACGTCCTTGCAACCTTTCAGGGAAGCCGGGGAGAATTTCCACGTGCTCGCCGCCATGTCCATTGGCTGGAAACTCCTGGTAGTTCCGTGCAAGGGATCGATCGGGAAAGAGCCTGGGGCCGGTGATGTAGCCAGCGATGGCCGATGCTGCAACCACTTCAGGGCTGGCCAGATAACAGCTCGCGTCTCTCGAGCCCATGCGACCTTTGAAGTTGCGGTTGGTCGCGGAAATTCCGACTTCCCCTTTGTCCAGGAGTCCAGTTCCCAAACCAATGCAAGGTCCGCAACTCGGGGGCAGCGGGATCGCTCCGGCTCGGAGCAGCCTTCGCCACGCGCCACTCTTCTCCGCCTCACGCTGAACCCATGCGCTCGCAGCTCCGACGTAGAACTTCACTCCAGGGGCGACTTTCTTGCCGCTCACAATTCGCGCGGCAGCCTCAAGATCTTCGACACGCGAGTTCACGCAGGAAACGAGATAAGCCTTCTGGATTGCAACTTTCTTCTTCTCGATTTCGGCGAGAGACTGCATGGTCTGCACTGTATCCGGGCCGGAAACATGGGGCGTGACCTGGCCAAGATCGACAGTGATCCGGGCGTCGTACGTCGCATCGGGATCAGGGTTCGGCGGGATACTGCTCCAACGTTCGATGTCATCCATGGTGAAGCGCTCAATACCTTGCTGCGCGAGATTCTGGTGCACCGTGCGGAGATATCGGATCGTCACCTCGTCAACCGGAAACCAGGCTACAATCGGCCCCCATTCCGTGCTCATGTTGGCCATCGAGAACCGCGCGTCCATCGACAGGCTGGTTACGCCCGGTCCCGAGAATTCAACGGCGGCATTGAGAGCCTCGTCATGGTTGTAGAGTCCGCAGAGCGTGATGATGACGTCTTTGCCGGTCACACCTTCCGGAAGACTGCCTTGCAAGACGACCTGAATAGTCCGGGGTATCTGCCACCAGAATTCCCCAGTAGCCCACACTGCGGCAGCGTCGGTACGAACGATGGGTGTCCCAACTGCCCCCAGGGCGCCGTACATGTTTGAATGCGAGTCCGACGCGACCACAAACGATCCGGGCACAACGTAGCCTCGCTCCACCATGATCTGGTGCCCGATCCCGGAACCAGCCGGGTGAAAATCGATGCCGTGTTCGCAGGCGAAATTTTCGATGGACCCATATTTCCTGAGATTTGCTTCGTCCCGGTTCTGAATGTCGTGATCCAGGGCGAACACGAGCTGCTTTGGATCGCAGATCCTTCTGGCCCCAATCGCTTTGCACTTGCTCATCACCGCCGAGGTGTTGTCGTGGGTCATCACATGGACAGGCCGCACGGAAAGAAAGTCACCGCAGCGTAGCGGCCGTTTCGGACCCTCCGCCAGATGAGCTTGTGCAATCTTCTCTACGATCGTCTGCGACATGGTCACCTCCATCCCACCGTCGGTAGTTTCCAGTTCAAACCAGAGCAAGCCGTGTTATGCGAGCAACGGCGTTCGCTTCTTTGTTTTTGTCGCACGATATCCGGCCATCCGTTTGCGCTTAGCGCTGATCGGTTGGAGAAGGTCGGAATTCATTAACGCCATCAGCTGAGTTACAGAAACAACACGCTCCAGATTCCACACCGCCGTCTTTACCAGTTTCTGCGCCCCATCGGTGAGCACTCCCGCGGCTAACGCAGAGAACTTCTCTTCCACTTCCTGATCGGTCAACGGATTGCGCGGGTCTCCCTTCGGGTAGTCCAGTTGGCTGGTGAAAGAACGCCCGTCGGTAGTATCGATGCGCACAACCACTCTTTGTAGCGCTGGAAAGACTTTCTCAATCTCAGGATCCGCAACCACTTCAATTTTGGGAAGTTGTTCGCGGATTCTTGGGTCCATGATCTTTTGCATCGTGAACTGGAGGGGAGTAACCTGGCGTTCAACGAGCGCGGCCGCGATCACATAGGGCAGCGAGTGGTCGGCCGTCTCTTTCGTGCGCGGGTCGTACTTGCTGGGATCAGAAAGGATGTCGGCCGCCCGGGCCAGCGAGCGAATCAGCACCTTCTCAATCTGATCGGGATGTAAATCGTTATCCTTGACTAGGTCGAGGACCGCGGATATCGCCGTGTGCGTCAAAGCTTCCGTGGGAAACGCCTTCATCCCACATTGTGTGATCCGCCAGGATTCGCCCAGGCCAGCGGTCAGCACGTCGAGTTTCCACTCCGGGCCGAAAACGTGGATCAATCCTTCCTTTCCATCAAGAACATGCTCCGGGCCAGTAAACCCCTTCTCCGCCAGCAGCGCCGCCAACACGCCGCTCTGGGTGGCTAGTGGGTCGACCGTGTTCTTCATCATAGTGAGCTTGCCGGCGGTGACCGCCCCGAGCGTGCATTGGCGGCTGGCAGAGATGCCAATCGCATGCTGAATCTGCTCCCAGGGCAAGCGCAAGGCGCGCCCGGCGACGACCGGTGAAGCGAATGCTGTAAGCGTGGCATGATGCCAGCCGCGTTCACGGATTCCGGGGAAGGCAGCTTCACAAAGGCGCATCTCGAACTCGTGTCCGAGCACCAGGCCAACAATTAATTCCTTGCCATTTGATCTTGCCCGTTCGCAGCAAGCCAGCGCCGCAGGGAAAATGTCCGAGGGGTGCGACGGATCCTGCCTCCAGTAAATGTCGTTGTAGTCCATACACCGGATCATCAGCGCGTTGGCCAAAGCTGCAGACACCGGATCGATTCGCATTCCGCTGCCAATCACGGTAGCGGGGCCGAGCCCGGCTATCTCCTCAAGGACCTCCAGAACAACTTTCGCATCATGCTGACGGTAGCCGCCCAACGCACAGCCCAGAGAATCCAGCAGAAATCTCTTGGCCTGATGCACAGCCTCGGCAGATATGTCCTCGTACTGCAGGCCGGCTGCCCAGCGCGACATCTGGGCAGTTACTGTTTCCTTTAAAGAAGGAGATGTCTCAGTTGTTTTCAAGGCTTTTCTCCTGACGAAATCATCCTGATGTTTTTCGAATTCTTGAATGGCAGAAAGGCCATGAAGTCGGCGTGATGCACAATGAAAGCTTCGGTCGTACGCTGCACCAGATCGCCCTCAGCAGCGTGCGCCGCAATGATGTGACAGACAGCGTCGGGCACCCCGCACTCCAATGCCAGGGCCACTCCAGTAAAGGGATGACGCAGGCATTCGCCGCGCTCACTCTGACGACATTCGCCGTCGGGGCCGAGTTCGTACTCCAGCAATTTGCCGACGTCGGCCAGAATGGCGCCGGCAATTACCGTATCCAGGTCGACCGGCAAAGCGCGACCCAGGAAGCTCTGCATCGCCTGGGCACTCTCACGCGCGATGTGGACAACGCAGCGCTTGTGCTCCATGAAGGTGATCGGGCACTTCGGAACCAGCAGCGTGAAGGGAATCTTGCTCAGGTCTTGTGGATGGAGAGGACTGCGCTCCAGTGCTCGAGCCCAAGTGTCGGCAACCCGCTCCCGTAATTGAGAGTCCTGGATCCAATCAATTTCCGGCCAAAGCTGGTGGACGCTCTCTCGCATGTTGGCTTTCCGCCCTGAACCCTCAGGCTAGCCTTGCCAGAGAAGCGGAAGCTACCCTTGAAATCACACTGGCCTGTGATTTGAAGGCCTCACAATCGCGTTGCCACAGAGGAAGCTCCACGTGAAGACCTCTTGGCGTCACCGCTCCATGTGACTATGCTCACGGCCCCGGCGATGGCTCCGGCCTAACCTCGCTGCAACACAGTGTGCGCGCCTTTTCTGAGGCGGAGAGGGGAGACCATGGCCCTTACGAATTCCAGCAGCGGTGACGTCATCCGCGACTATTCGATTGCAGAGTTGGTAACCGAAGCAAACCGGATGAGGGGATACGACCTGGTAGCGCTTCATGCGGCCGGGTCCGGGCATGCAGGCGGCACGCTTTCGATTATGGACATCGCCGCGGCACTCTATCTCAAGATTGCGACCCACGATCCACATAATCCGAACTGGGTCGACCGCGATCGCATTGTCTGGTCCACCGGACACAAGGCCCCGAGCCTGTATTTAAGCCTGGCATTCGCCGGATTCTTTCCGCCGGATGAGGTGATGACGCTGCGCAAGCTGCGTTCGCCTTTTCAGGGTCATCCGCATTGGCTCAAGCTGCCCGGGGTTGAGGTCTCCACCGGATCGTTAGGGCAGGGTTTGAGCATCGCGGTCGGAATGGCGCTGGCGGCCCGACTCGATCACAAGGGGCATAAAATTTTCTGCATTATGGGGGACGGAGAGCAGCAGGAAGGCCAGATCTGGGAAGCGGCGATGGAAGCTGGGCACTATGAGCTCGACAATCTCATCGCCATTGTCGATTGCAATCGCCTGCAGATCGACGGTCCCGTTCAGGAGGTCATGGAAGTCGAGCCTCTGGCCGCCAAGTACCAGGCATTCGGCTGGGATGTTCTGCGCATTGATGGCCACGACATGCCTCAGATTGTGGACTCACTGCAGCAAGCCAAGGCGGTGAAGGGCCGGCCCGTCGTGATTCTGGCGGACACGGTGAAGGGCAAGGGCGTCAGCTTCATGGAAAATCAAGCGGGCTGGCACGGGAAGGCGCCGAATTATGAGGAACTGACACAGGGCCTGCAGGAGCTTGGACTGATCGATCGGATCCCGGTACAGCGCTTGCTGGAAAAAGCGAAGCGCTACCAGGTTGAAGTCGACGATAAGCTCAACGCCCAAATGCCGAAGTTCACCTACGATTATTGGTGGAATGCGCGGGTGGACATGAATGTGAAAATGGAACCGACGCGAAAAGGTTTCGGTCAATCACTCGCGCAAAACGGAGGCGATGCGCGGGTGGTGTGCCTGGGTCTCGATATTTCGGGATCCATTACCATCAGTGATTTCTACACCGGCAAGCCAGAGCGGAAGGATCGCTGGATCAGCTTAGGCATTGCCGAGCAATCGGCGACATCGGTCGCGGCGGGACTTGCCCGGGAGGGTAAACTGCCTGTTCTCGGGACGTATGCGACTTTTGCCGCCGCCCGTAATCTCGATCAGATCCGCACGTCTATCTGTTATGGAAATTTCAACGTCCTGATCGCGGGAGCCCACGGTGGAGTCTCGGTGGGACCGGATGGCGCGACCCATCAGGCGCTCGAAGATTTGTTTGCGATGGAAGGCCTGCCGAACATGTCGGTGGTCGTACCGTGCGATGTAGTGGAAACCCACAAGGCCACAGATTATCTACTCCTCAGGCACCAGGGACCGAAGTACATCCGGTTTGCCAGGGAGGCAACGCCGGTTGTAACGGACGAGAGGACTCCCTTTGCGTTCGGACAGGCCAACGTAATCCGCCTGCGGCACACCAAACCGAGCTTTCTGGAAGCGTTCGAGACCGAACTGGCGGCTTCGTACAGGAACGAAGGCGAGGACTTAAGCATCCTGGCATGCGGGCCCATGGTTCCAGAAGCCATGCGCGCAGCTTTTATCCTCAGGCAGGAGTTCGGCTATGAGACCCGCGTCGTCAATCTGCACACACTCAAACCGATCGATGCCGGCGCAATTGTCCGGGCAGCGCGTGAGACGGGAGTCATCATTACCGCCGAAGAGCATCAGATCGGCGCCCTCGCCTGGCGACTCAGCGGCATTCTCACTGCAGAGCCACAGCTCTACGGTCTGCCCATCATCACCGGCGCAATCGGAGTCAAGGATCGCTTCGGGGACTCGGGTGCTCCATGGGAGTTGATCAAAGAGTTCGAAGTTAGCGCCGAACACATTGCCCACAAGGCGATGGAGTTGATGACAATAAAAAAGAGGCGCGACGTTGAGAGAGATGAGCCCTGGTTAGCGGGTGCACGCTAGCGTCATATGCTCCGGGCCGCCCGAACTCAGGAATCCTTGAGTGGCTGGCGTTCCAGAAGGCCGCAAAGCACTCTGGGATCGGAAAACGGGGAACACCCTCCAAAATGGTTCGCTAATCGGCGATCAGCGACTATACTGGCAGAGATACCTTACAACTACTCTCGCCACAAAGGAATGGCGTCAGCGGCTGAGGCACGCGGAGGCGCCATTCCGATGAGCACGCCATTCCCTCGTTTCCCTTCTAATAACGCACCAGCATCAAACCTCAGCTGCCGAATCTGCGGTAAACCTTTGGCGATAAATGCCGCGAAAACGGATGCAGACGGAAAAGCAATTCACGAGGATTGTTACGTCTTGAAGGTCAAGTTGGAACGGGCGAGTCATGATGGAGACGGGCACTCATCACCTCCGTGGAAGGCCGTCGCGGCAGAACTTTCCACTGAGCAAGACCCAAAGAAGATGACCGAACTCGTCGGTGAGCAGAAACTTGATGCGGTGCCGAAGATAGTTCCAGATGGCAGCCGGAAGCCTGACGGCAAGTGATCTATCCGACCTGATCAGCACGGCAGGAGTTTTGAACATTCAGTCGTCTAGACGAGTTTAGAAGGCAAACCTTCTGGCAAACTCCTAGAAAGTCAGCCTCACTGCAAACTGGACGATTCGGGGGCTGGAACTGAAGCTTAGGACTTTTCCGAAATCGGAACTGCTGATATCGCTGATGGGATTGTCTCGATTGGCATGATTCAGAGCATTGAAAAAGTCCGCCCGGAACTCGAAGGCCTTGGACTCGGTCAGTGGAAAGAGTTTTCCCAGAGAAAAATCGATGTTGGTCTGAGCGGGTCCACGAAGCACATTGCGTCCTACATTGCCGACGTCGGTTCCACCATCCAGACCTGCGAGAGCGGTGGGATCATTTGCACTCGGTATCGGCTTACCTTGCTGTACTGTAGCTTCGCTGAAAGCTGTGGGGTTGAAATAGTAACCAGCCGGAACGCTCGTCATTGCCGATGCAGGATTCGCTCTAGGCGCCCAGTTGGGGCGCGCTCCGAGGAGACCGTAAAGGGAGCCACCACCAGGATCAACAACATCCACCGGCAAGCCGGACATGACCGCCACGATCGTGGAAAGCTGCCAGTTCAACAACATTTCTCGGCCGGCAGCGAAACGTGAGGCAAATGCGGGCCGCGGCAGCTTCCAGACGCACTCGAATACAAAATAGTGAGTACGGTCAAAGTCGGACACGCCGCGGTTGGCCCGCGGACTCAACTGGTTCCCCCACGCACCCCCTGAGTCAAGGCCGCCGCCACGATCCAAGGTGCCATCGGAGTTTGTCCCGCCACCTGGATTTGACGCGTTATCAATCGATTTGGAAAAAGTGTATGCCATCGAAAACTGTAGCCCGTGCAAGAGACGTCGGTTTAGGTCGATCTGAAGCGAATCGTAGCTCGACTGCGCGGCTGACTGATTGAGTGCAAACGATCCAGGGTCTACTCCCTGCAGGGGGGCGCGCAAAGGTGCATTGTCCAATGTGTTGTCAGTCACCGATTGACCGGTTACAACATTGAGGATGGGGTGATCCAAGCTGGCGATGCGTGCCTGATTGATGCCGATCGCGCGAAAGAGCTTGATGCCTCGTGTACCGGCATATGCAATCTGCAGAGTAGTGTTTCGTTGCACTTCGTATTGCACGCTGGCATTGAATTGTTGCACGTAGGGCGTGCGGGCATTGCGATCGATTACCGTCGCCGACAGCGAAGTGTCCGGCTGGATCAGTGGGAAGCTGCTCTCGGCAGGGGCGTTAGCGAAAGGATTGCTGAACGGCTCACCGGAGGTCTCGGAATCCAAGAAAAAAGGTGGAGCAAAATACTCGAGACCGAGATAAATGAATGATGGGCGCGCGTAGAAGACACCGTACCCCGCGCGCATGGCGAGTTTTCCAGAACTCAAAGGCGCCCACGCTACGCCGATCCGCGGGCCAAAATTATTCGCGTCAATATTCTTTACAATCCGTTTGCCGACACGGGTTACACCAGGCAAACTAAATCGTGGAGCGCCATTTCCTGCTTCGATAATGCCTTCCGCTGGCGGACCAACCGGAAAACTCCCGTCCACCTCCATTCGAGGCTGATACAGCGCGGGATCGAAACCTCCAATGCGGCCTTCAGAATCATAGGGGAAGGGATCAATTTCGTACCGGAGGCCCAGATTCATCGTGAGTTTCGGCGAAACCTTCCAGTCGTCCTGCACGAAAAAACGGTGGTCCGTCGTGATGAAATCGCGGTCAGCCAGCCCGGTGCCGAGATGAGCAAAACCCTCGGTCGCTGGGTTCAAAAATTGCGATGAACCAGTATTGCCAATCAGAAAATCCCGAAAAGTCGGAAAGTCGATCTCTCCATAAGAGTAGACCGCAGCCCGCACCCGCCATTCCGCGTGCAGGATTTCACCGCCGAAGCGAATGTTGTGTTTCGCGTGTTGCAGGGACAGAATATCGGCAAACGACAGAGAGGGAGTGTGGCCTCGGTACGTAATATCGGAGGTCCCGATGGATGCTGCGCCTTCATCGCGGCCCAGCAAGATCATGGGTAAGCCGGGATATTGGGGCGCCGTTGACCGCTCGATGCCCATCGAGCTGTCTTGCACCGATTCCTGGGGAACTTCGTCGTGCCGCAAAAAGCTGTATCCCAGTCGCGCTTCGTTCACCACAACATGACTAAACGTATGCGTCTGTTGCAGCGAAAGAATGCGGTTGTCAACATCGATATAGTTCCCGAAACCAGGCAGGCTGGCAAGGCTTCCGAAGTTTGATCCCGCCAGTGCGCTGAATATAGGAGCCTGAGCGAAAAAAAACTTCACTGCCAGCAAATCATTCGTTCCGAGCCGATAATCGACATTCGTGTTGAACTGCTCTTCGCGATAAGTAGAAAGTGCGGTTCCCGTGATCAGACCGTCAGCAGTTTGTGGCGTAGGAATCAAGAATGGACCATTGGGGAGTTTCGCGTTCAACAGCTTCAGGGAGATTGGGTCAACCGAAGCCACGCCAAACGTTTTCATCAGGGTCGCCGCCGAGCGATCATTGCCGAGGCCCGGAGCGATTAGCACGTCCTTGTACAAACTTTGTTCCGTGGCACCATTGGCCTCCGTCGTGCCCTGATAGGAAACGAAAACGAACGCCCGGTTCTTGCGAAGCGGTGCTCCCAGCGTGGCGCCGTAAACATTGCGTCTCATCGCCGGACGGCCCTCACCGGCTGCCCTCAGATTGGCGTCGTTCGCGTCAAGCGCCTCATTCCGAAAGTACTCGTATGCGCTCCCGTGTGTAGAATTGCTGCCACTCTTGGTAAGCACTTGGACGCTGCCTCCCGCCCCTGCTACAGTCGCGTCATAGAGAGAAGTCTGAACGTTCACTTCGCTCACGCTCTCTGGGGCGGGCACCGCAACATCGGTGAGTACATGCAAAGAAGCGTCAGTACCGTCAACTCCATTGATCTGATAGTTGTTGTTCGTTACCCGCGAACCATTGACGGAGACATTGGGCGAATTTCGACCTACCGTATTGTTGTTGGTGAGCGGAGCCGAAATGCCGGGGGCGAGCGTCAGTAACTGGAGGAAGTTGCGTGTGGGAAGCGGAAGCGTCTCAAGGCTGCTTGACCCAATCGTGAACGCCAATCCAGGACCGTCACTTCTCACCAGAGGTGGCGCGTCACTGACCGAGACCTCGACTCGGCTCTGAGCGATTTGCAGAGTGGCATTGAGGGTTACAGTCTCCGACGGACCAACGTTGACACCCCGAAACATTGTCTGATTGAAACGCGGGGCGCGCACGCTGACATCGTAAGACGCTGGGGGCAGCAGGGCCGCGGAGTAGGTTCCTGTCTGGTCACTAACAGCGGTCCGTTTATCCGAAGTAGCTAGATTCTCCAACTCTACTTCGGCCCCTACGATCGCTGCTCCCTGCACATCTCGCACCGTACCGGCAACGCGTCCCGTAGTTTGAGTCTGCGCGCACGCCACAGTCAGAGGGAATACATAAAGGCAAAGAACAAGGAAACATCTATCTCTCCTGAAAGCGTTCTGAACGGTGGCGAGAGTTGGCCTCATTGCATTCCATCAGTGCAACGTCGCTCGTCTCGCCAATTCCTGGAAACGCGGATCGGTACGTAACGAAACAAGATCTGGCTCGCGGTCCAGCCCCACGCGGCAATTATTGTTGTCCGCGAGTTCGATCTTTAGCCACTTGATTGCCTGCTCTTTATCGCCCGCCCTTGCGTACCAATGGGCGATGTAGTCTGGTTGCCAGACTTTGTGTTCCCCATACAGTCGTGCCATTTGCCCGGCGGAATACCGCATTGCCCCCGCGTAGCCGGCGGCCGCATAAGCCTTGCCCACCCCTTGTCCAACGTCCTTGAATCCGAAAAGAGTCCACGCCTTCTGCAAGGCATCGGCGGATTCTCGATACTTGCCCCCGAAATAGTAGACATCGATCAATCCGTCATTGATATAGGCGAAGCCGTCGTTGGGATGCAATTCAAGATGATTGTGCAGCTCCGCAATTTCTTGCTCGTATTGGCCGGTCGCTATCAACTGCCACCGGGTGTGCTGTCCTTCAGGATCCAGTTCCTGAGCTCGCTGTGCTTCCCGACCTGCTTCCTGATCTCTGCCAACTTGGTGGAGATAATAGGCAAACTGATCATGGGCATCTGCCATGTTTGGATTCAAGCCTAAAACTCTTTTGTATTCGTTCTCGGCACCTGGCAGATCACAATCGAAGGTAAGCTTCAAGTTCGCGCTCAGCAGGTGAGCATCCGCCGATTCAGGATCTAGTTCGAGCGCTTTTTCAAGAGTTGCTTTTATCAGAGGAACAATCTCGTTTGGCCGCCAGGCGTAATTGGCGTCGTATGTCTCGGCCAGTCTCTCGTAGGCTGCTGCGAACTCGGGATCTTCGGAGATCGCTTGCTTGAAGTACATGATGGCGGACTCGTAGCCTTCTATCCCGTCCCCAGCCCCCATGCGTTCCAGCGCATAGTTCCCCTTGAGATAGGCTTCCAGTGCCTCAGGAGACGGCGTAGAGCGCCGTGCTCGCCCCTGTGACGTTTGAACTGCCGCTTTGGCGCGTATGGGTTCAATGATCGCGGCAGCCACACTGCTCTGTAGCGCGAGCGCGTCCTGAAACTCGCGATCGTAGCTAGCCGCCCACAGATGCTGCTCTTCCGGAGCGTAGATCAATTGTGCCGTGATCCTCACCCGATTCCCCGAGCGCTGCACCGTGCCTTCCACAATTCCGTCAACACCGAGTTCGCGGGCGATTTGCGGCAAGGGTTTGCTGCTTTTCTCATACTGAATCACCGAGGTATGAGAGATCACCTTCAGTCCCGACACTTGGGCCAAGTCGGTAATGAGCTGTTCCGTCATACCGTAGGACAAGTATTCTTGCGACGTATCTCCCGACAGATTCCGAAGCGGCAGAACCGCCAGCGAGTGTATTCTCGGTGGACGCCCCCATCCGAATAGTCGCGTGCGTACGCTGGCCGCACCCAACACGATCAGCACACTCGCCACAACAGCCACACTGGCAAATACACGCACAAGCCTGAACCGAGGTTTAGGTGCAGGTCTGAGAGCTGGGTTAGATGAAATTCCTGTTGACGAACTTCCATCCCCGATTGGCGTCGCACTGGATAGCGCGTCATCGCTCACTACGGTCCCGATGAACCGATAGCCTCGCTTGGGCAGAGTCTCGATGAAACGCGGCGTGCCGGCCACATCGCCCAGCGCTTCACGCAGTCGTTTTGCCGCGTTGTAAAGGCCGTGATCGAAGTCAACGAATGCACTGGGCCAGATGCGCTGACGCAGTTCTTCGCGGGTGACGACGTCACCGGGGCGTTCAAGCAAAATTTGAAGGACTTGGAAGGGCTGATCCTGGAGTTTGATCCTGACGCCTAGTTTGCGCAGTTCGCCGCTCTTCGAATCCATTTCGAACGGACCGAAACGAATTGGGCCAGCAGTTGTACGGGGAGCCCCCACGATCCGCTCCTCCCACGCGAGAGCCAGAGTTTATCATCACTTGCCCCCGATACGGTAGAACACCGGCTGGATAGAGTCCCAAATAAACTCTAGTGCGTCAGTCGCTTAGCCGGACCAGAACAAGAGAGGGATTAGAGAGGTCACGGGGCTTGCGCTGACGCGCATTTCGTGGGATACCACCTCGCTGGATGGACCTCTTGTTCCCAGCATTCTCGCGGTAGAGGCGCACGAGCTGTTCCTCGGCGAAGTAAAGACGGATCCGAGAATCAAGAAACACAGTTCGATCGGAGGCAGCATGCGAACCGGAGCAGAAGTTCGACACTGTTCATCTCGGCAACGACACACGCTCGTGGGCGTCCTGGTGGTAGCCGCAGCCTTTTTCTTGCTCGGTGCAGAAGATGCCAACTCACAGCAGGCTGCGCCGAAATACACGGTACTTTACAACTTCAGCGGCCCAGACGGAAAGAACCCGAATTCTCCATTGATCAACGATACTGCGGGCAACTTGTACGGTAGCGCAGGTGGAGGGATCGAGAATCTCCTCCGTTGCGAAACCACGTACTGTGGGGTGGTTTACAAATTGGACCCGTCAGGAAACGAGACCGTTGTGCACGAGTTCAATACCGGCTCCAGCGGAAATCGGCCATGCTGCTCGAGCCTACAACGGGACGGTTCGGGCAACCTCTACGGCACAACTTGGGCTGGCGGCATCAGCGGCGGCTGCATCGGCTCGGATTTCGAGGGGTGCGGGGTGGCCTTCACGCTGGATCCAACGGGAAAGGAGGATGGCGTCTACACATTTGGTGGCCCGCCGGACGGAAGTCATCCCGGATCCCTGATCGCAGATTCTTTGGGGGACCGGTACGGCGTCGCCTGGTCGGGTGGCAACCAGGAATCCGAAGGCTTGTGTGCCCTCTCAGGCTGCGGGGTCATTTGGAAGGTGGACCGGAGCGGAAACGAGACGATCCTTCACAGGTTTAGTGGAGATGCGAATGGGTTCGTACCCACCAGTTTGATTCGGGACGGGGCCGGAGATTTTTACGGCACTACGGGCGATGGCGGGAATTTCGTTGGGGTGTGCAGCGAGTTTGGCTGTGGCGTGATCTTTGAGCTGGACCCGTCGGGTAACGAAACCGTGCTTTACCGCCTGAGCGGACAAGACGGGTACTTCCCAAACCCGGGCTTGATTCGCGACAGCGACGGCAACCTCTACGGTACCACCGAAGGCGGCGGTAACACCGGAGGTTTATGCGCTGTCTACGAATCTGGCTGTGGCGTCGTGTTCAAGTTAGACCATTCGGGAAACGCGACAGTGCTCCATAGATTCACCGGCGGGGCAGACGGCGCGAGACCTGCGTGGGGCCTGGTAAGAGATTCTGCAGGCAATCTCTATGGCACGACACCCTACGGCGGCAGCGGTTCGGGCGTAGTGTTCAAACTAAACCGCTCGGGGAAAGAGACGGTGTTGCATACGTTCTCAGCAATCGACGGGCAATCGCCAACTGCGGGCTTGTTGCTCTACGCAGGCGTCTTGTATGGCACGACTTCCGCGGGCGGCACTAACGGTGACGGCGTTGTGTTCAAGCTCCAGTTAGCAAACGCCGAGAACCGATCAGCCCGGGTTCCCGCGACCAGATGAACACACGGACGCTGCCACCTTGGAGCCTCTGAACGTCAAAGCGATCAGGTCAGAACAAACTGTGGAAGTGGCCCGCATCCTCTGAACGCAAGAAATCAAATCACGTAAAGGAGAAAGCAATGCGGATGTCGATATCTATGCTGCCAATCTCAGGAAGGAAATCTCCGCGGTTCAAATCCACCAACCTTCCTTTATTTCTGGTTCTCTTGTCCATTGTTCCGGTCGCATTCGGCCAGCTCGCCCCGCCATTCAAGTTTAGAACCATCGATGCTGCGGGAGCTGTTCTGACCCGGCCGTCTGGCATCACTGCCCGGGGCGAAATTGTGGGATTCTACAACGACAACGGTGGGCTTCAGCATGGCTTCCTGCTGAAAGGAAACCGATTCCGCCTCATTGATGCTCCGGGCGCCACCACCGGCACAGCAACCACGGCAATAAACAACGATCTTGAGATTGTCGGAGCTTACAGCGGAGACGATCAGATCAACCATGGCTTCCTCTTGAAAAATGGCAGGTTCACCACCATCGACTATCCCGGCGCCACGACTGGAACCATTCTTTGGGGCATAAATGATTCCCTCCAAATCGTCGGATCCTACAGCGGCGATGATCTTATCGACCACGGCTTTCTTTGGAGCAGTGGCCGCTTCACCACCATCGACTTTCCGGGAGCATCCAGCACTGACGCCTACGGAATTAACGAATGCGGCGAGATTGTCGGTCTCTACGTCGACGCAAGCGGTCTCCAGCATGGTTTTCGCCTGAGCCACGGGACGTTTACTGCGGTGGATTTCCCTGCTGCAACCAACACATACGCTCGTGGGATTAATTCGCTGGAACAGATTGTAGGCCGCTACGTTGTGCAAGGAATAGGACATGGTTTTCTCTTGCGCCGTGGAACGTTCTCCACCATCGATTTCCCTGGAGCGACCGAGACCCGAGCCATCGGAATTAACGACGGGGTTGAGATCGTCGGCAGCTACACCGACGCTGCCGGAGTGGTCCACGGATTTGTAGCAACGCCACGATGACCCAGCTGAGGAAAAGTGGGGGCATCGGGTCAGTTCTGACGAAAGGGAAATAGATTCACAAGGCTCAGAGAGCGGCCGTCAACCGGAAACCTCGTGGTCAATGCGTTTGGAGGAGGCTCGCGATGTCCGAAGAAAAGCCCAAGGTCCATCGCGCTACTCTCGGAATCGCAGGTGCGATCCAGAGACGGAAGGTAGCAGCGAAGAATTGGCAATGCTTGCCCGAACTTGCAGCCGTAGTATTTCTGAGCGCAATGAACTTCGGTTGTAGCAAAGCAGCCAGCGCGCCTCCTCCCCCCGCAATCTCCGTCACAATCTCTCCACGTTCCGCCAACGTACCAGCAAACGGCACGCAGCTGTTTGTGGCCACCGTGGTCAACGACGCGACGAACAAAGGAGTTACTTGGACAGTGGGCTGTTCTACACCGCCTTGTGGCTCGATATCGCCGGCGGCAACCGCGAGCGGCGCGGCAGCCACTTACACCGCACCGCCAGGTACACCGGCAAGCGGTCTCAGCGTGACCGTCACAGCTACGTCCCTTGCGAAGGACTCCGCAGCAGCGGGAGCAAACGTCACCGTTCCTGGGACCCAGCTTTCACTGTGGGACGACGCGGAGTCGGTGGAACCAGGCGGCACGGCGCATTTTTATGCTGCTGTCGTGAATGGCACAGGTAGCGTCAACTGGTCCCTTTCTTGTACGCCAGCTTCGTCTCCGTGCGGCAGTGTATCGCCCACCACCACGCCCAGTGAAGATCCCACCACGTACACAGCCCCGCCCAGTTCTCCACCTTGCGGATTGACTGTGACCTTTACCGCCACTTTGGCGACAGATTCCGCCATATTTAACTCGGGGACGATCGCGGTCCTCGGCATCACGGTCGCCGTTACTCCCACGTCGGCATCTCTGGTGGCGGGCAGCCAGCAAACGCTCTCGGCTGCCGTGACCAACGATGCCAGCAACAGCGGAGTCATCTGGTCGGTGTCTTGCAATCCGGCTCCATGTGGCACGTTGTCTCCGACGTCCACCGCAAGCGGAGCCTCAACCACGTACACAGCCCCAGCGACTCCTCCAGCCAGCGATCTAGCGGTCACAATCACGGCCGCCTCCGCAGCGTTCAACGGTGCATCGGCAACCGCGGCAGTTACTGTGCCGGCGATTGTTGTCTCCAATTCACCACCCAGTGCGCTGATTCCGCTCGATGCCACGCAGCAGTACACAGCCAGTGTCTCAAACGACCCCACAGGCCAAGGCGTCACGTGGACGCTTACGCAAGGCGGTACCGCCTGTGCTCCCGCCTGCGGCACGGTATCGCCATCCACTACTCCTAGCGGAACTCCCACCACCTATAACGCACCATCCAAGCTGCCAAACAACCCCGCCGTAACCATTACCGCATCATCCGTGACGGACACGGCCAATTTGTCTGACAGCGCAATCCTGCTCACAAGCGGTACCGTGAAGATCGTTCCGACGAGCTTCTACTTCGGTCGAGTTCTCGTACACCATACCGCCTCCTCTCCCTCAGTAATGCTGACGAATACTGGCAAGGCAGCGCTGTCAATTGCTGGGATCAGCCTTGCAGGAAAGGATCCCGGCGATTTCGCTCAGACAAGCACGTGCGGATCGACGGTGGATTCTGGACTGTCCTGCTTGATCACAGCGACGTTTACACCGACCGAAATAGGAACTCGATCCGCCACCGTCGCGATTGCGGATAACAGTCCTGACAGCCCACAATCGGTAAGCCTGCAAGGAGTAGGGTATTCTTATGGCGCGGCGGATCGCCCCGCCGTACGTGCTTCTCTTGCCAGCGCCGCCGTCGTTGCAGTTCCCAGTCCAACCGGACCAGATCTTGTCGGCACGCGCACCATGTACTTGAGTGATCCGACTCGCCTGGAACCATTTCTCGGCAGCGGTACGCGAGAATTGCTCGTCCGTTTCTGGTATCCCGCATCTCTGACTCAACCTTGCAGGCGGGCAGATTATGCATCGCCGAGAGTATGGAGCTATTTCTCGCAACTCATCGGGGTGCACTTGCCGGAGGTGATTACGAACAGCTGTGTGGATGCTTCCATCTCAGACGGAGTGCGCCCCGTGGTCGTCTTCACACCGGGTTATACCGGAACCTTCACGGACTACACATTCCTCTTTGAAGACCTTGCGAGCCGAGGTTATGTCATCGCTGCCGTGGACCACACTTACGAAGCGACCGCAGTTGAGTTCCCGGACGGGAGGTTTATCAAATCGAAGCTGGGAAGCCATCTCGCAAACACCTGGCGCGGCGACGAAGCGACGCTGGCGTTTGCAACCTCTGTGCGTCTGCGAGACCTGACATTCGTGCTGAATGAGTTGGAGCGTCTGAATCAGCAGCTGGACGACCCATTCGCGGGCAAGCTGGACGCATCCCGCATAGCGATTGCCGGTCACTCGATGGGCGGGGCAACTGCGTGGCTAACCCTCGAACGAGAGCCACGATTCAGAGCCGCTGTCATTCTCGACAGCTACTTGCCTGCCGCTATGATTCATCCCACGGAGCTCCCGGTGCTGATACTAAATGCGGGCCGCGCCGAGGGCAGCGCCGACCAGTGTCGACTGTGGAGCAATCTGTTGGGACCTCGCCTCCTCGTAAATCTCTCCGGTGCCGAGCACGTCACTCCATCCGACGCGGTCTGGTTGGCGAAAGGCGCGATACAAACCGGCGATTCGGACACGGAAAAAACCGTGGCGGCAATTCGAGATGCCATCGCTTCTTTCTTAAATACGAACCTAAAAGAAAGGACCGTGAATTCTGGCTCAACCGATCCATCTTCCGCCCGCCCCGGGGCAATCGTAAACACCGGAGATCAGCCGATTTGCTTCCAGCCGTAGAAGCAGCTATCTTCCGCAAAAACGTCCGGGGCTCGGCTTAAGAACCTTTGAATCTTTCATCGCCACTGCTGATGGATAGAAGAGATTACTCGATGCAGTTTAAGGCAGAATGTGCCATCTGACGCTGCCGACTGACCGTCGGTCAGCAGCAGAGATCTTGTTTCTTGAGTAGCCCACGCAGAGATGTGCCAGGTGTGGTCGAGTGTGGCCCGCCGAGCACAGCGCGCCTGCCGGACGATTCGAGACGGCCATCGAGCGTCAGACGTAATCACGCGATTGCGGACGCTTTACAGCAAGAAAGAGCCGACTCTCGAACCCGTAGACTTGAATGAGGCGGCTCGAGAAGTAATGGCTTTGTCGTCGACTGAGGTCCAAAGAGCCGGCATCACGCTTAAGCAAGAATTTGCGCAAGACCTCCCGCTGGCGATCGCTGACCGCATACAGATTCAGCAAGTCATCCTCAACTTGATTCGTAATGCTGCGGACGCAATGAATACAGTTGACGACCGCCCAAAAGAGTTGATCATCAAGACAGAGCGGCAAGAGGGAAATTCAGTCATGGTGAGTGTGACCGATTCGGGAGTGGGCTTCCCACCTCAAGCTGCGGACAAAATGTTTGAGGCGTTTCACACAACCAAAACTGACGGGATGGGGATCGGCCTTTCAGTCAGCCGGTCGATTATCGAAGCCCATCGGGGACGTCTCTGGGCGACGAAGAACGACGGGCCGGGCGCCACGTTTTCATTCACGGTTCCATGCCTGGGCGAAAGCACCAACGATCCAGAGAACTTCACCAATGCGGGCGAACCCAAAACGGACGCAGCATGACCAGAGCTTGCGGCAATACCAAAGTACAATGGACTCCTCCATCAGAGTAGCGCATTGTTTTATGATGGACCCCCGTCGAAGTACTCCGGAGCGTCCGCTTGTGTCCGTCGTTGATGATGACGAGTCAGTGAGGGAATCCTTACCTGACTTGCTCCGGGAGTTTGGATTCGATGCAATGGTTTTCTCTAGCGCTGAGGATTTCCTCTCGTCCGATAGCCTCGCCCAAACGGAGTGCTTGATTTTGGATGTCGCCATGCCTAGCATGGGCGGTCTTGACTTACAGCAGGAATTGAAGCGACGGCGAGAGTCTATCCCCATCATATTCCTAACGGGTCAGAAGGACGACGCGAAGCGCGACCACGCACTTAGACTGGGAGCCGTGCAGTTTCTTTATAAGCCATTCAGCGATACGGCTTTGCTCGACGCCCTGAATGCAGCTATTCCGAAGTGAATGGCCGTCACGATGAGCCGCATACACACAGTCAATCGCGAATTGGAGTCAGCACGGATGGCAATCGAGTCACCGATCGTATTCGTCGTTGATGATGATGTCTCGGTGCGTGAGTCATTGGAACTGTTGCTTCAGAACGAAGGCTGGCGGGTAGAGATTTTTGCATCTGCCCAGGAATTTCTAAATAGGCCCCACGAGTTGGTTCAGAGCTGCCTCATTCTCGATGTTTCTCTTCCGGGTCTCGACGGCCTTGAACTGCAGCAGCGGATTGGCGCTGATCGGAAAGACTTGCCGATCATCTTTATCACGGGCCAGGGCGACATTCCGATGACGGTCCGGGCCATGAAGGCCGGCGCCGTGGAATTCCTGACAAAACCATTCGATGACAAGGTGCTATTAGGCGCTGTTCGGCAAGCGCTTGAACGTAGCCGTGCGGCCCGGCGCGAGCAAGCATCCCTGCAGGACCTGAGGAATCGTTACGCATTGCTCACACATCGGGAACGACAGGTGATGGCTTTGGTGGTTTCGGGCCTTTTGAACAAACAGGTCGGCGGTGAACTCGGTATCAGCGAGATCACCGTAAAGGCGCACCGCGGCCAGGTAATGGGAAAAATGAAAGCCGGTTCCCTCGCCGACTTGGTGAAGATAGCCTCACGGTTGGGAGTTTCACGGTCAGCAACTTCTGACGTCGCCCCGAGCACTTGATCCGAATTCCCAATGGAGTATCACCCGTAGGTGACCGTTGTGCTCTGTCCGACCTCAATGATGTATCCATCGGGATCCCGTATGTAGCAGCGAATTTCGCCATATTTGGGGATCGGCTCGGTGATGAACTCGGCACCTCGGCTCTTCCATGACTCATAGCAAGATCGAATATCCGCAACGCGGAAATTCATGAAGCTGTTGATGTGATTCGGGTCCGGAACGCTGAGGATTACCGTCGGCTTATCCGGAGTTGGTCCTCCCCCAACGTTCAGAATCATCCAGATATTCGCAAGCTGAAGGTACGCCGGTGCATTGCCATCACCCATACTAAGAATGCGAGCACCGAAGACCTTTTCGTAGTAGCGAGCCGATCGCTCGATGTCAGTAACGGTGAGAAAATGCGCGATGCTCATCCCTTCTCGTGGGGGCATTTCATAGCTCTTCTGATCGATTTGCACGTCACTCGTTACAGCGTTCATGGGGTCTCCAATTTGTAGCTATCCGCCAAATGTGCTCCGCCTGCATTGCCACGCGTTCGAAAGCAAGACCACGTCTGTTCCTCCACCCACCCAAGAGAACGATGGTGGAGCAGCGCCACTAATGTGTAAAGAACACTTGATCTAATGAAAGAGGGCGCCCCCCTGCTAAGCAACTCGCGGCTTCTTCACCTCGAGCGCCGGCAGAAGGAGTTTCAGAAGCGCTTCGTCCGAAAACGGGTTCTGGCCTGAGATCAGCTCACGGTCTTGAAGAACATAGCTCTTCCATGGAGCGGCGACACTTACGTCACCACCTGCGGTACTCAGTGCGAAATCCGGGTAGAAGAGAACCTTACCACCGATTTCAATCGGCTCCCGCTGTTGCTCCTCCGCCGTCGAGAAGATGGTCATCTTGTATCCCGCGTAAATCCATCCTTGAGCTTTTGCACGTGCTCCAGCGGCATCGCCTGCCGCCAAGGCCTGGACCACCTCCTTCGAATTCGGGAGAGCGGAGAGAAGTGAAATCGGGCCATGACAGAGAACCGCTGTAGGCTTGGATGTTTCATGAAAATGTCTCAGCACGGTGCCAGCGTCTGGATCATCGAGAAGATCCATCATCGGGCCATGGCCGCCGGGGACGAAAACAGCGTCATATTGATCCAGACCGGATGCGATCACATCCGAGATGCGGCTTGGATTCTTGAGTCCAGTCAGGCTGTCGCGGAATTTCAGATAGTCCTGAAGCCTAGCCTCATCCCCGCCAAAAAAATCGGCGATGGCTGAATGGACATCGAGTTGTGGTGTGTTGCCTTTGGGGTTGGCGAATGTGATTTCATAGCCCTCTTTCATCAGGGCGCGCACCGGAACTGTCAACTCATTGAGATAGTAGCCGGCACCAGCGTAGACCTTGCCGTCTTTCAATGGCAAGCCGTGGCCGCTAGAGACTAGCACTAAGATTTTTCCTTCCGTTGGCATTTTGTTCTCCTCTCTGAAATCGAATTCTGTTTTCCGAAGTCCCGTTCACTTGGCGGCGTCTTACCGCGCGATTTCGCCAAGGTAGTATCCAAGCCGATTTTCGACATCCCCCGGTTTGTGAAACCCGCGTGCCATCAGTGTCTTGATTCCTTCCTTGGCAGCAGGTCTACCCAGCGAAGCGATGCACGCGTCCCATCCTGCACCGAGTTCGACATCCGGAGGCAGGCTCGCGTTGACAAGGCGCTTGGTATTCGCAATTGCCCATTTGTCGAACTTAGAAATCCTGGTCGCCAACGCATCGACGAATGCATCCAGCTCAGCGTCGGGCAGCGAGCGATTGATATACCCGTAGGCTTCGGCCTGATCTGCTCTGATGTCTTCCGAGCTCAAAAGCACCTCGAGGGCACGGTTTCGGCCTATGAGACCTGGAAGCCGAGCCATGGGCCCGCCGCCGGCGACCATCCCTACGCCTACTTCCCATTGCGAAATGATGGCCTTCTCGCGGCTTGCAAAGCTCATATCGCAGGCCAAGGTGATCTCGCTGCCATTGCCTGTCGCACGGCCGCGGATCATTGCAATTGACGCGACCGGCAATCGAGTCAACCGCACGAGAAAGTCCGGCCATGGCGGCAGGCCTGTAGGCCCAGCAGGCATTGCGGTGAGATCCTCGAGCTTGGCCGTGAAGTCAGAATGATTCAGGAAGTACTCGTCCACTGCACTGTCGAAGACGACAACCTTGACGTCCTGATCAGCTTCGAGAGCATCGATAAGATCCTGGAACTGCTGAACCATTTACCGGGCCCATGACGTTGATAGGCGGGTTGTCAAAAGTGGCTCGCCAATAGGCGGCCGACCGCCGGGTCACTCTAATCTGTGCGCTTTTTGCAGGTGTGCCCATCTGTGTAAGGCTTGAGGGTGCGTTCATTGTTGCCATTGGATCCCTTCGTATCCTTCAGCCTTGGAGACTGATTGCTCTAGCGGCTTGCCACTGTTCGCATTGAGCCAGAACAAAATGAACTCTGCAATTGGACGATGGTATTGCTCGCTGTCTAAGCGACTGCCGCGGTGACTTCCAAGAAATCGTGGCAACCGATTCAATCTTGGTGCATACCCGATACGAAGGTATTGCCGATACCATCGTTCAATTGTTTTCCCTGCCTCACTTCTGGCTCAATTGCATTCGTTCGGCAGACGTTCTATCCGATCCACGACCTTCCAAAGGAGAATTGGCAATGTCTCAGACGGAGACCAAATCCGCTGCTCAAGGGGAGCAAAAGAACGAGAAGCAAGCACCAGCACATGCCAGACATATTGGTCGTTTGATTATCGGCGCGGCCGTCACTGCGGTCCTGGCCATGTTCGTGGCGACGATGGTTCATGCTCAACGCCAAGGAAATGACAAGTACTCGCTGAAATCTCCGGGTGGGATCGTCTTCTCCGACTTCAGGGGATATGAAGACTGGGCGGTGGTCTCTTCAGCCCGGACTGACGAGCGACTGAAGGTAATCGTTGCTAACCCGACGATGATCCAGGCCTACAAAGCCGGAATTCCGGGCAACGGTCAGCCTTTTCCGGATGGCTCCATGATCGTGAAGCTTCAATGGACACCAAAGAAGAGCACAGACGCGCCTTTCGTTGTAGATGTACCGGACGTATTTCGCGAGGCATTCGTCATCGAAAAGGACAGCAAAAGATTTCCGCAGAGTGGTGGATGGGGTTACGCGGTCTTCAACTACGATGCGGCCTCGGACAAATTCTCGGCTGATCCCAAAAGCCTCTCAGACTGCGGGCACGCTTGTCACTCGGCGGTGAAAGCGAAGGACTACATCTTTCACCCATACCAGAAGCGGTGAATCGTACTGTGGATGCTCAATCTCGCAGGGGACGATCAGACTGCGCCCCGGCGACAGCGGTGACGATCTAAGGAGACAGCCATCATGAAAGCGGAACAACAAAGCATCATGGCATCGCATCAACCTGGCCACGACGTTTTCAAATCCGTGCTGCCCGAGGACATCAACTGGAAGCCCTTTTCAGCGTTCCCACCCTCCGTTCGCCTGGCTGTGATCGTCGGTCAACCTTCGGAGAGTGGCCCCTATGCGATCAGAGTAAGAGTGCCCAACGGCGTTAAGCTAATGCCGCATAAACATTCGGAGGACCGGGTCTATACGGTTATTTCGGGTGTTTTCTACATTGGACTGGGCGACCAATTCGACCCTGCCGCATTGCGGGCGTATCCGCCCGGAAGCGTCATCGTCCTCCCGGACGATACTTCTCATTTCCACTGGGCAAAATCCGGCGAATACATCACGCAAGTGACAGCGATTGGCCCGCTTGGCCTTGAATACATCAGCGCACAAGACGATCCAAGAAGCCACAACTCGTAGCGCGAATCCCCATCCGCTTCAGCTCAAAGCAGCTGACCCCGTTCGTCGTTGCGGGGCGAAAGCATATCGCGACCCCTGCTGCCTGCGCACGGACCGTACCAGCTCTGTTGATGGTGCAAGCGTTCGAAGATACTTCGCCGAGATCAAAAACCTGATCCCAATGTGTCGATTTAGCGTTAACGGATCGCACTTAGGTCTTGCAAAACTACATGTTGGTCATTCCAAAGATGAAAACAGGCCCTGAGAGTGGGTTAGTTCATTCGCGTAACTTGTTTATTTTCAATAACATGGCGGAGAGAGTGGGATTCGAAAAGGCTCTTTCGGACAGACTCTTTGCGTTCAATAAGATGTCAAAAACCGACGTCTTTACCGTAACTTACCTTTTATCACATCTGGAACATGAGTCACAAAAGAAACGTTGATTCACTCGAATTGCCCTGATGACGGTATGGACGGTATGGATGGAAAATACTTGGCTGATTCAAAGTGTTGAGTCTCAGCACAGATGTCCGCCTGCTTCTAACAAACGGTTGGAGGGGCCGATACCGCGAGCGTGCCGCGACAGATGGAATGCTACGTAAGATTTCCGACGTGTCTGTGCCCAATTTGCCAATTTCAAACTACGGCCCCGGCCTGGCCGAGAGAGTCACCACGGTATAGTGATCGATCCGGCCTAGAGTAAACTCGCAGACGCTCCCATGCAGAGAGAGGCCAGCCAGCTGAGGCTGAACCGCGTCCGGCGAAAGGAATTTTACCTCCCAGTGGCTCAGGTCTTGGACGAGCCCGCTCAGGTCCAGCCGGACTTTAACGTTCTCTGCCGGGGCCCGGTTATCGTAGTTGAGTAAGTGCAGAATGAACATCCGACCTTCGGGTTTCCGAGTCAACTGGCCCAGAACGTAACCGCGTGGCTCCAAGCGAAGGCGAGGCCCTCCGGCTGCGGCTTCGGCGCGGGTCACAATTCCCGGCTCCGTCTTTTCAGCTCTTATGATGACGCCACCGCCGCCGGCAAACGCATCCAAGCGCGCCTTTTGTGCTCGGCTGAGTTTGGGCACTTTGGCCGGGATCACCAGTGTCTTGAACTGCTCCAGGGGAACTCCCTTGTCCAAGTGTGCGAGCACTTTGGTCTCGAAGAAGACGCTTTGCCTCAGGAATTCGTCAGCCAACGAGTTCCCCGGCTCTGCGGAGATCAAGGCGATCCGCGCCGCCGGCTCTGCCAGGTGATACAGTTCCCGATGCTCGACCAGGAAGTGGTTGTATTGAGCGATGGCCGCCCAGGCCTCCTGACCCTCCGGCTCGCCGTTGATCAGCGCTGAGAGGAATCGGCCCTCGATGTTGCGCGAGGTGGCCGCGCCGAACGTAT